>OGRL01000156.1_pt1 | contig 65420 bp, 64 predicted proteins | sample 1553481 | NCBI WGS metagenome assembly OGRL01 (sample SAMEA2580036, study PRJEB22360) | human gut metagenome
GGGCAAAATCAGCATTCTCGGACAAAAAACCATAACCGGGATGAATGGCATCGGCATGATGTTGCCTTGCAGCTTTAATGATATTATCTATATTCAGATAACTTTCTTTGGAAGCGGCAGGCCCTATCAGGCAGGCTTCGTCTGCATACATCACATGACGCGCCGTACGGTCGGCTTCCGAAAAAACAGCCACAGTGCGGATACCCATCTCTTTACAAGAGCGCATAACGCGCACGGCTATCTCGCCACGGTTGGCAATTAGAACCTTTTGTATCATAATCTTTCTCTTTTTACCCGAGATGTCACACAAAATTACAGATGCATTCATTATACATGAACACACCTTACATGGGTGGCATCTCTCATTAGTATTGATTATTTAACGAAAACTCCCTATTTTTTAGAAGCGGGAGCCATAATTGCCTGCAAAGATACTTGTTTTTTGCACAAAAACTACAAATGTGTGTCTAAATAATGTTTTAATACGTTGGCATGATTTCGTTCTTGTTCTTTTGAAGCGTAAAGTAATGTTACCTTCGAATAAGCTTTTATCTTATCAATGAACGCTTTAGCGGCATCCGATTCTTTCAATTCTTTTTGATACATATCCGCAAAAGCCCCCCATCTGTTTTCTACATCCGCATGAAACCATTTCCTTAAATCATTGGATGGAGTGACCTCTTTTGCCCAATAATCGTATTTCAAATATTCCCTCTTCATGCCACGGGGCCACAGACGATCTACCAAAACACGATAGCCGTCTTGTTCAGAAGGTTCATCATAAACCCTCTTAATGTTTACTTGAGTCATAGTTGGTTATTTTAATTTAGGTACAAGCTTATAACTCCATACAGTCCTAAAAAGTTCATTCCGGACAGCGGATTCAAGACAACAGCAACTCATAATCCACTACATCCAACCATCGTCCAAATTTCAATCCTACCTTCTTAAAATGGGAAACTTTTTTAAATCCCAGCCTCAAATGCAAAGCATCACTGGCAGCATTGCCCTCTGTGACACAGGCTATCAGTGCACGGTACCCATCCCTACGACATTCTTCAATCAATCTTTCCATTAATTCCCTGCCTATGCCCTTCCCCTCGTATCCAGGAGCTAAATAGACCGTTGTTTCCAACGTATACCTGTAAGCAGTCCTCTCCTTCCACAGATGGGCATAACAATAACCCACTACTTTCCCTTCTTCCTCATACACAAAATAGGGAAAGCGGACGGCAATTCCGGCAATACGGCTACGCATATCTTCCTCTCTCAAAGGTTCCGTTTCAAATGTAGCCACACTGTGCTCGACATATTCATTGTATATTGTCGTGATGGCTTTGGCATCCTGAAGTTCCACTCGTCTAATCATAATATCATATCTATTATTAAAACGTAAGCAAGATATAAAAAAATAATCAGTTATCTAGAGAATAATCACTATATTTACAGCCGATTCTAATTTCAGCTATAAAAATGACAGAAATAGTAGAACTAAAAGACTTTATCCCAGCCTACACCAATGCAGTACAAAAACTGCTGGAGCAGCTCACAAACCGCCCGGTAAAACTGACCGAGACAACCCTCAAAGAGATCATATCCCAAGAGAATACCCATCTGTTTTTCTTACTGGCAGATCAGGAAATTGCGGGAATGCTGACTGTAGGCATCTATCACAGCCCCACAGGCGGCAAAGCGTGGATTGAAGATGTCGTAATGGATGAAAAATACCGGGGACAAGGATTCAGCAAACAGCTGGTCACCCACGCTGTCCGGTTTGTGAAGAAACAAGGCATACCTCTTATTATGCTTACTTCAAACCCCACACGGATAGCAGCCAACAAGCTATATCAAAAATTAGGCTTCGAACAAAAGCAGACCAATGTGTACAGAATGAATTTAGAATAACCCATTCCTATTTCAATATGATAACAATCAGACATTCATTGCCCAAAGATTTAGATGCAATTATAGAAATATTCCATTATGCCCGTCAGTTCATGAAAGAACATGGCAACCCCAATCAATGGATAAACGGTTATCCTTCCGCTGAATTGATTCTGCGAGAAATAACCAACGGCACCAACTATGTTTGCGAAAATGAAAACGGAGAAATAATAGGCACATTCTGTTTTATTCCCGGAGAGGACCCTACGTATGCCCGCATTGATGACGGCAACTGGCTGAACAACGAACCATATTACGTCATTCACCGCATGGCTACCAACGGCAAACAGAAGGGAATAGCTGATGCCTGCTTCAAATGGTGTTTCGAGCATTGCAACAATATCCGGGTAGATACCCACCACGACAACCTTGTGATGCAGAATATCCTGAAAAAGTACGGTTTCCGGCGTTGTGGCATCATTTATACCCACAACGGCACATCCCGCATCGCCTACCAGCGGACATTGACCGAAAAAGAGTTATCTTTGCCGACCGAATAAACAAGAAAAAGAAATATGAAGATTCTCTGGATAGACCTGAACAGTTCATATGCCCATTCCTCATTGGCACTGCCAGCCCTACATGCACAAATCATGACAGACCCTTCTATAGAATGGGAAATCGTATCTGCCACCATCAACGAAAATGCAGGAATGATTGTCGACGAGATCTACCACCATCAACCCGACATCCTTGCCGCAACCACCTGGCTTTTCAACCATGAGCAACTGATACATGTCGCTTCCAGAGTAAAAGCATTGCTTCCCAAAACCTGCCTGGTGCTGGGCGGTCCGGAATTTCTGGGAGACAATGAAGAATTCCTCCGCAAAAATCCATTTGTGGATTGCGTTTTCAGAGGAGAAGGAGAAGAAGTCTTTCCACAATGGTTAACCTGCTGGAACCATCCGGAACAATGGCACACCGTGCCCGGACTCTGTTACCTCACTCCTTACAAAGAATATAAAGACAACGGCATAGCCCGCGTACTGAATTTCGCCGGACTCGTCCCTCCTGAACAAAGCCGTTTTTTTAACTGGAGTAAACCCTTTGTCCAACTGGAAACAACACGCGGATGTTTCAACACCTGCGCCTTCTGTGTCAGCGGCGGTGAAAAACCGGTACGCACCCTTTCCATCGAAAGCATCCGCAGAAGGCTACAACTCATCCATGCACATGGCATCAAAATGTACGTGTATTAGACCGTACTTTTAATTACAACCCTCGAAGAGCCAAAGAACTACTCCGACTCTTTCTGGAATTCCATCCTGATATCCGCTTCCATCTGGAAATACATCCCGCCCTGTTGTCAGAAGAGTTAAAAGAAGAACTCAGCCTGCTGCCCAAAGGACTGCTTCATCTGGAAGCCGGCATCCAAAGCCTGCGCGAACCTGTACTTGAGAAAAGCCGCCGGATGGGCAAACTATCCGATGCACTGGATGGTCTGAGATTCCTGTGCGCTTTACCCAACATGGAAACCCATGCCGACCTTATTGCCGGACTGCCTCTTTATCATCTTCATGAAATATTTGAAGATGTCCGTACCCTGGCCGAATATGCTGCAGGAGAAATCCAACTGGAGTCACTCAAACTGCTTCCCGGAACCGAAATGCGCCGGAGGGCGGAAGAATCAGGTATCAAATATTCCCCTCTGCCGCCATACGAAGTACTACAAACCCACGAGATCAATGTCAGTGAATTGCAGACAGCCCGCCAGCTTTCACGCTTGTTGGACGGATTCTACAACACACCGGCATGGCAGGCACTGACACGTGAACTCATTTTGAATGACGAACAATTCCTCCATCGTTTTCTTACATATTTAACAAAAGCCAATCTGATAGACCAGCCCATGAGTCTGGAAAAACGAGGCTTGATACTCTATGAGTTCTGCAAACAAAACTACCCCGAATACCAGATACAGGCTAGTATTGCCTGGATAGAGGCAGGCATGTCACTGAAAAAGCTTCCCGCCGAGAAAGTATGGACCAAACGACAAATTCCTCCTGCTACTTGGAATATCATTTATGGAGAATACAAAGAAAGCCTTCGTCTGTGTTTCCTTCCTGCCGATGAAAAGGGAGAACATGGCTACTGGTTTGGCTTTGAGTCGGAGATACAAAAAGCAAGTCCTGTATTCAAGGCAAGAACGTAAAACGTTACTACATCAGGAGAAGCTGTTGGTTTCAAAAAGTGATGCTCGATTTTGATTTAGTATCACTTTATAGAAGTGAAACCAAGCGGCTGAAAGAGTCCAACAAGAGTAATCCGGGTAAGAACCAAAGGAAAAGGTGATTTCGTCTTACGTAAAACATAAAATCCTTCCGTCACATCATTCCCTCATTATCAGCAATTTGCTGTGTAAAAAACATCCATAATATCCCTGAACTGGTATGCAGGTGATGGGGATGGGAACATTCGCCCATTATTTGTAAAAGAGCCGCAGATATCAGATTAGATCTGACAGGACATGCCGTGCTTTCATTTAATTAAATAGGATGTCATTGTGTTAACTTCCGATATATACTGTTGCTCCATCTATGTGAAGCAGTAGTTCCACTTTAGTGACAACGGCTCTTCACACAGATGAAAAGCCCTCTTCACCCAAGTAAAATATCGAATTCCACCATCCTCGCATACGGATTCTAACGGGACTATGCAGTAAGTGCAACGCAAAATCGCACATCAAATGCAAAAATCCCTGTCGCTTCATCTGCGGTGTAGATAGAAGAGATGCGTCTGCAAGAGTAAAAATTAAACGGGTCAGTTTGAAAACTTGGGGAATTAGTTAAAGTGGTTATCTTTGAGGCATGAAATAGAAATGCCCCCCCTTACTCCTATGGAGATGTTGAGCTTGTTCCTTCCTGCAGACATGCTTGATTATTTTGACCTAGTTAACCATGTTTCTCAAGAGACTTGCTTCATTCTTTTTCTTGAGGAAAAGCCTTCCATTCCTCAAGAGTATTCTCATTTGCACCTACATTCCAAAGGTTTCTTCCCGGATTTCCTATTCGCAGTAAAGCTGTATACCTACGCGTCAAGCGCCATCGTTAGGGAAACCCGGAAACAGGACAAACTTTTAGTCGCGATTGGAACTGTGAGTCTGTTTTGGATACTATTTTTTCTTCAGGTAACAGTCCTATTCCGTCTAGTATGGCTTAAATGTCCATGCTTGTTATTTTCTAAGTTAAAGGCCATTACCCACACATTTTTTTCTCTCTACACACGGATTTTCGCAGGACCTTCTTCTGTTCTTTCCACAAGTTCTTTTAAACATCCTGCTCCCGGTGGTGACCATAATATAAGTTTGACCACAATATATCTTTTGGCTTTCCTCACAGGACTTTACTTTGACAACCTTTGATACATCTTGCACATTCAATACCTATTCCATCCTATACCACAATCAAATCTTTTGAGATAATCTTTAAAGATATTTTCAGCAATAGTGGTATCCTTATCACCCGATGTCATCGTATATTTACCAAACAATCCTACTCCCCAATATGGTCCGGCATTCATGAATAGCGAAATCTTTTTTGATACAGGCATCATATACCCTATATGAATAGGTATATTAAGATAATGAAGATTTGCACTCCACATGTTTCCCAATTTGTCTTTATCTCCGATATGGGCATAATACGGTGTTTCCCAATTTTTATTGGTCAGCATAACTCCCATATCAAGATAAAACCCTTTATCTTCTTTGAAGAAATATTCGCCTTTAAATTATAATCTACCTTGTTCCTCTCATTTGTGATAGAATTCAAGTTCATTCCGCCCGTTATTCCAAATCTGAAATCTTGCGCATTTAACGAGATAATGCCAGTTAACGCAATTAATAAAGATATATGCTTCTTCATACCACCATCCTATCAATGATATTAATTATTCAGACCACTATTCTTACTGTCATAGGATACCAATCCTAATAATAAAACTCCTATTGCAGCATAAGAAAATTTTGCTTTTCTATTCGTTGTATTTTTGTATTTTGATTTGATGCAATTAATACGAAGTAAATAGCTTCGGTTTGTATATAGCTTGTTTTTGGAGAATTCAAACTAATAATACTCTAATAATCAATATATCATGATATAAGTATTTGTAATAAAGTTCGAGTGGGTTGGAACACAAAATTTTGCATCGAAAAATAATAAGAATCACTGTTTGCGGAGACTTCTGAAAATATATTGCCAGTAGATTGGACGTTACGAATGGTAAACAAAGTGTAGTTGAAATACGGAAATTATATACTGTCCGTAACCTGGTGTATCCAAGTTGGACAAGTTATTTTCAGCCATCCTTTTAATAAATGGCATCACTTCTATCTTATTTTCAGATTCCACCCTATTGTGTGGATAGAGAGTTCTTTTCGGACATCTAGCTACAAAAGACTTGTAAAATGCCTCGAGTACTATGGTCTCTACTAATTTCTTGCAGCAAACTTTACATGACTCGTAAAAAACTGACCTTCATGTTTGTGTGACCTCCTTGGATAAAGATCTTGTCTTTTCATCTTATACTTATTTTATTTGCACCAACCGTTCTGAATAGCTATGAGGCTTTGGTCTGTTTGGTAACCTTGTCCACGATTAAATACCTTGTATGAAGTTTTTGTCCGTCAAGCCAAATGTTTGCTGCCAACTTCTTTCAGAAGCCATCTCACGATAGACACCCTTGCCATTGGTTATGCGATTCCTGCTATTAGGATTCACTCGGGACTTGCATCCGTCAGGCAATACCAACAAACGGAGAGTGTCGATAAACCGCCACTCCCCGTTTTCTTTTCACGACAGGAATTACACGCTATTTCTACTTTCCTTCCTCCTAGATTTTGGAAAGAAATTATTCATAAAAAAATCTGACTGACATTTGTTAGGATTTTTATATACATTTTGTTTCAAAGATAGTTCTAAAGACTTTTTTCTTTGATAAACGTTTCTTTTTCAACCACAGATAATAACCGCTCAAAGGCAAGATTCCTCCGATGAAAGCGGCCAGAAAATAAAGGACCTTTGTCGTCATTCCGCCCCATGACCCGGTGTGGAAAGCATAGAACCACCCTTTCATCTTCTGTGCTCTGGGAACATCGCTATAAGCCGTAACGGTCGTGATTTCTCCTGTTTGGGTATCAAACGCCGCCGTGTCACTGCTTCGCATGTTACCGGGCTTGCTTATCTGTGCTTTTCCGGCCGTCAGCGAAATGGAGGCATACGAAGGATAAAGGGCCTGCAGTTCGGAAACCACATTATCCCATATCCCATAATCGAACTCTGCCTTTTCTTTCTTTTCATCCTTATTTTGCTGCTGCGGAGCGGACATGGCGGGACGGGCTGTCGATACACCGAACAGTCCATAGGCTGCCGTGCGGTACCATTGGAACGACCATGTAAGCCCTGTCAGAGCCATGACCAGCAAAAACAGGGTAACATATATGCCCAGCGAGACATGACTGTCGTACCAAAAACGCCACCAACCTTTCGTACACGATACGACAAGACGGTTTCTCAGCGCCTTACGGGTACGCGGTATCCATATCACAATACCGGAAACGAGGATAACAACCATTACAAAGGTAGTAATACCCACGATAACCTTGCCGGCAGATTTTGCCCCCTTATAGGCAGGCGGGTCCATCAGCCACCGATGCAGTTTACGCATGGTCTGGAAGAAAGGGTAACTCTTGGTCCAACCGTTCACCTCTCCAGTGTATGGATTCACGCTTAACGAACGCTTTCCCGCACCTTTGAATGTTGCCATGCAGGCGACGTCCCGTTCACCCGACAGTTGCAGGGAGAGCAATTCCAACGAATCCGGAACCTGCTGGCGGATAGAGGCGACCAGTTCGGACGGCGGCAGAGGAGTGTCCCCTTCCGTATATGCGACCTTATAAATTTTAGGATTGAGGCTTTCCGTTATGTCCCGCTCGAAAACAAGGGCCGCCCCCGTAAGGCAGATAACCGTGATTATCAACCCGACGGGGACAGACAGCCATAAATGTATTTTTCGGAATACTTTATTCATACAAAGGCCTATTTTTGTTTCAACAGACTTGCTCCCTTGATGACTTCAGCTTCCACTTTCGTGCCAGGCGTGGCCACGCCATTGCGGTTGATGGTGTACAGGACTGCACCCGACGTAGTCATCAATTCGAAAGTCACTGTACCCTTGTCCGTGTCAGAAGCATAAGCAAGCGCAATGTCATTGATGTCGCCGGCTTCAGGCATACCGGTCACAGGCGTGTAATTTTGCGTTTCTACGTCGAAGATGCCGAATGTCTTGTGTGTGCCTTCCGTGTACCCATCCATTCCGGGGTTGGTGAAGAGTTGCAGGCAGAACTTGTTGTCACCCAGATAGTAACATCTCCACAAATAGCGGTCGCCTGTCTTATCGTTTAGGTCTACGTAGTAATCACTGTCGATATCTACGGGCTTGCCACTCTGAATATTGCTACCGCTGATGCGCAGCACAGCAGAAGGCACTCTTAGGCTGTTCGTTTGGAAGTTCTTGCCGCCTTGGCAGAACAGGTAGATTTTATCACCAACGACTTCGATACCCGTTTCCGTGCGCGACCTAGAGTTGCCTTTGATCTGTCCGGCTTCTTTTCCCGGATGGTCTTCGCTCTTGCGGACAATCATGCTTTGGTATTTCAAATATTCTTTATCCGCATCTGTCGGGTCGAACTTGTAAACACCCAAATAAAAGTTGTTGTCCAAGTCTGTACCATAGGAAGCCTTCGCACGGGTGCTTGCTGCTTTTGAGGTGTAGTTACCATCCTGCACCAGATGTTTGGTGGTATAGGCCAGCAGCACGTAGTCGCCGTACTGGGCTATGTCACCAACCCCCCATGCCTCATTGCCCATCTGGCTGGCCGGTTCTTTGCTGTGGTCCTGACAGTTTATTTTTCCATCTACGACCACACTGCTGAACTCAGTCACCTTGACGTATTTCACGCGTGTATAGTGATTGTTGTCCTCGGCTTGGTCAGACAGACCGAGCAAGTAGTCATTGAAAAAGCCGCGTGCTTTCACGTCGCCATCCAGCATTATACCATTGCCATGTTGAACTAGTTGCCCGTCAATGAGCTTCCAAGCATAGGAGTAGCCACCTGTACCTCCCTGTGAGGGATAGTTCATGCCAATCAGCAGTTCGTTGTTGTAGTTGACAAAATCTGGGTTGCTTGCATCGAAAGATATACGCCCGTTCGCTTCAGTCGGGTCAATCGTACCTTTGGTGGGGTCGCTGGCCAACTGCAAATAGTTGGCCGTTCCGTCCGATGTGGCACTCATCACTACATATTGCACGGGGGATTTGTCACCGTCACCGGGTCCATCAACTCCTTCATTGTCATTACAAGCTGCAAATGCACATGCGCATAGAGCCATGCTGAATAATTTGAATCTGTCTTTCATTTTTACTTTATCGTTTTTAATTGTTATATAATGGTCACTTCATAAAGCTATAGCCGAACTTGATAGCGAAGGCGCGTCCCGGCTTCTGCATCTTGAAATTGTCGTACAGGCGGGCATTGAAGATGTTGGTACACTCGGCCGATACGGTAAACTCCGATTTTTTTCCGAAGTTGTAGCTGACGAAGAGGTCGTGAGAGAATTGGGTAGGTATATCAAGTTCCGCATTCTGGTACACATTCCACTCGTAACTGAACTTCTGGACATAGTTCATCATATAATGTATGTCCAGCACTGTTCCCTTCACAAACACATCGCGCAGGGTAAGCCCGGCTTCTCCGTTACCATACATATAGGGGATAGCAGGTACGCGTTCTTTGTAGTTCTTGCTCTCCTGCTGTGTGCCCGTCACGTACCTGGTCAAGCTCCGCATGTCGATGTAGCTGAAGTTGCCGCCCACGAAGAAGGCATCCTTAAAAGTGTAGCGGATGCTCAAGTCCGTACCCAAATTGCGTACACGACCATCGTTCTGTGAACTGGCACGCCCACTGTCGTTGTTGGTCGTGCGGCGAATATAGTCCTTGATTTCTCTGTATTGAAAAGCTGCATCGATGGTCAGCCGGTGGTCGGTCAAATCCACAGCATTGGCTGTGACACTGATATTGACGTTATTGCTTGATTCCGGTTTCAGATTGGAGTTGCCTCGCTCAATGTCGTCGCCAGAACCGAACAACTCACGGCTGGTAGGCAGACGCAGGGCGTATTCATACGACAACCGCAGTTGTGTGTGCCGCCCCCAAAAGTAGGTACTGGCCCAACCTCCTCCCCAATAGGAAGTGGTGTTGCTGAAATCCTGATAATTGATTCCGCCTTCCGGATCGAGGTAGGCCTCCAGATGGTTCATATAGTGCTTCACAAAGGCAGATGTGTTCCACTTGCCCTTGTAGTCATACTTATAACTCAATCCGGTAACGATTTTCATACTCTGCGATGGATGCTCATAGGTGGGTTTGTAGGCCGTTTCGTCCTTGCCGGAGCGGGAGAAGGTGGTGAGCGTACTGCTCAGCGACACGGACTGCCCGTCTGCGGGAAAGAGTGCCATGCGGAAGTTGGCCGCCCCATTATGGTCCCGGTAACGGTACTTCATGTACGACAACTCGCCCGGTACGCCTTTCGGTTGACTCTGACCCAGCCAGTTGTAGTTACAACTGGCCGTATCGGCAGAATAGGACTTGCCGAAGTTGTAGTTACCGTTCAGCGACACGTGCAGCCCCTTCAACACTTTGAATCTCTTTTCGTAAGTCAGTTGCGGCATCAGCGTATTGGCCGTGGTGTAGCGTGCACCATACACCCAGTCCATAGTGGAGGCATTCTGGGTCTGTTTATACTCGTAACCTCCCATGAAGCCTAACAACAGACGATCGGCAAACGTTTTGTCCACTATCCCAATCTTCAGAATGGCTACCTCGTTGTGATACTTGGCATGAAAGCGGCGCACGGTGAGATTTTCTTTAACCTCCTGGTTACTGCCATCCTCGTTGAACTTCGTGTAACTGTCGATATTGACTTTATAATCGTTATCCGAGTAGTTCTGATAGGCATTCAGAGAAACATAAAAACCTTTCTTTGTGGTATGTTCCGCATAGACATTGGTTTTGTGGGTGTTAAACGAACCGAACGAATAGGAGGCGTTCACACGGGTACACCGGCTGTTGTCCGTAACGATATTGATAGCCCCGCCGAGTGCGTCACCGCCCAGTTCGATAGGTACGACACCTTTGTACACCTCCACACGTTTGGCGAGACCTACCGGAATATTGTTCAGCCCGAAAGCGGAACTCATACCGTCCATCGGTACACCGTCGATGAAGATTTTCACATGCCGACCGGAAAAGCCGTTCAAAGTGACGTTGGCTTCGGAACCCACGCCTCCCGTGGAACGGATTTTCACCCCGCTGATTTTGTCAATGACATTGGACAGGTCCATCGTCGTGCTTTTCAACTTGGCCGTTTCCACCAATGATACATTATAGGCCAACCGCTGCACTTTTTCCGCAGGACTCAATCCTTTCACCACGACCTCGTTCAAGGTCTGCGAGTCCTCCTGCATCTCGAATTTGAGGTAACTGTACTCCGTAGCGGGGGCATATACTTTTTGTATTGTCTTATATCCCAAGAAAGAAACTGTGATACGAATTTTGGGATACCTCCCTTTCAGATGAAACTCAAACTCTCCTTTTTCATTGGTGGAGCTTCCTCCTATATAAACATCATCCTCGAAAGAACGTATTTCCACGGCGGCATAACTTAACGCTTCGTTTGTGGTACTATCGGTTACTCTTCCCTTTATTACTTGGGCACTTACATTCACACAAGATAAAAATAATAATATGGCAAAAATTAATACCATTTTGACCTGATTCATTCTTTCATTTATTTATTAAAAACGACTGCAAAATTAATTTTCATCAAAAATATCTGCAATACCTTTTTTTAGGTATAAATTTTACATAATCGCTGCGATTCAGGCGGGGAATATACCTATTTTTAATGAGTCTTCTTTTAGCCGATAGACACAGACCGTGTATAGGCAGCATAATTTGTAACCTGAAAAATGCCTATATACGGACAATGAAGATAGCATAAAAAAGCAAACGGAGAGTACCGATAAACCGACACTCTCCGTCCGCTTTTTGAATGGGAAATTACATGCTATTCTTGTTTTCTCTCAATTCAGAAGAACAAATCAAGATAGGCAATGAAACGAAGGACTACAACCTTTCCAAACTCCCACAGACCACATCCGAAGGACAGGATATCAAGCGTTTGGAAGGTGACAAGCAATTAGTCATAGAACTGAATATCAATAAAAACGGTATCAGCGTCAGCGGTGTAACCATTCAGGGCTGGGAAACACAAGGCAACGGTGTCGGGCGACATCACCATCGGATAACAAAGTCCAAAGGACAAACCTGTCTCATCACGAGACGTAATACCTATCTGATAGAAAAAGGATTGCATGTAAACCCATTTTGCTGGTACCATAAAACCAACAATTATGAAAATAAAACATTTTATTTTAGATTTTTCTCGGTTTAACTTAACCAATTGGAGAATAAACTTTTAGCGAATTATTTGAGAAATAGAGCTAACGATTTAGCAACTGTACGAATTTCAACATTTTGCATTGCCATGCTGTCAAATAACTCTTTCTGAATACAAATATAAAGCAATTATTTGAATACACAAAACAGACACGAGCAATAATTTTTGTTCGTGTCTGTTTAACAATATAAACGGGAAACTTAAAAGAAATTTCCGAATACAAAACCCGATATTGTTGCCATGATGATAACCAAAGCTACATAAACAATGGTTTTCTTTGTCCCCATAACACCTTGAATAACCAACATATTCGGTAGCGACAGCGACGGGCCGGCCAGCAGTAACGCAAGCGCAGGGCCTTTTCCCATGCCTGAAGCCAACAACCCTTGAATAATCGGCACTTCGGTCAGGGCGGCAAAATACATGAACACTCCCGTGAAACTTGCGAAGAAGTTGGATAGCAGCGAATTTCCACCGACTGCCCATTCAATCCACTCGTTAAAAATAACTCCGGCAATCGACGTGTTATCATGTGTCGAACCCAGAAGAAATCCGGCTGTCACTACGCCGACGGCCAACAAGGGTAATATCTGCTTGGCGAATCCCCATGATGATAATGCCCATTCTCTATTTTCCTCGTTTCGTTTATCAAACAGCAAGATGATGGAAAGTGAAGCTATACCCACAACCATCGGAACGAGCGGTACTAATTTGGCTTTAGCAATAAGGGCGTCTGCAAGGAAAACAGAAACAATCGTTATCACGACTCCGGCACATACCCATAATGGACGCAATTTCAATATTTGGACAAGCGACCAACAGAGCATCAGAGCAAGAACTCCCGTAATATACCATTTATAGGTGAAGATGAAAGTCCACAAACCTTTGTCTAAAGCAAAGGGCGCACCCCAATTTACAAAGACGAGAATCAGTACCAATGTAAAAAAGTGAAACGAGGTTTGCCACATCGGGCGTCTTTCCAGCAGTGGAACAATAATCATCTGTTCCTCTTGTTTGGCTTTCTCTTCCTTACGGAAAATAAATGCCATAGCAAGGCTATCACTACGGAGAATCCGATAGCTCCAACCGTTCGTGCAACACCCATCTCTACACCCAAAATACGGGCTGTCAAAATGATGGATAAAATACTGATGGCTGGGCCGGAATAGAGAAAGGCTATGGCAGGGCCTAACCCTGCGCCCCGTTTGTAAATACTCGTAAACAACGGCAGAATCGTGCAGGAACAGACTGCCAATATACTACCCGAAACAGCAGCTGCCGTATAGGATAACCACTTCTTGGCATTTGCTCCGAAATATTTGAGAACCGAACCCTGACTGACGAAAACGGCAATCACACCTGCGATGAAAAAGGTGGGAAGCAGACATAACATAACGTGTTCCTGCGCATACCATTTAGCAAGGTCGAGGGTTGCATCGACAGCCGTCATGAACCTCTCATTGCCGAGTGGCATGAAAAATACGGCTGCATAAACCACAATCATCCAAAAGAGGATTTTCAACTCTTTTTTAGTATCCATAACTGTACCTTAAATACCGAGTATTTGTTTTACCTCTTTTTCGGACGGGACGTGTCCCTTGACTTTAACGGCTCCATCCACCACAACGGCAGGTGTGGCCATAATGCCGGAATTGAGTATTTCCACAATATCCTCTACTTTCGTAAGTTTCACGTCTTCGAGATTGTTCTCGCTAATTACTTTCTCGATTGTCTGATAGGTTGTCTTGCATTTGGCGCAACCCGTTCCCAATACTTTGATTTCCATGTTTTTGTTTTTTATAAATACATAATCACACAATAATACAAACCGATAATCGCAAATATGCTCCCGACAATCCGGTTCAGCCATTTCTGTACAGTCTGCATTTTACCGTAAAAACTGCCGATATGTTGTACACTGAATGCCAATATCCAAGCGACAATCAAAACCGGCAACGCAGTAGCTATGGCAAAAGGACGGGCAGCAGATAGCCTGCAACAGTCGTTGCCGACATCGGAATCAATATGCCGAAATAGAAAACTCCGCTGGTGGGACAAAATGCCATAGCGAACAACACGCTGAGCAAAAACGCTCCCCATCCTCCTTTACGGGCTAAGCCCTCGCCATTTCCCTTAAAACCGAAAGAGGGTAATTTCAGTTTGCCTCCGAACAGTATGAATAAAACCTATCAATAACAAGGCAGGGCCGAGTACGAGTTCTCCGTATTTGCCGATAAACTTCTGAATACCGAAAAGACTTGAACCCTCTTTGAGTATTAGTATCAATACGATACCCAGCAATGTATAGATAATTACACGACCGAGCGTTATAGTAAGCCATTGAGGAATATCCGACGGCGGGTTTCAATGTCCTTACCTATAAATCCGATAGCAGCGATACTCGTAGCCAATGGGCAGGGCGAAATCGCCGTAAGCAATCCCAAAAGAAAAGCCGTAAGTGCAGGAGCCGTGCTGCTGTCCAATAATGTCTGTAACCACTCCATAGAACTTTATTTCAATAAGGTACGGACTTTTTCAGCTACTCCGTTCTTGAAAGTGGCGGGAGCAGTTCTGGCGTTGGCAAAAGCATATTCGGTCAGATTTTCATACGTTTCTTTGCCGGCTTTCCATTTGCTGATGAAAAGCGAAGACCATGTAACCTCATATTTCTCGGCGATAGCTTCGTTCTTCGGTTCGGAAATGTCGATAGTTCTGAAAACGAGTGTTCCGTTTTTCAGTTCGTCAGCAAATTCTGCCTCTACCGCTTCTTTGGCGTTCTTTTCTATTGCCATGCAGGTAGCGCATCGCTATTTGCTATGAAAATACAACACCTCCACACGGTCTTTCTGTTTTTGTGGCTGGGTTTGCTCCACATCAGTAGAAGCACTCTTCTTTGTCCCATTGTTACTGCAAGCAGTCAATCCGCAGCTGATAATCAAGGCTAAAATCAATCTGTTCATACGCTTTTGTTTTTATTGGTTGTTATTTGTGTTTGTTATTCGCAAAACAACGAACAATAATCCTAAAAAAATTGTCCCTATTCGCAACAACTCTCCTTTTTGCATACACATTGTCCGAAGAATTTAGAAAAAAGCATCGAAGCTATTTTCCAATTCTCTCGATTGATACAATATTTCACTTTCGGCGTTTCTATCTCTCCTTGTATCAAACCTGCTTCTTTCAACTCTTTCAGATGTTGTGAAACCGTCGCTTTCGCGATGGGGAGTTCTTCGTGAATATCTCCGAAAAAACAGCAATCCTGCTTGGCTAAGAATTCAAGAATAGCCATTCTTGCCGGATGCCCCATCGCTTTGGCAAAGCGGGCTATCTGCTCTTGTTCCAATGTATATTTCTTGGATTCCATAGTCTTCTTATTTTTATGTTCGCAAATATACGAACAACTTTATTCTTTCTAAATAAAACCGATGAAAAATATTATTCTTTCTTTCAGCGGTTTTATGAAAAAAGTTCCCAATACGATTGAGAACACTGGATTGAGGACTAAGAATAATATCATACAATGTCATACCGTTATATTCTAATGCGAGGAGAGTGCCGCAAAAGGTAAAACTAACATTCCTATCACGATAACACATAAACAAATAAACGTATTCCTTATCATGATGTCCCATACAGATATGGTTTACGTCCTCACATTGGCTTTATTGCTTTGAATTGTACATGAGGTACACCGTCAATCGTCATAGGCTTATCTTCGTGGAATCCTACTTTCTCTAAAACACGCCTTGATTTCAAATTGTCGGCTTCAATGAGGGCATAGACACACGGAATCTTCAGTTTATTGAAAGCATAATCCATCAAAGCGGCAGAAGCTTCTGTGGCATATCCTTTGCCCCAATATTTCTGTGTAAACCTATAGCCCAAATCATAATAGTAAGGAAGAGCCTCCATCGGAAGAATCATAGTTATCCATCGTGTAGAGGTACTTGAACCCATAGGGCGGATTGACTTTTTGGGCTTCTCCGTTGCGCACGATGTCGAAACTCATTGGTATAAGGCCACAAAGTGGTCTTTCGGTGGCTGGGCACGCTGTGGTTGGAGGTTATCTTCACCTTCACCGGGAGGAGTTTTTCGGGATAGCCTTCCGGGATGCTGTACTGCACCTCGTATATTTTTCCTTTCTGTATGTAATTTATAACTTTATCAGCAGGAAAATGGAAAATGCGAATACCGCACTTTTCCGGGGATGTCTATCTTTGCCGGCTCAAAAAGACAGACATCATTATGATAACAACGAGCCGATTTTTTAAAGAGAAACAGTATATGTGGTACAAGGTTAGAGAGCTTCAGTCGAAAGGATTAAACAAGACACAGATCGGGAAGCACCTGGGAGTGGACAGAAGCACCGTGCGGAAATATCTGCAGATGTCCCGGGAAGATTTTGTAAGGAGGCGGAATTCGCATCGCAAATACACGCTGAAACTGGCAGGATACGAGGAGTATGTGCGGGGGACTCTGGAGGAATATCCGTACATATCGGCCGCACGGATGCATGACTGGCTTAGAGAATGCTATCCGGATTTCCCGAAAGTGTGCGACAAGACCGTATTCAATTTTGTAGAAAAGGTGCGCTGCAAATATGGCATCGGAAAGAAGTCGGAGGCCAGGATACGCAGGGACTATGAGAAACTGCCGGATACCCCCTATGGGAAGTATGCGCAGGCAGATCTCGGGGAGAAATGGATGTCCGCGGAAAACGGCAGAAGCACGAAAGTCTATTTTTTTGCGATCGTCCTGGCACGTTCACGCTACAAGTTCACCTGTTTCAGCCGTCGCCCTTTCGACACGGAGCTCGCCATCTATGCACACGAGCGCGCCTTTGAGTATTTCGGAGGGAAACCGGAAAAGATCCTTTATGACCAGGACAGGGTGCTGATTTCCCGGGAGAACCTGGGAGACCTGATGCTGACAAGGAAGTTCCAGACGTTTGTCAGGGAGCAGCATTTCCAGCCGGTGTTCTGCCATAAGGCCGACCCCGAGTCAAAAGGCAAGGTCGAGAACGTAGTGAAATATGTGAAGGAGAACTTTCTGGTGGCACGTGTGTTCCGTGATATCGACAGTCTGAACAGGGAGGCCCTCGAATGGCTCGAAAGGACGGGGAACGGGAAGGTGCACGGGACCGCCCGTCTTGTCCCACGGGAAGAGTTTGCCGTGGAGAAAAGTTTTCTCATACCCTATCATGGGACGCCACAGCCACCGCAGGAGGAGATGAGGGAATACCATGTCCGCAAGGACAATACAGTGCAGTACAGGGGGAATCATTACAGCCTGCCATGCGGAACTTACCGGAGCGGGCAGACAACTGTCTGGCTGCAGGAGACGGAAGGGAATGTGGAGCTGTACAACAAGGATACGGGGAAGCTCATCTGCCGGCATGTGCTCTGTACCCGGAAGGGAAGGACCGTTTATGACGACTCCCACAGGAAACCGAGAAACGCCGGAGTGAAAATAGCCGAACGCATCCTTTTTCATGTGTCCGACAACAGGGAGGTAGCCATGTGGATGGATAATCTGAAAAGGAGGAAAAAACGTTACTACAGGGATAATCCGGAGGTGATCCTGCGCATAATTCCCGGATATGACAAGAACACGCTGATAGAGGCCATACGCATATGCCTTGACAAAGGCATCTATAACGGGGACTCGGTTAAAAGCCTGTGTGAATATGTGTGCAGGGGGAAGGACAATGGAACGGAAACATACGGACTGGAGGATTGCCTGCCCCGACAAGGCGGCTTGATACAGTCTTATAACGAAATACTTAGGGAATATGACAAGACATAAGAAGGAACTCATGGAATGTGCACGTATGCTCAAGCTGGGCAATCTGGCCGAACATCTGGAGGAACTGCTGCATCAGGCCCAGGAAAAGCAGCTGACCTATCCGGAGTTTCTGCTCGCCTGTCTCAGGGAGGAGATCCGGAACAGGAAAGACCTATATCGCCGCCAGGCTTGTCCATGAGGCGGTGAAAAACGGATACAGGGCGTATATGGTTACGCTGGAAGATCTTCTGACCTGCCTGAAGACAAGGGATGTTTCCCGGCATGCGATGAAAACTTACAAACGGATCACGAAGGCACAGCTGCTGGCCATTGACAATGCCACACTCTTTCCCTTGAAAAGAGAAAATGTCATGTTGCTGTTCAAACTGGTGAATGAGTTTCAGGAAAAGACATCGCTTATCGTTACAGCCAACTACTCCCTTACAGAATGACTGGTAACACCGGGAGAGGAAGCTGTCGCAGCGGCATTGCTTGACAGACTGCTCTACTGTTGTGAGATTATACAGCTGTCGGGAAACAGTTATCGGATGGAAAATAGGAAAACAATTTTTAGCAATCGGAATGAAGATACGGACACTTTAAAAGAGTTAACAACTGTAAAGTAATATCTTGCTAAAAGTAGAATATGTCAAATTACATAAAAATGAGGTATGTAAATCTGCAAGGTACAATTAGCAAAATTGCAGATAGAGAATGAAAAAATAGCATTAACTAAAAAACAAGAATTATGAATGCAAATGTAATAATATATTAATGCAAATGTAATAATATATTATAGAGTAAGTTCAAATGAACAAACATTAGGAGCCAGCTTAGACGTACAAGAAGAACGTCTACGGAAGTATTGTAACCAAATGGGATATAATATCATTGACAATATCCCATACAGAGAGGATGAGAGTGCTAAAACATTTGAAAAGCGTCCTGTCATACAAGGAATAATGAATTATATACGTAAAAACAAAAGTAGAGTAAACAAATTACTATTCTTGCAGTGGGATAGATATTCACGAGACATTATCAGTGCCAGTGAGAACCTAAAAGAATTACTTAAATCGGGAGTTGAACCAAATGCAATTGAAGCACCTTTAGACTTCAATTCAGACACCTGGCCCCTATTATTGGAATACAGGCACAATGCGACAACATCAAAAGGTCAAAAGACACAATGGACGGTATTCATGGAACATTGGCAAAAGGAAAATGTGCTAATAAAACACCAAGAAGGATATAAGAATGTACGTATTAGCAAACATGAAACCCATGTAGAAATAGATACCAATACAGCACCATTTATACAAGCCATGTTTAAAGAAGTGGCTAAAGATATTGAAACACCTTGCTATATCCGTAGGAAATTTGCAAGAAAAGGATATAATATACCTGAAAGTTCATTTCTTGAAATGTTGCGTAATAAATTCTACATTGGCAAAATACGTGTGCCAGCATACAAAGGAGAACCCGAATATTATGTAAACGGTGAACATGAAGCAATTATAGACGAAGAAACATTCTATAAAGTTCAAGAGATTTTGGACGGTAAAAGAAAGAAAACACCCAAACTATCCAAAGCCATAAATCTCGATTTGTATTTGCGGAAGTTTTTAATCTGCCCCGTATGTGGTTGTGCCTTAACTGGTGCGACAAGTTCGGGCAATGGCGGCAAATACACCTATTACTTTTGTTGTAACAATCAAAAACATATAAGGGTGAGATCAGAAAACGTAAATGAAGAGTTCGCTCGATACACAGCCCAATTAAAGCCCAATAAAACGGTATTGGACTTGTATAACAAAATTCTAAAGGATTTGCAAAGTGAACGCAAAGGAGAAAGTAAAAAAGAAGTAGCAGCACTGCAAAATGAACTTTCTACCGTCCAAAAACGCATCAACAGCATTGAGGATAAATACCTGGACGGAGATTTAACCAAAGAAGAATATAACAGAATGTTGGAGAGATACACCAAAGAAGCCTCAACCATACAACAACAAGTTGAAATGCGTGAGAACCCTAACCGCAGTAATATCGAACCAAAACTAAACTACTCTATCAATCTGATAAACAATATAGATAGCTATATAAGAAATGCGTCTGTAGGGGTGAAGATTAAGCTAATAAGTTCGATGTTTCCCGAAAAAATCGAATTTGACGGAAAAACATATCGAACCAATTCTTATAACAAAGTGCTTGATTTAATCTATCAGCAAACCAACGAGTTACGAGGGGTAGAAAAGAAAAACGGAGAGAGTTTTTCAACTTTCTCCGCTTCAGTACCCAGACCCGCATTTGAAATAATTAAAGTGGGGGAAATGCGGGTAAAAAGAAAAGCGCAGAAAAACACAGCAATCCAACTATATTTCAAGCATTTACAATTAGATTAAATTTTAATCTCGGTTAATCAAATTGCAAAATATTCAGCAGATGTGGGGAAAATGTGGGGAAAATATCTATATTTGTATCAGAATAGAAACTTAACCCGTACGCCCATGAAAGTAACCTTTATCATTAAAAAAGCAGCCAAGCGATATGATACAGAATCAATGGCTACAATCTATGTACGCTTTAGAAACGGCAGGCAATTAGACTCCGTTGCTCCTACCCAGTTGGCTATCAATCCTAACCTATGGGATGATAAAGATGAATGTGTAAAAACAAAAGCAGTCTGCAATGAAGAGATGCGTACTCATATAAACGAAGAGATACGCCATTTGAAAACCTATATAGAAAAGGTGTATCAACAGGAAAAGGAAACCATAAACAAAGAGTGGCTAAAAATAACACTTGATAAATTCTACCATCCTGAAAAATACTTCATGCCAGAGCAAGTGGTTATCAAACCTACCACCGGAGAACTATTCGATGAATTTCTAAACAAGCACCCTTTATCAGAAGTGCGAAAGAAAAATTTCCGAGTTGTCAAAAGAGCCCTACTGCGTTATGAACTCTATGTAAGGGAAACAAAGAGAGGACAAAAAGACTTTGTCCTCGATGTGGATTTGGTAACACCAGACACACTTCGGGATATGTGGGATTTCTTTCAGAACGAATACCAATACTATGAACTTTATCCGAGTATTTATGAAACCATCCCCGAAAAGAGAACACCACAACCAAGAAGCAAGAATACACTGATTGACTGTTTTTCAAGGATACGCACGTTCTTCCTATGGTGCTTCGACAACAAGCATACCACAAACAGACCTTTCGACAAATTTCCGATAGAAGAATGTACATACGGTACACCTTATTATATAACACTTGAAGAAAGGGACAGAATTTTCAATGCCGACCTATCAGCCACTCCGCAACTGGCAATACAGAGGGATATATTTATATTCCAAACACTGATAGGCTGTCGAGTGAGCGACCTATACCGTATGACCAAACTAAATGTGGTTAATGAAGCCATAGAATACATTCCCAAGAAAACAAAAGAAGGGAATCCGGTCACGGTACGTGTCCCTCTTAATGACAAGGCAAAAGAAATCCTTGAACGCCATAAAGAATATAAAGGGAAACTGTTACCGTTCATATCCGAACAAAAGTACAACGATGCCATAAAAAAGATATTCAAATTGGCTGGAGTTGACCGAATCGTAACTATCTTAGACCCATTGACTCATAACGAAGTCAAACGACCTATTTATGAAGTGGCAAGCAGCCATTTGGCAAGGCGTACTTTTATCGGCAATATCTACAAAAAGGTGAAAGACCCGAACCTCGTTTCCGCACTATCGGGACACAAGGAGGGAAGCAAAGCTTTCAGGCGATACAGAGATATTGACGAAGAAATGAAAAAAGACCTTGTGAAACTATTAGATTAATATACTTTAAACTTTTTAGCGTATAAAATCAAGAAACAAATAAAAGAAATTCCTAACTTTGCAAGAAAATAAATTTAAAATTTGTATTATGGATAGATTGTTGCCAATAAGAATAGAAGCATGCCCACTTATAGACGCTTTAATTGAGTTCCGTTTTGAAGCAGCTATTACCAAAAGCGCAGTTTTTGGCATCATATACAATCTCATAAAAGAAGAGTATAGAGGAAATGTCATTAATTTGCCCATTTTACAAATCCCAGAACAAATTAGGGAGGTTGACCCTAACTTAAAATTTAAGCCCCTATACAGAATTGAAAACGAAAGATTTGTAATTCAAATAGGATATGATGTTTTGAGCATAAGCTCAAAAATGCCATATATAGGTTGGAGCGATTTTTCTAAACATTCATTTTCAATAATCAACAAGGTTATTAGTTCTGGAATAATAAAGCGTGTATCAAGAATAGGACATAGATATATTAATTTCTTCAAAGGAGATATTACCAATGGTCTTACGATGTCTTTTTCCATGACAGAAAAATACACATCTGAAAACTTATTGATACGGACAGATGTCAAAGATGGTAATTTTATGAACACCCTACAATTTGTAAATAATGCAAACTACAAACCACATCCTAATTCTATAGAAGTGGTAGGCTCATTAATTGATATTGATACGTCTCGTGAATATTCCGACAACTATTTCACTTCTAATATAGAACAAGAAATAAATATGGCTCATAAATGCGAAAAAAAGTTGTTTTTCTCTTTGTTAAAACCAGACTTCCTAAATAGTCTAAAACCTGTTTTTGAAAATGAATAGTTTAACGACTTACATAAATACCAATATCCTATTAATGTCTGCCTTATCATGTATGACATTAACAGACACGGAATTGCTTTCTTTATCAAGTAGGCAAACATATAATGATGCTATAATACCGTCTATTAACACTCCTGTCAATCCAATAAATATTTATACAAATTATTCCATTAAGGACATTCCTATCTCAACAGAGACCATTCATGTTAATATTCCCGAGCATGAAGATTTTGAGATAATCAATTCTTTTGCGAATAAGATGTTAACGGAAGCAACTCCTATAGATGAAGAAATTCAAAATGTCATTAATGACCACTTTTGGGATATGCTATGATTACAGAAGATGAATTAAAAAAATATCTACCCAAATATTTGTCAGAAGAAAATTACAAGACCCTTTTGGCAGAACTCAAATCTTTCCCTTATAACATAGATGGAAGGATGTACACTTCTATGCTTGACAAGAATGTCATTTTTCAAGGAGATGGCTTAAAAAAAATGCCTATAATTGATTTAGTTAACATCGAAAGAGGTGTAAAAAATGTAAGCTGTTTGATTTTATCAAACACTTGTGATATGGATTTATCTAATTCTCGTATGTTTCCTGCTTCAATCATGTATGCTCCTATTATAAATCTCACAACATATATTTCAGTTCTTCAAAAACAAGGTGTTAATAGTAGCAAAATTGAAAACCACATTTCAGATCTCAAACAACAAAAAATAACCCAAATAATCTTTCTTCCTGCAAATTCCCAAATGGAAGATTCAATAGTTTTTCTTGATAAAATCTATCATGTTGACAATCGCTTTATAAACCGAGACACATTAGAAGATCAACGCTTATTTTCTTTAAGCGATTATGGTTTCTATATGTTAATATTCAAATTGTCGATACATTTCTCACGCATACAAGAGAAAGTTAATAGAGGTTGCATTGCTAATTAACTTGTATGGGACAACAAGAATATGATAATTTCAAAAGACTGATAAAGGAATGGCTTGACAACCATCCGGATGAATACGCCGATTTCGTAGAGGAAATGAACGACAAGAAGTTTAAAGGATTCTTCAAAGTTTTCAAGATAGCCACGAAATTAGCACCGAAATACAAGGAAGCCGCACGTAAAAGGATAGGCGATGACAGAACACCCGACTTTGAAGAACTGGAAAATATCCTTTTGCATTCAGACCTTGCCGAGAAAATAGTGAACGAGTTTCATAACCCAAACAAGAAAAGTATTGTCCCCGCCATGCTCGCATGGCTGTATTACGGACGGAGCTATGAATGCATGGTGGAACAGGGAGAGGAACTGACCCAAAGAAAGGATATACCTAAATTGTACAAATGGCTTATTTCCGGCATGGTCAAGTTCATTATAAGAAAAAGCATCACCAATGGAATGAGAAGTAAAGAGGACTGGCAAGTTTTCAGGAAGCAACAGAAAGCCATAGAAGAGAACACTCTTGTGGAATGGGCAATAGAAGAAGATGAAGATACGGACGAGGAAGACACAGATACCTTATCAGAAGAACAACCGAAGACCGCAGGACGCAAAGCCGACACACGCACACTGTCTGAACTTCTGATAGAAAGACATGCCATACTGATTGAAAGAATTGGCACACGATTGAAAACCCATGCTACGGAAACAGATATAGCACGGTTGTTTATCGCATTGGTAGAATACCGTTTCATGAGGAAGTGTCCCATCAAGACTTTCAGAAACGCACTGTACGAGCAGTTCAAGGAACAAGAAATCATCCACGAAAGAGGTATCCAGAAAGCATACAGAAATCTCACTTCTCCGTTTGGAAACAGCAAGAAACTGGTAAAAGACATTGGTGAAGACCATGAAGCCATCGAGGAATTGAAAGCCTATCTATCCAATTGAAGTTCGTTTAATTCGCTTTTCGTTTTTACGAATTTAACGAATTGAATATCATTGTTTTACAATTAATTTTCATTATATATTTGCGCCACTATCCTAATCGGGGTAGTGGCTTTTCGTTTATAATACTGCCGAAACGGGAAGTCTTACAACCGGCAGTTTCAAGAAGCCTATGACAGACATATTGGCAATTATCCAAAACGGAAACGGCAACATCAAGTTGGAAGTAACAGGAGAAGATTTGCTATTATTCTCCAACCAGTTAATCAGCCGTGCGAAGCATGAACTTTCTACCGCCATTGCGGAAGCAAGAAAGGAGAAGTATCTAACCAAAGAGGAAGTGAAAAAGATGTGCGGTGTTTGTGATACCACACTCTGGCACTGGTCTAAGAAAAACTATCTGAAGCCTGTAAAGGTTGGAAACAAGGTCAGATACCGACAATCCGACATTCAGAGAATTTTAGGTGAACACAACCCTTTAATCTAAGCCTATGAAGGAGGAAGAATATATGCGCGTAGGAACAACTTTGTACAAGGTGGTCAATCAGCCATGCGCTAATGGCGGTTATGAAAAGAAACGTGTCGTATGGAACAACAGCACATTACGGCAGGACTATGGAAAGAACTATCTTGCCACCGTCCCCAAGTATGACGGCTTTTGCACCGTTCCCAACCATTTGAACTACCAAAAGGAGATTGAGGGATTTCTGAACCTTTACGAGCCTATAGAGCATAAACCGCAGCAGGGGGACTTCTCCCACATCCAATCCTTGATGCGGCACATCTTCGGGGAACAATACGAGCTGGGTATGGACTATATGCAACTGCTGTATCTACAGCCGACACAGAAGCTGCCTATTGTCCTACTTGTTTCAGAAGAACGCAACACAGGCAAAAGCACGTTCTTGAACTTCCTGAAAGCCGTGTTTGAGAACAACGTGACTTTCAACACCAACGAAGATTTCCGCAGCCAATTCAATTCCGACTGGGCAGGAAAGCTGCTAATCGTTGTGGACGAAGTTTTGCTCAACCGCAGGGAAGACAGCGAACGGTTGAAAAACCTGAGCACCACTTTCACCTACAAGGTGGAAGCCAAAGGCAAAGACCGAACGGAGATTGCTTTCTTCGCCAAGTTCGTGCTATGTTCCAACAACGAATATCTGCCCATACTCATAGACGCAGGAGAAACACGCTACTGGGTGCGGAAGATAATGCCGTTGCAGAGTGATGATACCAACTTTCTGCAAAAGCTAAAAGCGGAAATACCCGCATTTCTTTATTTCCTGACCCAAAGGGAACTATCCACAACACAGGAAAGCCGTATGTGGTTCAACCCAAGACTGACACATACCGCAGCCTTGCAGAAAATAATCCGAAGCAACCGCAACCGACTGGAAATAGAAATGACCGAGTTGTTGCTTGACATCATGTCGAACATGAACGTGGAAAGCGTATCATTCTGCCTGAACGACCTTGTAACCTTGCTACTCTATTCACAGGTCAAGGTTGAAAAGTATCAAGTGAGGAAAGTTGTGCAGGAAGTATGGAAACTTACTTCCGCACACAATTCGCTATCCTACACCGCTTATGAGTTCGCACCCCATCGTGAGTGCCACTATGAGCCGAAAAGGAAAACTGGTCGGTTTTATACGGTCACGAAAGAACAACTGACCGCTATCTAATTATTTTGATGAAATGATGAATAAGGGAAGTAATATATTGCCTTACAGATAGATATGTATTCATCAAACACTCATCAACAACGATTGCTGATGAAAAAAGAAAACATCATTTCTCTTTTGGCAAGCAATCTGATGAGAAAAAGATGAGCCGATATAACGCTGTTTAACAGTGTGTTAAATTCCAAATTCATCAAATCATCATTTTTTCATTCACCAACAAATCCGCAAGAAAATGACAATAGAAGAAGCTAAAAGCATACGAATAGCCGACTACCTGCACAGCTTGGGTTATTCACCAGTAAAACAACAAGGTATCAACCTTTGGTACAAATCTCCGTTTCGGGAAGAGAGTGAAGCATCGTTCAAAGTGAATACCGAACGTGAACAATGGTATGACTTCGGTTTGGGAAAGGGCGGAAACATCATTGCACTGGCTGCACATCTGTACGCTACCGACCATGTACCTTACATCTTGAAACGGATAGCAGAACAGACACCGCACGTGCGCCCGGTATCTTTTTCTTTTGGCAAGCAAAGCTCTTCTGAGCCGAGTTTCCAACAGTTGGAGATTGTTCCGCTGTCATCTCCTGCCCTGCTTGCCTACTTGCAAGGTAGAGGAATAAATACAGAACTGGCGAAAAGAGAATGTAGTGAAGCCCGTTTCACCCACAACGGCAAGCGGTACTTTGCCATCGCCTTTCCCAATGCTTCGGGTGGGTTTGAGGTTCGCAACCGCTATTTCAAGGGCTGCATCGCTCCAAAGGAAATCTCCCACATCAGACAGTCTGGGAAAGCGAGGAATACCTGTTATGTGTTCGAGGGATTTATGGACTACCTCTCCTTTTTGACATTGAGACAAGAGAGCTGCCCAAATTATCCGGAATTGGACGGGCAGGACTACATTGTATTGAACTCAGTATCGAATGTAAACAAGGCTCTCTATCCGTTGGGCAATTACGAACGCATCCACTGCTTTTTAGACAACGACCATGCAGGAATGGAAACACTCCGGCAAATCCGCATGGAATACGGCAGAGACCGATACATCCGGGACGCTTCGCAGATTTACAGAGGATGCAAGGACTTGAACGAATACTTACAGAAACAGGTTGAAAGAAAAAGGCAAGTCCAATCCGTCAAAGGAGTGAGCAGCCAGTCACCGAAAAAGAAAAACGGCTTTCGGTTATAGCCCACTATAACTACACGCTCCGCTTTCGTAGTTGTGGGCTCTCCCGAGGGGATTAGGGCTTTGCCCTAATGACCCACTCAAGGCGTTTCACCCCTGAGAACCCCGAGCAAAGAGTGACCCTCTCTTTGCAATCTCCGCTTATGGGTTACCCCTAAGAACCCCTCTGCGAAAGCGAGCAGAATAATCAATTGCAAACAAAGAAAAGAAGCTATGGCAACAAAATCAAGCATACATATCAAGCCTTGCAGAATCGCATCGAGCGAGGCGCACAACCGAAGGACTGCCGAGTATATGCGTAATATCGGGGAGTCCAGAATCTATGTCGTTCCCGAACTTTCCACCGATAACGAACAGTGGATAAATCCCGACTTCGGCACTCCCGAACTGCGAACTCATTATGACAATATCAAGCAAATGGTCAAGGAAAAGACCGGACGTGCCATGCAGGAAAAGGAAAGGGAACGCAAGGGAAAGAATGGAAAGATTATCAAGGTGGCGGGATGCTCACCCATCCGTGAAGGAGTATTGCTTATCAGACCGGACACCACACTGGCTGATGTACGCAAATTCGGTGAAGAGTGCCAAAGACGCTGGGGCATCACTCCGCTACAGATTTTCCTGCATAAAGACGAAGGGCATTGGCTGAACGGTCAGCCGGAAGCAGAAGACAAGGAGAGCTTCCAAGTCGGTAACAGATGGTTCAAACCAAATTATCATGCTCATGTCGTATTCGACTGGATGAACCATGAAACTGGAAAGAGCCGAAAGCTCAATGACGAGGATATGGCAACCATGCAGACCCTTGCTTCCGATATTCTCCTGATGGAACGTGGACAGGCAAAAGCTGTCACAGGTAAAGAGCATCTGGAACGAAATGATTTCATCATTGAGAAGCAGAAAGCCGAACTGCAACGTATAGAGGAAACCAAGCGACACAAGGAACAACAAGTAAGCCTTGCCGAACAGGAACTCAAACAGGTAAAAGCAGAGATACGCACGGACAAACTAAAGAAAACAGCCACCAATGCTGCTACCGCCATAGCAAGCGGTGTAGGTTCTCTTTTCGGAAGCGGTAAGCTGAAAGAACTGGAACATCACATCGAGCAGCTACATCAGGAAATTACCAAACGGGACAAAGCTACTGATGAATTAAAAATTCAGATACAACAAATACAGGAACAGCATAGCAGACAAATTCGTAATCTTCAAAGAATACATAATCAAGAACTTGAAGCCAAAGACAAGGAAATATCACGATTGAGCACCTTGCTTGAAAAAGCCCACAAATGGTTTCCCATGTTCAAAGAGATGTTGAGAATGGAAAAATTATGCGCTGTTATCGGGTTTACCAAAGACATGATAGAAAACCTCTTGACAAAGAAAGAATCCATACAATGTAGTGGCAAAATTTATTCCGAAGAACACAGGTGGAAATTTGACATCAAGAATGATATTTTTAGGGTTGAGAAACATCCGATGGATAGTGGTAAGCTTATGCTGACCATAAACCGACAACCCATAGTACAATGGTTTAAGGAACAATGGGAAAAGTTACAGCAGAATCTACGTAACTCGGTGCAGAGAGAGCAAAAATCCAGAGGATTTAGAATATAGAATAGCCTATTATTAATAAAATCAAGTATCTATGCATCCAAACAGATTGTTTTTATTACAGAATCAAAATCCTAAGAATTTATAAAAAATGAAGCCTAAAGAAGTTTTGGAAAAATGGATAGATTGCTTTAACAAAGCAGATGCTTATCATATAGCAGAGCTGTATGCTACTAATGCAGTAAATCATCAAGTCGCAAACGAACCAATAATAGGTAAAGAATCAATCTACAAAATGTTTGTGAATGAATTTGCCACTGCTAAAATGGTTTGTATGGTGGAAAATATTTTTGAAGATGGCGAATGGGCTATCATGGAATGGAAAGACTCTCTTGGACTTCGTGGATGCGGATTTTTTCATGTAAAAGATAACAAAATCGTCTTTCAAAGAGGGTATTGGGATAAACTTTCATTCTTGAAGCAACACAATCTTCCAATTGAATAAGTACTATCAGAATACGGACTGGGAAATTGAAATACCCAGTCCGAGTTATATAATGAATTTTACTTGTTAAACTATTTAAAGTCAGTTGGATAACAAACCATACCTTTCACATTCTCAGTAGCTCCAGGTATTAATTCAGCCACCATGCAATATTCATGAGAGACTTCGAAAGGAAATTCAATTCCTAAATCGATAGCCTTGCGATAGCCAAATCGAGGATAATACTCTTTATGCCCCAATACGACTGCTGTGCCGTAACCCAAAAGTGCTGCCCTCTGATGGGCTTACTGAATCAACATCCCCCCCCCAATTCCCTTACGCTGGAATTCCGGCAAGACTGCCAATGGAGCTACACTCAGGGATGTGACAGACTGGGTGTCACTGTCTATCTTTACTTCTGTAAGTAAGATATACCAGACAATTTGTTTTTCTGTCATTTTCTTGTTCTTATCTAATTGTTAGGCTCATTGTTGTTATACATTGTTTAATTATAGATAAATCGTGAATATCCTTCTCTCTTAAATCGTAGCCCGAATGGAATACTTGTTGCCCTTTTGCAGAAATGCAAGGGATGCTTCTGCCTTCAAAGACTGCTGTTCCAAAATAGTCCGGTTGAAATTCATACCAGCCTCCATCCAAGTCGGCTTGTTTGGAAGTGCCGTCCGCATTCAAGACAAAAGGATGGATATCAATATAGCCTAATTCTTTGCTATACAGTTCCACACGGGTGGGCAACCAATTTGTTTCAATTTGATATCCTCTCTCCTGCAAAAGATCAAGGAGTTGGTCTGTATAATTGGCATCAAAATCAATGTCAATATCTCTATGCAAGCGGGTTTGCTGTCCGTACAAGACATCCACTCCCCAGCCTCCATCCAACCAAAACTGCATGTCCAGGCTTTCCAACAAGTCCAAAACTTGAAATAACTCTGTAATCGTAGTGTGTTCTTTCTTTGTCATATAATAATTCTTTAATAAATAATACTATGCGTAATTATCCAACTGCTTGATTGAAGAAATAAAATTTGCACCCACTCCAATCAGAAAGATAACCCATCCGCTGATCATAAAGACGGATGTGATACCCCATGCTTCCACCCAATATCCTGAAGCTACGATACCCAGCATTGATGGAAAGGTACTCAAACTAAAGATGAGAGAAAAAGTCCGTCCAAGCATGTCCGAAGCCAAGTTCTGCTGAATAATAGCGATGAAAAGCGCATGGTAAATGGAATAGGCTATGCCTCCTGTAAATGTTAGGCAAACAAAACCTATAAATGCGCTTGATGGTAAATAACTGGCGCTAATCAGATACAATCCCAATATCACATAAGCCGTATGCATCACTAATGTTTGCTTGCTTTTCAAAGCCTTACAGGCAAGTACTAAACCGCCCAACAATGCCCCTGAGCCCCAACCCATTTCCACAACTCCCATTTGCAAAATGTTTCCGTTGAAATGCAGAAGCGTCATAAAAGGAAATAACGTAAAAACAGGCATAAGGACAAAAGTCACCAGCGTAAAGCATACGAATAAAGGCAAAATGCCCATTGTACGCCGCAAGGTATGCCAACATTCCGTCAGTTCTTTTTTGAAATCTGGAAGAACTTTCGTTTTTTGAAGAGAAGGAATCTGGACACAAAGTAAGGTCAGACAAGCAGCAACAGCTCCGATCACATCTATGAGCAGAATATACTGTATGGGAAGCCAAACAACGAGGCTTGCCCCTACAACGGGAGCTATCACCTCACTGAAGGATTGAATGGAATGGTACAAACCTGATACCCTGACAAGATGGTGCTTGGGAACCAGTAGAGGGATGCTTGCCTGTAAAGCAGGTGCATGAAACGTACTGCCTATTGAACGACAAGCAGTCAATAGATAAAAAAAAGAAAGGTCTTTATAACCCTTGGTTATCACAATAAAAAGACATAGGGTACAGAACGCGATGAACAAGTCCGAATAAAACATCGTTTTCTTTCGATTCCATCTGTCAACATAGACCCCGGCAAACAAGCCTAATACAAATTGTGGTAAAAATCCAGCTAAAATAGCCAGAGATAAAGCTGTCGGGGATTTAAATTCGTTGCTAATCCAAAAAATAATGGAGAAGCCAACAATCGTACTTGTTAAAATAGATATGAGTTGGCCTATTCCTATCACGGCCAAAGTTGATTTCCAATGATTCATTGTGCTAATATTTCATGCGTTTATAGATAAGTACTTTCGTACATTAAGCAAAACGAAATTCTATCCACACAAAAAACTTGTATTATAATCCACTCCTGACGTTGGAATACAATAACAAATACTTTCAGGACGATGTAAAGTCCTGAAAAATCAAACTGAATGGATAGATAAATATTAGTCTTTTCTCATCGGATTCTTTTAATATCGCTACTCTTTTATTATGTAGTGGTTGTATTATCTTAAATAAAACAAAAACACCGACTTTACATTCTTGGGTGTAAAACTGGGTGTTTGTTTTGCAATCTGCTGATTTTCAGCGTTTGTTGCGGAGAGATAGGGAAATGAACCTAACTCTCCAAAATATCCTATAATCAGATACTTGCTATATTCTTTCTCGTGTCAGGTAACGATTTGGATACTAATCTTATGATCTACTGTCCGAAACCGTCTGTTAAGAACCTGCTAACGGTACAAATATACGTATTTTGCTGTGGATATGCAAATTCAGAAAACTAGTCTTCTCAAAGGTTATGCTTTCTTGTCGTGTAATTGATTGTATTTGGCTGATAAAGCCCTTTTTATTTGTTAATTAAAATTTAAATGCATGATGGAAGCAATACCCAGTGAGTTAATAAGCTTTGCTGCGGCAGACGGGTTGTATTGTAGTAATGCATCGGATATTATAGGTAGAATCAGCCTTTTCACATTACAATACTTGCAGAAAGGTCTGTATCCCATTGATGGACACATTTATCTATTTTGAATACTCCACACTATACGATAAATTCGTTCAATTGATCTTTCAAATGTCTCCAATTCGGGAGCAAAGCCCCTATTTCAGAGGTAAATGCTTCGTTATGTAATCGTATTTTCAGATGCAATAACTCATGCACCACGATATACTCAATACACGAAAGTGGTTTTTTAGCCAGTTCGAGATTAAAAATAATATTCCCCGTTCGGTGGTTGCAACTTCCCCAAAGCGTTTTCATCTGCTTCACCTCCCACTTGGTAGCTTGCACGCCGATTACCCGTTCCCATTTGACGATAAGAGGGAATAAGATTTCTTTCAATTGTTTTCTATACCATTCTCGCATTGCTTCCGCTCGTTTTTCAGTCGGGCTATTGCTACGAACGTATAACACGAGGTATTCGCTACCTTGCAGTTCCACTTTTGGCGGGGCGTCGTGATAAATAACCTTCAATCGATACCTATTCCCTTTGAAATAGTGATTTTCTCCCGACACATATTCGCGTCCTGTCTGCCTCGCCTGTTCACATATTTGCGTAATACGTTGCTTGATCCACGGTAACTTGGTTATCAGGAACAGGCGCACCGCATCCTCCGGCATCCCTATTGGTGCAGATACATGAATCCGCGCATTGGGCGGATAAATCGTCAAATGGATATGCTTTATCTCTTTCCACTCGATTTCAGCAGAAATATCCGATACGTTTACAACTGTCATCAATATTCGGATTGTGCTATGATGATTTGCATAATTTCGTCCAACTTATCTACTGACACATCCGGCAAAACCCGTTTAACGGCTTGTCGAAGAGCTTTCATCTTCATTCCGCCGCCGCTCGTATCCCGGAAACCGTCCCGGGCATTTTGCTTGACCGCATTATGCACCATTACGGCCAATGCCTCATCCCGTCCTAAATTATCGTACAAAGCTCGTTTCCCTTTTGTATCGATTGCTTTTGGGTATTTCAATTTCGTATCTGACCGTACTTCTCGAATTTTCTCGATCAATTGCTCGATTAACTCCTTGTATTGCATCTTCCCCTCCTTCTGTGCTTGCAACAGTTGATTCAGCAGGTCGGATATTTTGTCGAAATAGGCGGGATTATTCGGACGCTCGCTGATGATCATCTTGCGCATATTGGCGGCAAGTAACTCTGCAACTGAACGTTCGTTCTGCTTAATCGTTTGCGGTAACTTATCGATAGCCTCTTTCCCTTCCAAATCGATCAGTTCGAGGAAGGACATATCGCCCAGCTCGATAATCTTTTCGCTATCTTCGGCTCGGACATAATTATCGATCAATTGCCGCATCGCCGGGTCATAACTTTTCAGATCAAGCGCATCACCGCTTTTCAACTTTATCTCATCTTTCAGATTGTTATAGAACTCAACCTCGGCTTTTATTTTCTCCGTCTCTTCCTGTGTATAGCCAGCCGGGATCATTTCATTCGCCAGATCAATGTATCGACGCACCAAATTACCGACGAGTTTATACAGTGTCTCGCGCTTGGCCGTATTCGCCTCGCTCTCGGCCTGCTGTTTATCGACAGGTGTCGTTTCATCGTATACGAAATATGCGAAAAAACCCTCCTGCGTTTGCGGCGTAACAACCTCACAAAGTGTTACGACAGCTTGCAAAGCATCCTCCAGCCCCTGTCGTCCCATGGCCAGACGGTTGGTCAACAAACCATCGACATCTTCCTTACTGTAGAGTTCAAACGCTCCATTCGTATAATCCTTAATCGCGTCTTTTATCGCTCCGAACAAATCTTGATAGTCGACGATATATCCGTAATCTTTTTCATCGCTGTCTACACGATTGACGCGGCAGACCGCCTGAAACAGATTGTGGTCGTGCATCCGTTTGTCGATATAGAGATAGGTCGCGGCAGGTGCATCGAACCCCGTAAGCAGTTTATCGACGACAATCAATAGCTTCATGTCTTTCGGATGATCGATGAACTCCGTTTTTGCCCAAGCCTCGAATTGCTCGGGCGTTTTGTCGCCAATCATTCTTTTGTATATTTCATACTTGGCCAGAGCCTCGGTCTCTCCTTCGCCGACATATTCATCCTTTACGGTAGAGCTATCGGCATCATAACTCGTAACGACTGCGCAATGTCCTTTCAGATCGGTACTTTGAAAAACTTCCCAATAGCGGCATGCCTGATAGATACTGTCGGCGACCAACATTGCATTTCCGCAACCCGTAGACAACATCCGCTTCGTATCCATATCCTGACAGATGTCTGCAACGATACGCTGGATACGCTCTTTGCTACTGAAAAGTTTTTCCATCTTGGCCCAACGAGACTTCAATTGAGCACGTGCAACACGGCTCAATCCCACCGTCTTCGTATCGAACCATTCGTCGATTTTCTCTCGTTTGCCTAAATACTGCTCTACATTTCGTGCTTCGTACCGCAAATCGAGAATCACACCATCGGCTACCGCCTCATTAAAACGGTAGCTATGTATATATGTACCGAAAGTCTCGACCGATCGTTTTTTATCCTCTCGTAAAAGAGGAGTACCGGTAAAACCGACCAACATAACACTGTCTCCCATGACGGCCCGCATTGCCCCGTGCAACAGCCCTCCTTGCGTGCGATGGCACTCATCCACGAAAACGAACAGGTTCCCTTTTGCTCTGAAGCCAGCCGGAAGTTTCTTGGCTACTTCCTGCAAATAGGCTTCGAGCGATTTGTTCGCTTTTTTACCACCGACATGAATCGCCTCCTTGTCATTCTTGTTGCCGAATTTATGGATCAGCGTACAGATCAGCCACGGATTTGCCGCATTAAGCATCTCGATCAACCGTTCACCGCTTTTGGCCCGCTCGATTTTCGCCTCCGCATCTTTGAAGCCACTCTCGATCTGCTTATCCAGCTCATCGCGGTCGGTGATAATAACGATCCGCGCATTCTCCACATTCTCCCGAATCCACTGCGCAAGCCATACCATCATCAGACTCTTGCCCGCTCCTTGCGAATGCCAGATGACTCCGCCCTCCTTTGACTTGATACGAGGTTGCGCCGCTTTTACGGCAAAATATTGATTGGGGCGAGCCGCTTTCTTGATGCCGCCGTCGAAAACAATAAAATCGTGAATATATTCCAGTAGTCGCTTCGGATCGAAGAATTGAAGTACACTCCGATCCAATTCATTCGGATAATCCGCCACAGTAACGGGCGACGGCTCACATGGCTCGCCGCACGGTTCTTTCCACCGCAACCAAAATTTTTCGGGCGTTCTGATGACGCCATAATGCAGACCTTCGGTATCGTTTCCTGCGAACACGAACTGCACGGTCGTAAAGAATCGGGGAATATAATCGTCTTGCTGGTTGCGGATATTCTGCCGAATCCCTTCATGAACAGATACGCGACTACGTTTCAACTCGATAACGGCCAAGGCGATTCCGTTGATATAAACGACCAGATCGGGGCGGCGGTCGCTTTTGCCATGAACGGTAACCTCTTCGGCTATCTGAAAATCGTTCTGCGCGGGATTATTCCAGTCGATCAACTGCACATAACGCTTGTTATCGGAGCATTCGGCATTTACATTCACGCCATAGCGCAACAGTCTATACACCTCTTTATTGGCATTGTATAAGCCAATCCCGATATTCCCGGCAGCTTGTTTGAATTTTGTGACGGCACTACCGATTTCCTTGTCGGTGTACCGACGACCCCCGTCGGGATCCTTGCGCCCGGTCAGGTAACCGCGGAGCAATTCCTCTTCGACATTGCTGTTATTTTCCCGCTTTTCCCAATTGCCCAGATAGGTATATTTCAGCACATTTTCGAACAGCCCGATCAGTCTGTTCTGCGTTACACGCTCGATCGCCCCGATGTTTGTGTTCATAGTCACTACTTTTTATCAATATACTGTCCCCAGCCTGTCGGAATAATTCCTTCTTGCCGCATATAGTCCAACCCTCTCAACACCAGATCTCGACTGAAATCAGCCTTATGGTCACTCCATGCATAAAAATCCGCCAACAACAAATCGTCGGAAATCGGTTCATGTTTGATTAATCGATTATTCCAAACAGCATAGAGCGTCGAAATGATCTCGGCACGTCCCAAATCCATCCGCTCGATTTTTGCTAACAATCCATTAATCCGATTCCGGATATCGGCGGGATATTGCTCGAAGGCGAACTCAATCTCATCGATCTTTGCGGTCGGCAGATAATTATAATGCTTTCGCCCAGCACTATCGCGGAATTCGACTTTCCGGACTTGACCATAATTCAGAAATTTCTGATCGATATAACTCATTAATTTCTGGTCGTCCGGTCCTGCGGTATTCCGAATATATTCATTCCCGAGATCGAGCTGGCAATGATATCCGATTAAATGCAAAGACTTCTGCAATTTCGTTCGCCCCCAACCTCTCGATTCATGAAGTTTGTGCACAATATGCCCCGCAACGATATGCGCATCCAGAGGAATAATCCGAGCTTGTCGCTTGTGAATTAATCGAATCTGTCCAGTCAGCAGTTTCTGCATCATGCCGCTTTTTATCTGCGTATATTTATCGCGGCGAGCCTCCAAATCGGCAATCTCCTTATCCATATTGGAAAGGATAGAGGCGATAGCGTACTGCTCAGCGTAATCGGAAGGTATTTTGATACTGTATTCAGACAATACCTTACGAACAATTTGAGGCTGACCTGAGCCAGTTATTAATTCCGATAAATCGTTATTTGATAATAAATAATAAATAAACTGTTTGTTTACATCTTTATTACCATCCATATTGATAACCATAGCATTCCCCGTAATCCAACAATATCCTTTGGAATAATTAACTGTTCCACAACTTGAACCCCGACACGTTATTAATACCTGGTCTGTGCTATGATTATAATGTGAATATTTACCTATAATACCATTGGCACCATAAACATTGTAGCCTTGCATTGTAAATTGGTCTTGAGCAATTGTTATAGGTTGGTATAATATTGCAATATCCCCTATTTGTTTTGTAATCCATGGTTCAGAAAAACCTGCAAGTCGTTTTTTACCAGCAAGTAATTGCTGCATTGCTCCCTGCTTGATAAGTCGCTTTTTCTCGATTTTTTTTATCGAGACCTGCAATTAACGCATCTACATCGCTCAACGCTTCCGCAATAGCAGTTTGTTCACTTTTAGAGTGAGGAAAGCGAATATATAAAGCGTTAAGTAATTTTTTATTTAATCCGCCTCGACCGCCATCTCCTGAAGAAAGAAGCCTTAAATAATCGTAGAGGCTGTCTATAACGTAATATAAATATAGTGAATTATACGTATCATTGGGCAATATTGCTGCTATTGATTGATTTGTACATAAAGATACATAATTATAAGCCGCCGTCCCTCTGGTTTTACCTTGACCAGCAAGCCCGATTAGCACACATTGTGCAGGAAGAATATGAGTACTTGAATTTTGAAGCCCCAAACAGGTAACTCTACCTACTACGTTGTAAATAAACTTATAATTCAATTCTCCTGAATTCATCCATAGAATATCTCCGCCCCAATATTCTGCATGGAGCGTATTAGGTGTTCCACCTGTGACAATAGAGGTAAACTCAGATATCTGTTTCACCTCCCACTCCTCCGGAATAACTCCCAGTTCAGTCCACTTATATCCCTGCGGTATTTCCATCGCTTATACTTCGTTACAAATCCGTGCGGACAGCCGCAAATCCCATCTGTTTCAAATGTCCGGCAACCTTCGCCTCCAGATCCGCAAGCGCAAGATCGATTTGCGGAAGCGTCTCGGCATAGCGTTCGGCCAAAGCGATTGCTTTGGTCGTCAGCTGTTGGACGATACGCTGCATTTCGCCGTCCAGACGCGTCGAAAGCACAGCGAACCATTTCTTTTCGATGACCAGTCGTTTGATTTCGTCTTCCGTAAAGTCGGCATAACGAACGAGCAGAGCGGACAGTAACTTATATTTCAACTCCCTGATCAGCCGTTTCGTAACCGTAATGTCTTCTTTATATTGCAGATATTGGTTCAGCGTATCCAGTTCTTCTGCATCCTTTACCTTATCGAGCGTTTTGATCCGCTTCTTGACATTGGTATCGTTCAGCTTTTTGTCAGCGAAATTGTCCGTATCGAAATAATCCTCGTGCTCGTCCAATAGTTCCGACAGTTTCGTCTCGTTGTCGTTCAACACCTCTTCTGCTGCAAGAATACACGATTTCATTTCCGGGAAATATTCGTCGATAACGATCGGAACGGGCAACAAATCACAAACGACATCTTCGGGTGTCGCGGCTTTCTTTGCCTTCTTCACTTTGTTGTCCTTACTTTTTGTCATCGGTTGCGGCGTATAAAGTTCGGCCTTCCATCCATCGGATGCAATCAGATAGCAGTCATCCTGCATGGTCTCGCTCCAATAATTCATCAGACAATCGTATACATCATAGGCATCTACGAGCGAACGATCCTGCTTGAAGATCTCCAGTAACGACGAACTCAACTCTTCAATCAGCCGTTTGGGGGCATGACCGGGCTTCAATTCATAAAGTCGAGACCGATGCTGGTTGCACCACGCTACAAAACTTTCGGTAAAAAGTGCCGCCTGATGCCGGAAATCCTTGTTCGCATTCACCGTCTCCCGAATCGCATCCTGTGCACAAGACAATGCAAAATAACCCGAACGAGTCGCGTGCGGAACAAATAAATCGGATTTCAACGAAGGGCAAATTTTCCAATACGTTTCCAATTGCTCGACGTCATGCGCAGGCAATCCGCCGTTCAGATGAGCATCGATATCCTGCAAAATTTCGGTGTCTTCGGCTTCGATATAACGAGGAATATTCAGGTTATAATCATTCCTTGCAATCTCTTCTATCGGAACAAACCTTGCGAAATGAGGAACGTCGCGCTGTGCCTGCCATACATCGACAATGCGTCGAATGTCCTGTTCGCGTAACCGGTTCTTCGCACCGTCTTTGACGAATCCGGCCTTCGCATCGATCATGAACACTCCTTTACGGTTGGCTGCTTCCGCCTTTTCGACAACTATAATGCAGGCCGGAATACCCGTGCCAAAGAACAGATTGGACGGAAGTCCGATAATGCCTTTGATGTAACGCTTCTCCGCCACCAAATATTTGCGAATCTGCGCCTCGGCATTGCCTCGAAACAGTACGCCATGCGGCAGGATACATGCTCCGCATCCCGTGCGTGCAATCGAGCGAACGATGTGCAGGAGAAAAGCATAGTCTCCATTTTTCTCGGGCGGTATGCCGATATTATTCCTTGGTCCCCATCGCCCATACTCATCTTCTTCCTTTGCGCTCTTCAGCCATGATTTCGTCGAGAACGGAGGGTTGGCTACCACATAATCGAATGTTCGCAAATGACCGTCCCCGTCTTTATATTGCGGATCATTGATTGTATCGCCTTGTTTGATCTCTGCATACATTTCGCCATGCAGAATCATATTCATTTTGGCCAAACCTACCGTAGCATTATCCTTTTCCTGTCCATAGAGCGTCGCACCCTTCGGCGTCTCGGCCAATGCCCGCAACAGCAACGAACCCGAACCGCAGGTCGGGTCGTAAATCGTCGTAGAAATTCCCTTTCGAGCTTTATCTAATTCCAATACTTTAGCAATCACGCGGCTGACCTCTGCCGGAGTATAGAATTGCCCTTTGCTTTTTCCGCTCTCGGTGGCAAAGTTCTTCATCAGATACTCATAAGCGTCCCCCATCAAATCGTCGTCCGATGCACGGTTGCGACCGAAATCGAGATCCGAATTTTCGAACACGCCTATCAGCCCGCTCAACGTCTCAACCAAATCCTTTCCTTTACCGAGTTTCTGTTCGTCACAGAAATCCGCCACATTGATTACATTATCCAGTCCGTTCGCTTCGGCGAGAGAAGCCATTTTCTTATTCATCTCTTCACCGATATTGCTATGACCTTTCAATGCGACGAAATCGTCGAAAGAACAACCGTCCGGAATTTCAATCATAAAGTCCGAATCAGTTTTGTGTTTATCGCTAATGTATTTCACGAAGAGAATAACCAATACATAATCTTTGTATTGGCCGGCATCCATACCTCCGCGCAATTCATCGCAACATTTCCAAAGGGTGCTATATAATTCCGATTTTTTAATCGCCATCGTCGTCTTTACTATTAATCAAATTTTTCGGGTTAACCTAAAGAATTTTTGCTATTGCGAACAGCAATTCCAGATTCGGCTGTCGCCGATTGCAGGCATAGGTATTTACTATATTGAAGCTCTTGCCAAATTCCTCGGCGAACCGCGTCTGTTTAATGCCGTTTTCTTCAGGCACTTCTTTTATAATCTAATATGTCGTCGTTCAATATGAAACATGTTTTGCATAAGATTAACAATTTTGAGAATCGGCGCCATATGCGTTTTTTTTCAACTCAATAATTACTTCTTTCTTATTAGTAAAACATTAAAAACCAATCGATTTTACAGTCTTTGGAGATATCCTAAACGGAACTTCAGTCGTATGATCCATATCGTATTGATATAGAAACATTATTCTGTCATACCAGTTACTTCATATCTGAGAATCGACTTCCACTTTTGGAGACAAGCAGCCACAGCCTTACATACTTGGTGCAGCTATTAACTTGGTTTAAATATAGCTCAAGTAATTATTCTTATTTACCGCGTCAAACGTCGCATTAGGATACGCCTCCTTAAAAACACCAGGTACATTCGTTTTTTTGTTCCCCCACTTAAACTCCAATGCTGTCAGCGATTCAGAGCTTTCTTCAACAAGATCTATTTCTTGACGGTCATAGGTCCGCCAAAAATAGAATTCCTTGCCCAAACCTTCATTATAGTTGGCTTTAATGCGTTCGCTGATCAGGTAATTTTCCCATAATGCGCCTACATCTTGTCGGATAGACAAAGGATTGAAATTACCGATTATAGCATTCCGTATTCCGTTATCATAAAAATACCACTTACCAGCTTTTGTCACCTCTTTGCGTAAGTTACGCGCATAGGCTCCGAGACGGTAAACAACGAAAACTTTGGAAAGCAGATCGAGGTATTTTTCAACTGTATTTTTACTCATGCCAAGTTGTTTGCCGAGTTCGTCATATGATACCTCACTACCAAGTTGAAAGGCTATCAGACGTAGCAGATCCTTCATCTTACCGGAGTTTTTCAATCCGTCTATAGCTAAAATATCTTTCAAAAGATAAGCGCCCACAATATCCCGTAAATAATCGGTCTTACGTTCGAAACTATCCAAGGTTACTACTTCGGGATAAGAGCCGTATATCAACCGTGATTCGAGATTTTGACGGGTTTCCAGAGCTGTTTCGGTTGGTGCGATTTCTTTTTGGGAAAAAGGAGTGAGATGAAATAGCGTACTTCGCCCTACCAACGGTTCTCCGGCTTTGTTTAATAAATCGAAGGAGGACGATCCACTCGCAATCACCCGTATGCCTTCGATTTCGTCGACGATCAGTTTTAGTTTAGTACCAATTTCAGGAATATTCTGTGCCTCATCTATCGCCAGTAAATCCACCCCTTCCAACAGATGCCTGTAATTAGAGACAGACCGTTCTTCCAACAACGCCAATGTATCATAATCTTCGCCATTAAGAAGCATTGTTTTCCCTTCAAAACCATTTATCAACTGGCGCATCAATACGGTTTTTCCGACTCTTCGTGCACCGAAGATAAGAATCGCTTTATTCGGTTCTATTCTGGCTGCTATCCTGTCCTGCAATAATCGTTTTATCGGCTCCATTGTATTTCTTCAGTTTTTACAAATATAGTATTTTTAATTGAATTGACATATTTGATGTAAAAAAAGTCATTGAATTGACATTTTTCACAGATAGAGGGGACTATTTCGCAATTATGATTTTTGCAGGTGAAAACATCCTAATTATCGAGACGTCTATGCCACTCCTGACCGTACACTGTTTCCTCTTTAAATGTTTGCAATTAGCCGATCAACCCGATTTATCTTCTTATGGATTAATACAATGAAAATGTCTGTCGTCACCTTATGGCAATCGGGACTTTTGAAAGATAATCACTAATACAATGTGTGTATGATTCAATAAAAAATGAATTATTTCAGCATGTATCTGCAATCTTATCCCCAGAAATAGATCTTTAACACTGCATATAACATGATCGCTTTCCGGCTGAAACAGATTGTACGGCGGGTCAGACGCTTGATATGTGTACGGATGGTCAGGTTATGACGTTCGATGTGGTTGGTGCCGCGGTGAGCAGTCCTGTGGATTTCCGGTGAAATGAGAGTCTTATATTGCCGGAGTTTATCCGTATAGATCAATCTGGCATTGGCCAGTTTGTCGGTAACCTTACTCAGCGTTTCATTGGTGCGAGGGCCGACAGAGAAACATACCACCGAGCTGTCTATGCGATTTAGGGCATATGCCACCCAGATATGATCTTTTTTACGGCCGACAAAGGTTTTGATTTCATCGACTTCATACTCTGCATTGGCTGTTACATGCGGAGCTGTTATATTTTTGGAGATGGCGATGATTCTTCTAATGAGAGTAGTCGTCGATATTTCCAGTAACCTTGCGATGCCTCTGATCCCGACGCCCTCTTTGATATATTCCGAGATCGTCCGGTTTAATTCCGGTATATAGGCTTGGTAAGAATAATCCGCCTGTTGTTTCCTGTGGCAGTGTTTGCATTTATAGCGTTGTTTCCCATTCTCTTGATAGCCATTTTTGATACAAGCTCCTCCGCAAAATTTGCAAGTCATTTTTTCGTGCCCTAATCTGATACATAAAGGTTCCTATCCGGAAACCCTGGCCGATTTTCAGCCGATTTGCGGGCGCAAAAATACAAAAGACGACCCGAAAGTCGTCTTCTTTTTATGTTTTTCTTTAAGTCCTTGTAATGATTTTCAGTTAGTTGCAATCCTATGCCCTAATCTGATACATTACCTTTGTCCGAACCTGTCTCAAAGAACCTTTATTACACTGCAAATATAAATATTCTTTTTTATTTACGCAAATTATTCTTATTTTTTTGTATACAAAAGTCTTCGATTGGCTGTTGTTTGGTGGTTCGTGTCTTATTTAAGCAGGCAGAATAACATTTTATCTTATTGAATTAAGATTGATTGTGGTCAGAGTATTCGTTACCGCTTTGGTTATTTTAGATTTGAGACAGGGGGCATATAGGTATATATATACCTATATGCCCCCTGTCATAACTAAAACAATAACTAAAACTTAATTATCATGAAAACACTGACCTCATTGCCACTGCTCGACCTGCTCGAAAAGGCTGCACGGAAGCACGTCTTTACGGACATCGCCCTCGACCTCGATGCCGCTTACGACGATTTCGTTACGGCACTCGCTTCGCTCTGCGATACCGAAACCTCACTTCCGCACCTGATGCGTGTACTTTGTTACACCCGCTTGGAGCTTACAGCTTTACAGAAGCAAATCCTGCATACCACCGGTGGGGCTGAAAAAAAATGTGGCCGTAGTATGCCGCAAAGCCATTGAAATGATCCGCTGCGAAGAACAGACCGCCTGCCATTATGCAGAGCGGCTGCAGCCTCACCCGGAAAGGCTGACATGGCAGGACAGCAAGACCGGCCTGTGCGAGATTATCTTCGCATGGCAAGCCAAAGGCTCCTTCGGGAATATCCCCATGACGAGACTGGCGGCCCACATCCAACAGGTGTTCAATATCGACCTGGGTTCCAACCTGAGCCGCACGTTCGGGGAAATGAGGCTGCGTAACGACCCCACACCTTATCTCGACAGTATGACCGATGCACTCCTGAGAAAAATGAAACGGACAAAAATAAAACGGTAATCGGATCGACATAGACCCATGTAGTAATAACCATACGACCAACCCAAAGTTGATCTATCGAGCCGCTAAAATTCGGAAATCAGGGAACAGGTGTAAAAGCTGACCTGTTCCCTGATTTGTTTCATATTACTGTATTTTGAGTGCATCGTTCAGACAGTTAATGTGTTAATATGCATTCTTGCGTATGAATCGCTTTCATATACGCAAAGAGATGGACATTCTTTTGCATTCTATATTTCTTAGAACCAGTCTGTTGTAAAAATATTCGATAGAAATCCATACCGTATTCTGTATATCGCCTTGATCTAACCCAGACCTTTGCTGTAAGTAATTTCAAATAGCGAAGGTTATGGAAGTTATCACTTTCGACTCGGCGGCATTCCGTAAGCTGCAAAGCGACCTGAATAAGATCATGGAGTTTATCGAGGAGCAGCAAAAACGGCAGCACGACCCGTCGGCAGACGATGAGATGTGGATCGACAACTACGATGCCTGTACGTTCCTCAAAATCAGCGAACGTACGCTCCAGCGGCTTCGCGCCGCTAAGAAAATCACCTATTCGCGCTTGGACCGCCAGGTCTACTATCAGGTGAAGGAGATCAAGCGGATGTTGCGAAACCACCTGATTCGCAGCAACGAGGAATACCTGCAGGATCTGATCGAAAACCAACGACTCTATGCTGAGCAAAGACGCGCTGCTAAGCCGAACAAATAATGGTCTGGACGTCTTCCGGCATTATATCCCGGGTCCGTGGCGCGTGGGACGCAACTTTCTCAATCCGCTCTATAAGGATACCAAGCCCTCGTGCAATGTCTACATGGACCGTCGCAGTCGCCAATACCGTCTCAAAGACTTCGGCAATGACGACTACAGCGGCGATTGCTTCGCCTTCGTGGGCCGTCTTTTCTCGCTGGACTGTGCCCGGCCGGAGGATTTCGTCAAGATTCTGCGGATCATCGACTCAGACCTGCATCTGGGGCTGGAAAGCGGCCAGAGGCCCTCGGCCGCTGTATCCAATGAAGTCATAGCCCGTAAGGTTACACCCGTACCACCGGAGCGTGTGAGCCGCCCGTACCGTTATGTCGACAAAGCCTTTTCCGAGCAAGAGACTGCCTACTGGATGCAGTACGGCATCAGGCGCAGCACGCTCGACCGCTACCATGTGTTGTCTATCGAAGAATACAGCAGCCGGAATAAGGACGGTGAGCCTTTTACGCTGCATTCTTCCGAGCAGATGCCCCTGTTCGGATATGTTTTTCCGAAGTACATCAAGCTCTATCGTCCTCTGGCCGATAAAATGCGCTTTCTCTATGGCGGCGATCCGGGTGAGAACTACTGCTTCGGGTTAGAGCAACTGCCAGTACGTGGCGATACGCTCTTTTTGACCGGAGGCGAAAAGGATGTGCTCTCGCTGGCTGCACACGGTTTCTATGCCGTATGCTTTGGCAGCGAGACCTGCACCGTGCCGCTGACCCTGATCCGTTCGCTCTCGCATCGCTTCAAGCACATTGTCCTGCTTTATGATATGGACTCCGTAGGAATAGAAAGTGCCTGCCGTCATGAGCAGGAGCTACGCCGTTACGGAGTCAAGCGTCTCGCGCTGCCCCTGTCGGGAACCAAGGGAGAGAAAGACATCTCCGATTATTTTCGTCTGGGCCATAGCGGGGAGGAGTTCCGCGAGCTGTTCGTCCGTTTTCTGGACCGTATTTACGAGGAGACCTTCGCCATGCTCAAGCCCTGCGAAGTGGATCCCGCACATCCGCCGGAAGTGCCGCGCACCATCGTCTCCATTAGCGGCGTCCCTTTCGGTACGCAGGGCAACCTGCTTTGCGTCACGGGCGGCGAGGGCAGTGGCAAGAGCCACTATGCCGGAGCGCTCATCGCCGGAGCTTTGGCAGGGAACGCGGAAACCGACACGCTGGGGGCGGAGGTGGCCGGTAACGAGGCCGGCCATGCCGTGTTGCTCTACGATACGGAACAATCGCTACCTCAGCTCTACAAAAACATATCGGTGATCCTGCGTCGTTCGGGCATCGCTAAGCCTCCGGAATCGTTCAAAAGCTATTGCCTGAGCTGCATTTCGCGGCGCGATCGTCTGCAGGCCATCGTGCGGAGCATGGACCGGTACTACTATCAATACGGCGGTATCCATTTGGTGGTGATCGACGGCATTGCCGACCTGATCCGTTCGGTCAACGACGAGAGCGAGAGCGTCGAGCTGGTCGAAGAACTTTATCGTTTGGCCGGTATCTATAACACTTGTATCGTGGTGGTATTGCACCTTGTTCCCAGCGGCATGAAAATCCGTGGGCACCTCGGCTCGGAGATCGGCCGTAAGGCCGCCGCCATTCTCTCCATCGAGCGGGACGAGAAACGCGACCTGTGCTGCCTGAAAACGCTCAAGGTACGCGACGGCAGTCCGCTGGATGTTCCTCTGCTCGAATTCGGATGGGACAAGCAGAAGGCGATGCACGTAAGCCGCGGTCAGCGCAGCCCTGAAGCTCAGCAGAGCCGTAAACAGGAGGAACTGAAGGCGCTGGCCGGAGAACTCTTCCGTCAGCGGAGCGAATACTCTGCTGTAGAGTTGCGTGAGGCGATCTGCCGGATGCTCGACGTGGCAGAGTCTACGGCCAAAAGTTATATCCGCTTTATGAAAGAGAGAAAAATCGTGGTCTGCAAACCGGGATCGATGGAACTGATCCCGGGACCTGCCGACCGTTAAAACCCCGGATACGTATGGAAATGAGCAAAGAAGAATTCATGATGCTGCACGAAAGGCTCCTCGATCGTCTCGATCGGTTGGAGCATAAGATCGAGTCGCTCTCTACCATCGGCGGCAAGCAGATGCTCGACAACCGCGACATGCGTCTGCTGCTGAAGGTTTGCGACCGCACACTGCTACGCTGGCGTCGCAGCCGCAACCTGAGGGGATTTCGAATCAGCGGCAAGGTCTATTATATGGCCGCCGACGTCCACCGATTCCTGCTCAGCGAGTATTATCGGAAAGAAGAACAAAACCGTAGTAGAAAGAATAAAAACCATTTCCATGAAAAAGAACAGTAAAGTAATCGTGCTGGAGCGCAACCGTTTTGCGATGCTCGTCAAGGTCCATCGTAAAAGTTTGCTGATGCTCGAGGTACTGACCTACATTTGTCGAATACGCAATATCGACCTGGTCATGACGCTCGAAGAGGTGTGCCATGTATTGCGCATGGATGCTGCCGTAGTCGAACAATATCGCCACAAGGGGTTGCTGCGCAGCTATGAGGAAAACGGACTGCGTCTGTACGAGGCCGCTGATCTGGTCCGGCTGAAAGCCGCGCTGGACATGATCGATATCTACCGCCGTATCAACAAGGCGGCCATTATCCCCTCATCTTCTAAGTCCAAGTAGTATGCAGCACGATCGGCCCATGTATTCCGATGACCGCCGTCTTGTAGAAACGAACAAGAAAACGATACGCGGTCAAAATCATGTCGAACCATTTGATAACGATGCATTATGAAAACACCCATCAGTTATTACGGAGGCAAGCAGTCCATGCTCAAGGATATCCTGCCGCTCGTTCCCGAACATGATATCTATACGGAAGTCTTCGCCGGCGGTGCTGCCCTGCTCTTCTCCAAGAGTCCCGTGCGGGTCAATGTGATCAACGACCTGAACGGCGAGCTGGTCAACTTTTACCGTACCGTCGTGGCGGACTTCGACGCCCTGCGCCTCGAGGTGCTGCGCACGGCCCACAGCCGCGAACAACACGACGTGGCCTGGTTCATCTACCGGCATCCGGACTACTTCAGTCCGGTCAAGCGGGCTTGGGCCGTATGAGCGCTTAGCCGGCTGGGATTCTCAGGCGTGTTTTCGTCTTCTTTTTCGTATACCCGGACTACGGGGAAAGGCGCTGCCAGAGTCTTCGCAGCCAAAGAACGCTTTCTTCCCGAACTCAAGGAATTACTCGAAAAATGCACCATCGAGCAGGACGACGCCCTGAAAGTGCTCTCCCGCTTCGATACCCCGACGACCTTTCATTTCGTGGATCCGCCCTATGTGGGCTCCAATATGGGCCATTATACGGGAATGTTCAACGAAGATGACCTGAACCGCCTGCTCGAGGTGCTCTCCGGAATAAAGGGGAAATTCATGCAGACGATGTATCCCCATGACCTGATCCGCGAGTATGCCGACCGTTTCGGTTGGACGCTCCATCCTGTGCAACGTACCGTAACCGCTTCCAATACTAAACGCCGCAAGCAGGAGGAATGGATGATCACCAACTATTAAATCCGAAAAAGGATGAGAACGAACAAGGATTTATTGAAAGAGGTATACCGGCTTCGCAATCTGATCGCCGGGGAGAGAGGGTCGCAGCAGATCGATCTGGCGCAGATAGAGAGCGATTACCGTTTTCAACGTGAGCTCCGGGAGTCGAAAGGCTATGAGCTTCGGGGGCAAATCGATGCGCTCAACCGGGAGTATGCCCGGGTCATTGAGGACAAGCAGCGCCAGGCTCGCAATGACGCTTACTTCGCTACGCCCGAGGGCGCTGCGCACAAACGACGGCTGGAAGAGGCGATCGCACAGAGGCGGCAGGCATGGAAAGAGCATATGCAGCAAAGTATCTCGTTCGTCGAAGGTCGTCTGCAACAGACTCTCGGTCCGCACTGGGGCGTGAGTCGCTATAGCGAGGAACATATGACCATCAGTGTTATCGATGCGGCAGGTTCCACTCTGCAACAGCGTAAGTATTATTTTGGTCAGGATATAGATATTTGGTATGAGGATCGAACGGGTCGCGGCATGAATAATGTCCGATTCCGTGCCAACTGCGGCACTACCGGCAGCTTTGAAATGGAAGGAGGAGGGAGCGTGGGCGAGCGGGCCCTGTTCTACGTCGGGGTTGGGCGACTGTTATCCGACCGGAACCTCGTCCGGGATATCCGCCACACGATGGCCACGACCGTACAGGTCGCAGATAATCTGGCCAATGAACTCGCTCGTTTGCAAAAGGAACTGGATGATCCGCTGAAGGAACGGAAGCGGCAAGAAACCCAACCGGAAAACAAGCCGAATAAACAATTCAAACCACCCAAACACAGTCGCGGTATACGATAAGTTAGGGATTCAGGGCGCTCATTGAAAGCGCCCTGAATTTGTATGAGGCGCTCGGCCCTCCCGTTTTAGTGAAATCCCAGCATATTGTATTTTCAGGTCTGTTTATACCTGCACGCCTGATACAAAATAATAAAATCACTATTTGCTGTGATTTTTGAGTGATTTATCCCGGGATAACATTATATTTGCATTGAAATCACAATATCATGGGATTTATGATAATTATTGGTCAAGCGATCAAAGAACGGCGCAGAATGCTGAAGATAACGCAACGGACACTCGCAGAACTTTCGGGCGTAGGGATCAATACGCTCACGAAGATCGAGCGGGGCGAAGCGAATCCCACGCTCGCCGTGCTCGGGAAGATCCTCGACACATTGGGATTGAGGTTGACAGTAGAAATTAAAAACAATAACGAATTATGAGGCAAGGAGCCGTATATATGAATGGCTATCTGGCGGGCATACTGACCGAAGTATCGCCTACGGAATATGTGTTCCGATATGATGACGGTTATTTCGCCGATAGTAAGATGCCGGCGGTCAGCCTGACGCTTCCCAAGACGCAGCAGGAATACCGCTCCGCATATCTGTTCCCGTTTTTCAGTAATATGCTCTCCGAGGGACGTAACCGGGCCGTGCAGTCGCGCTTGCTGCATATCGACGAAGCAGATCATTTCGGCATTCTGCTGGCGACCGCCCGGACGGACGTTGCCGGAGCCGTTACCGTTAAACCCCTATAACGATGGAACCGATTACACGATGCCCTTCGACATTGGCCGAAGGTTACGATACCTACTCTCCGGCAGCTATAAGATACCTGTTCGATGGCCAGTCGGTGTCGCCGTTTCTGGATTATATGCCCATCGACGACGACAGCCACAGCGAAACTCAGGAAGAATTCCTGCACAACCAAGAGCACATTTCCCTGTCAGGCGTACAACCGAAATACTCGATGGTCATCCGTGGCGGCAAGCTGGTACTGACACGGGAGGGCGAGCAGGGACATTATATCCTCAAACCCAAACTGAGCGATTTCCGTAACCGGGTGCATAGTCCGGCCAACGAGCATCTGACGATGCAGATCGCCTCGCAAGTCTTCGGTATCGAAACGGCAGAAAACGGATTGTGTTTCTTTCAGGGGGGCGAGCCAGCCTATATCGCCAAACGCTTCGATGTAAAACCCGACGGCACGAAATGGCGGAAAGAGGATTTCGCTTCGTTGGCCGGACTCAGCACGGAGAACGGTGGCAAGAATTTCAAATACGGCTTGCTGACCTACGAGGAGTGCGGCGATCTGATCCGCAAGTATCTGCCCGCATGGAGGGTCGAGATGCTGAAACTCTTCGATTTAGTCGTATTCAATTTTCTGATATGCAACGGTGACGCCCACCTGAAGAATTTCTCGGTGCTCGAAACCGAATCGGGAGATTTCCGGCTCGCTCCGGCTTATGATCTGATCAATACCAAGCTGCATGTCGACGATGGGATATTCGCCCTCGAAAAGGGTCTGCTAAAAGCAGATGCCGAGCGGTTCATGCCGATGGGATTCGTGCGCGGGACGACCTTTCTGGAATTCGGCAGGCGGTTGGGGCTGCCTGAAAAAATGATTCGTCGGGAACTCGACCGGTTCTGCGCATCCTATTCGCTTCTGGATAAGTTAATAGCGAATTCCTATCTTACGGAAGAGCTGAAGGAAAGCTACCGGGAGATGTATCTCGGACGGCGGGACTCTTATCTGAAAACAGGGCTCTGAATAGATTCAACGGACAAGGGTCCGGATGCTCGGGATTAAATTTCTAACTTTTTAATCGAATACCCGGGGCTCACGTTCGATGAGTTCCGGGTATTGTATCAGTCGTTCGATTTACCGAATAAAGGGAGCCTGCCTCTTTTTCTCTCCCTACGGGTTGACCATACGGGTAAGTTTCATGATAGACGACATATCGACAAAACGTCCCATGTATTACAACGGTTTAAGTATTACTGGGTGATTTCGGTGACCGTCATATCCCGGACCCCGGAGGCGATGGACACCTCGTATGTACGGCTGTGGCCGCCGGAGTCGCTGATCGTAAAGCGTCCCCGGTAATCGCCCGAAGGAGTGATGTCGACCGGAACGCTCAGGCCGGTGGCCGTGTTGTAATCGGTGGTTTTGCTGCCTCCCGAGACGATCTTCGCCCCGTCGATCGAGACGCTCCCCGAACCCGACACGTGGCGGTAGGCGATCGTGAAGCGGCCCGTGTAACCCGGCTCGCCGATACGGAACGTGACGGTCGCCACCATGCCGACCTTGCTCGTACCGTAAGCGACCGTGAGCGGATTGGCCGCCCGGAATACGGTCGATGCATCGACCGTCACGGGATTGCCGTAGGCGTCGCTCAGCGTAAAGCGCATCCGCACGTCCCCGGGCTCGGACTGCGTATAGCCCACTTCGAGCGGCGTATCGCTCACGACCCGCCGTCTCGTCCCCTGCGGAAAGTCGCTCCCGTCGAGGATGGCGCGGCCCGTGCCCTCGACGAGCTCGTAGCTCAGGTAGAGTGCGGCATCGGGATCGTTCGTGCAGAAAGGCAGAAGCTTTAGTGCGGCCGTCTGCGAGCAGTCGTATTCCGGAGCGAAGCCCTCGGAGAGCAACAGCGTGGTCATCGAGACGCGGCAGTCGTCGTTGCTGACTCCTCGGACGGTCACCTCCATGCGGTAGTGACGGTTGCGCCGCAGGTTGAAGTCGTCCGTCGTGTTGCTGCCCAGAAAAATGTAGTAGTTCAGCGGAACGCCCATGAAGCTCGCATGGATATGGACGAACGTCGCTCCCTCGGGGGCATGGGCCATATCCCGCAGCCGGGGTTCGGTGACGGTCGGGTTCGTGCCGCGCAGGTTCTCGGGCAGGTAGTATGTGCGGGCGGGCACGCTGTTGTCCGTGATTTCCTGCTGGTCGAAGCCCGAAAGCAGTGTTTCCGTGGCAGGCCGGTTGTCGGCGAAGGGTGTGAGGGTGGCCGGAATGCTGCGTAGTGTAATGGAATGCAGTTCGAGGCCCGGCGGGCACTCCTCCCCGAGCGAGACGCTCAGATCGAGCCGAGCGAGGCATCGCTCCAGCCGCAGGGGTATCTCGGTGGCTCCTTCCACGCGGACGCTTTGCCGGGCGGACATGGCGATACCCTGTCGGACGAGTTCCTCGTCGTTGCACAGCGGCAGCGTATAGGCGGCCAGTCGTTCGGCCGTCAGCTCGCCCGGATCGCCTCCCGTATTGGCCAGAGCGAACAGTTCGTAATCGCCCGTGGGCAGGCTCAGCGAAACGCGGCTTCCGGGATTCTTGAGGTAGAGACGCTCGGAGGCTTCGGGCGTCGTTTTGTGGAAGAAGTAGAGGCTCAGATCGTGCACGGCACTCTCCTGTACGGTGCCGTCGCCGCTGCGGGTCATGGCCTCCGGACTCAAACGCAGGGTCAGGGTCGTCTCCCGCTCCGTATCGGGCACGGGCACATCGTGGGCCGAGAGGCAGCCTACCAGTGTGCAGCAGAGTACGAGAAACGACTGAAACAGATATTTTCGGATTGTCATAGTAAGCGAAGATTATGGGCTGGGGTTATCGGGCCCCGGGCCAAATGAAATAATGAGGAATGGATAGAATGAATCGGGAAACGGTGCTATGCGCCGATACCGATCGTCTGTGTGGTCGGGGTTTTCCAATCGGCGACGGTGATCGTGGCGTTCACGTCCTGTCCGGTAAGTCCGGCCAGCGAGACCGCCACGCGGTAGTAGTCGTTGCGCAGGATCGTATCGCTCTCGGACTTATGCCTTACGGTCAGGCTGTCGTCCGTGTCGAAACAGAGCAGAGAGATCGACGGCAGCGATTTCTCTCGTACCTCGATCATCGAGGTCGGATCGAAAAAGGTGCGAGTGGTGTTCGGTTCATCGGTAAACGATACGGTGACTTGTCCCTCTCCCGAAACCGGAGAATTCATTTTGTACGTTTCCCTGCCGCAAGAGGCAAATGTCCAAGCGCCAGTATGGTCGTAATCCAACTTTTCATCTGGGATACTCTTAATGCAATGGGTTAAATTCTAAAAAGCTGTTCGGGAACAAATGTATCATTGTTTTTTCAGTGATCTTACCTATTCGCTGTCGGGGATATATTGTTTTTTTGTAGATAAATTTCATCTATCCGACTCATTGACAAATCGATATGTTTATATCAATGGTAAAAAAAACGATACGGCGGGTAAATAAAACCGTATTAAAGAAGGAAGACGTATCCTCGTAAATCAGGACTAAGCTATCTTTGTAAGAAACTCAGATGTTATGACACCCAAAAACGAACCTGCGGTAGCCGTATTGATCGACGGCGACAACGTATCCCACGAGCGGATCGGCGAGATCGTGCGCTTTGCGGAGCAATACGGCGCGCTCGTTATCAGGCGCATCTACGGCGACTGGACCCGACGGACACTGGCCAAATGGAAGGAGGAGGCCAAAGTATACTCGTTCCGACTGGTAGAGGCTCCGTGCTATACGGCGGGCAAGAATACGACCGATATGGCGCTTGTTATCGACGCGATGGATATTCTGCACGGAGGCGGGATAGACTGTTTCTGTATTGCCGCCAGCGACGGGGACTACACGATGCTGGCTCAGCGCATACGCGAGGCCGGACTCACGGTGCTCGGCTACGGAGAGGGCAAGACGCCGGAGGCGCTGGTCGCCTCGTGCCGGGAGTTCCGCTATGCCGGGCAGCAACAGGGAGTCGAGCCGGAGCTGTCGCCGAACATGCCGGAGCACTTTATCCGTCGGGACATGCCCCTGTTCGAGAAGGCGTTCGAGACGGCCGCTGCCGGGAAAGACGAGGTGCCGCTCTCGCAGGTCGGAACGGCGCTCAAGAAGCTGATGCCCAAATACCGTATCAAGCGCTACGGCTGCAAAACGCTCGGAGAGCTGTACGAGAGGCTCGACCGATACGAGCTCGTCAAGACGGAGAAAGGGGTGGCGGGGATGGTGAAAAAGAAAACAACTGTAACTAATGGCCGTTAAGTTACTATTTTTGAATTAATATTGATTATTCATTGGAGTGTATGGAAATATTTGTAAATATTGCCATTCTCTCATTCAGATCCGTAATACCTGACTCTATTTTCAGATAGAACAGATGCAGAATAGAGCCGGTAATTTGCCAGCTCTATTCTGCAAAAGACAAATCGTCAATCCAATTTGGGCAGATACTGCCCCCTGTTACCGCCCGGGAAAACCATACTCTGAATTCCTTTTTCTCCGATCAGACCATAAAAATTCTGCTTCATTGTACTGTCGGTCAAAATGATCAGATTCTTATCGCGCCACCAAGTACCGGCAGAGAGAAGGAATGAATAAGCACCGATGTATAAACGGTATTTATGCATCTTGGTCAGCACCAAATAAAGGGAAGAGACATCGAAAGGATCGCCGTATGCTCCGACAAGATGATCGAGATGAACATATGGTCTGCGTTGATATGCTTCCCGTCTGTTACGTACCGTATCAAGAAGGAGTCCGCGTTGAGTCTCGCTCCATGGGTTCCGCAGATCTGGACCGGACCAATCCCACCGAAAAGGATATTTGACAAAATGATCAGGTCCCATAATGAAATACAATAACGTATCTGCCATGATAGCCTTCATTCGAGTTCCTGTCGAACGGTCTGTCAATTCGATCTTTCCCTTCTCATATTCTCGCCAGAGCCCATCTCCGAGTGGTATCTGAATCAGTACATCCGGTGATGCATCGAAGAAAAATTCAACATTGTACATCCCATTCTTGTACAACGATAAAACACAAAAATTATCATGAGGCGTCTTAACAGAAAATACGAACCCTTCCCCCCTTGTTCGCGACGGCATGGAGGGGTGCAAAGAAAAAAGGGAGTCGGTAGAATCCAATGGCATATTCTCCGATGATATACCCACAACCTGTCCATTTAAGGTAAACGAACAAAAAACGATAAACAATCCTATTATGAATGCGTTCATGCCTGTACATTTAAAAAGTAATAAATGGAGTTAATCTATATGAAGCAGGAGGAATTAATGTCCATATTCCAAACGCATTTGCCGATTTAACTGTATTTTCATATTCATTAAACATTCCAGCATTATAATATGTTTCCGCAGTAAAGCGATAGGCAACTGCTTCAGAGAACCTATTGTTTATTTTCAAGCCGATATGATTGTGATATGCATGAATAAACTCATGACCGACAACAGCTTTAAATTGAACAGACGGCCCTTGCACGACTGCTGGTGCAATGTGCATACTTCCTGTTCCATTCATCCGGGCAACATATGTTCCTTTAATCAGGTATCCCTCATTGTCATAAAAAAAACCATCATAATTATTGAGAGTCCGCCCCTTTGGTGCTTTTGTCGTCATTTCTTGAACACCGTAATCACCTACTTGTAATCCCAATTCGTTATACACTCTCATATGTAACGTTTGATCTAATTCTATGGGATCGAACGCCTTCTCTCCCATATAACGGGAAGGCACAATTTGCCCGGCCGTTAAAAAGGTTTTGAAATCATATTTTTTCTCTCCGTTCCAAAATGAATATCCTCGTTCCAATGAAACCAAACCATCATTAAGTCCGGTTAACAATCCGTTGGACAATCCAGCGGTAAGACCGGTCATAAACCCATTTCCCAAACTCTTGGTAAAGCCATTGCCATTCATTGCGGAATTACCTAATCCAGTAATAAAACCGGACCCGAAACCGGAAGAAAACCCCGTAAAAAACCCGCCTCTGAATCCAAGTATATTATTGTCGTTTGCAAATTTCGCAGCGACACCCCCGATACCAGCTCCTGCTACCGAGGACGCTCCGCCGACGCCAAATGCCAATAAACCATCCCAAAAATTATGAATATTACCTAACATAGCTTGGGAATGCAAATTGAATAATCCTCCGGAAATCATCGGTGCCAACCACCATAATTCTCCATTTGGATCTATATGCATTACAGGATTGTTTCCGCAAAAGACATAAGGATTGCACCCCTGCAATTTCGGATCGATATTGGACCAACGTCCGAGAACCGGATTATAATAACGAGCGCCAAAATCGTACATGCCGAGTATGTGTGAAGTCCCCACGGCATCCGTTTGAAATTCTTTACCGGAAAAAAGATACTTGTTTTTGTTGAGGTTATTATATTGCCACGCAACCCCGAACGGATAATAATCTGTCGATTGTTGCTCTTGCAATACTCCGTTAACTGCGCTCAAAAAGATTCGTACGTTATTTGCGTAGTCTTTTTTGAAGTAGTTATAGGTGTATCCGCCGGAAGTCTTACTTACCGTACCTTCGGGATGCAGAATATACAGCAGATCGCTGTCGGCATACACCATCATACCTCGATAATATGTGAAAGAGCTTCCCGCTTTTTTGCCGACTTTATCTCCGGCAGATGTGTAAATATAATTAATTTCATTTGACCCGTCAAAAATTTTTTCCGGTAAATCGAAAGAATTGTATTCAATATGAATATTTTCCAACGGATCATATATCATATTACCGTTCGAATCATATTGAAAACCTGTTATCGACGTATTTCCATTTCTGATACGAATGGACTCGAGTTGGTTTCCATTGTAACCATATGCTATATTTTGTAATTCATTACCAGAACTATTGGTTCGCACAAGAGTCAGGATATTTCCATTCTTATCATAAGAAATGTTTTTCTCGGCATAATTGTTCGTTTTAGTCAATATGGCAAAGGAAGGAGGATTCACTCTATTCAATTTCAACGGTGTGGCTGCCGTTAATTGGCCATATCTATCGTAAGCATAACCATATCCCAAATAAGCTATCGAATCGTTGGAAACAGACCATAGCGATTGAGAGAGATTCCCGTTATCATAATAACTCAATTCATAAGAGAAAATATCCGATTGCGAATCGATACATTGTCCGCCGATATTGTATTTCTGTACGGTTGAGTCTTGTCCATTGTGTATATATTTGGTCGACATACGTCCCATGTCATCATAAGCGTATTCTGCAAGTATAACTTTTCCATTTTTCGTATCACCCGTAATTTGAAATTCTATTTTTTGTAAACGCCCTTGATCGTCGTAGGTGTACCACTTGCCATATTCATATTCGTCTGCTCCGGATAAAGATGTATTTTTTATCACTTGTTTGACCTTTGCTTGAGTTACCTGTCCTTGAAAATCATATTTATTGCTTATAATTTCAACTCCGGACACAATGCTGGGACCGAACAATTCAGCAAAGGACTGAATCATTTTACCCTGATCATTATAATAATTAACTGTTGTTAACCATTGGTTGCTATCAGTACCCAAAACTTTGACTTTAGTGCCAGTCGTAGCTCCGTTTACAAACTCGGTTTTTTGTTCGCCAAGAGCATCCTCTACCGAAAAATTAAAATAATCGACACCAGCAAGGAAAGGTCGCAAATTAGGCAACCATTCGTAATCATCGTAATAAGAAATAATCAAATAATCTGCCTCCGAAGTAACCGAAGGATATGTATCATTCGTATATCCATGAACTGCATTACCCCTTCTTTCATACATTATTGTTTGAGATTGTAAGGCAGTTCTATGGGTATCATATGTCCCTCCTGTATAAATTCCGCTCAATACAGGACGGTCGAATGCGTCGTATTTGGTAAATGACCACTGGTTTTTATCACGTTGATTGCCATTTTGAGTCATTGCTAAGCGGCCTCGATTATCATACAGCTTTACGGAGTAATCTGCACCGGGAACATGTTGTTTCGATAAACGACCATACTCGTCATACTCATTATAATAACAATATTTTCGCAATGAATATGGCGTATGATATCCCACTGATAATATCTCGGATTGAATCGGAGGTATGATATAACGTTGCATTCCCATTTCATCATAAACATAATAAGTAATCCGACGATCATTTAAAGATATACGTTCCTCTTTAGCAATCAGTTGTTGATTCGAATCATAATATTCGTATATGTCTGTTGTCATCGAATTGGTTTTGTCATTCGAAGAAAAAGAGACTTTCCTTTTAACAATGAGTGTGCTATCAGGAAAATAATCGTTGTATGCCAATATTGAATCATTTACTACAGTCAGCTTCTTTATTAAATCTGTAGATAGATTAGGTCGGCTCTCGAATTCCGAATGAAACCCCAATGAAATATGTTGTGCTAATCCCACTCCTCCTTGCGCCGAGAGCATCCCGCCTGATTCATATCGTTTTACTGCATACGGGAATTCCCCATTATTATCATATTGCGCTACATAATACTTTCTTTGCTCGTCCTGAGGATTACTCCTTTTGGCTCCGGCGGTAATGCTACGGATCGGGTAAGGTAAATAGCTTTTAGAATCTGAGCGTCCCATTTCATCGTACTCGATAAAATTTACAATATCCTTTCCAGAAGGTGAAGCTCCGACGTGAATAGTTTGGATAGGACGCCGAAAGGCATCATAATACGTTATTGTTTGATTTTTTTTCGTTCCGGTTTCATCTATAAAGGAATTTTCGACATTACCGTTGGTAATTTCGAGGGGTGGTGGAGGTATGATTCCCGGTTGCTGGGTATATGTGGCAACCAAGGTTCTCTCCTCTTGAGGTTTCCCCCGGAAAAGCGTATAGTGATGTATCGTAATTGTTCCGGATATGGCAGAAGGTGTTGTATTCGGTTTGAAGATTATAAAACTGCCTTCGAGCAAGGCTTTGGCTGGAAATATACACCGTATAGAATCCACTTGTCCTCCGCTATCTTCATAGCTAATAAATTCAAACCCTTTGACATTCATTTCAATAATATCGGACATAGTGCTTAACGGCCCTAAATATCTGTCGCAAGTCAAATTGAAAGAGTATTTGCCACCATCTCCTGCTACCGTAAATGAGGTCGGCTTCATCACAAATTCATTCGTCGCAGCGTATGCTTGCTGGCCCAACAGCATGATAGCAAGCAGAATATATATCTTTTTCATATTGAGTTTTCTTAATGGATTAATCGTAATATTCATAACTTGTACGCTTATGCTGATTGTTATCCCGTATTTCGATCACACGCCCAAATGCATCATACTGCGTATAGGTACTTCGGTCGTTGATATCGGTTTCGGATGTCTTGCCGATTCCCGGATCATAAGTATAACTGACCATTCTTGCATCTTGAGGATATATCCGGAGCTCGTCAATATAGGATGTAGCCGTACCGATCGACTTATTGAAAACAACCAGATTTTCTTGCACTGTAAAGGTCTCTTTTACAAATCGCCAAGGTGCGGTCGCATTGTCCTTGATCCAATAGCTAACAATATAAGTTCCGGGAGATAGATCCGATATGTCCGCCTTGTATACTCCTTGGCAAATTTTCCTTCCTGTCTTACTGAAATTCTGTTCTACGAATTGATCGTCCATATCCTCAAAACTCGTATAAATCACTTCGTTGGTACGTTCACCATTGCATGAAACCTGAGCATTGTCAATCTCGGCGACAGGTAAGGTTCCTTCATATCCGTAAATAACGGCTTTAGTATTTCCAAAAACGTTATGACTCTGAATTACATTCAGATATTGATCGTATTTGTCTACGATTTTTTCATCTTTATAGTGGCTGTCAAATTTAAATTGACCGTTATCGATTTCAGAAAAATCAAAATCGCCGCTTGACAATGGTTTTTGTATAATTATTTTTTTGTTTTTATGTGGAACGATTGCATCATTGATATCAAACAGTATTCGGAACATCGATAACTGAGCTTCAACAATTTTCCCATTTTTTTCCGTCACTTGTTCGATAGGAATTGCGTTCATACCTTTATACTGCATAGCTTTTAGCGCCAACAGCATTGTGTCATTCCCATTGTATTGCTGTAAATCACCGAAATCGGACGAATATTTGACTTTTGTCCGCAAGGTGTCACTTCCTGCTGTATATGTTATAGTTTCAATTGGCCGTAACGGACTTTCACCATACATATATCGAATTTCGGACTCCAATTCATATTTAGTCGTATAATTACGAGTCCGAGCTAAACGATACGGGGACGAGATATATCTATAACGTCCTAAAAATCTTCCTCGGATTGGATCTTGAGCGCCTAAAGCGACAAACAAATAAGCATCAATAACTTTTCTATTTTTCGTATCTTCGATATATTCATTAGTTTGTTTGGACAATAATTCGCCGTTTTTTGTGTATGAAGCCTTTTCTATAGGTACTCTCATCCACGAATTGGATGTATTAAGAATAAAACCACTCATATCTTGTTCAAACCGCGAATTTACCGTGCCTCCATCGGGAATACTGGCCATATACCCATATTCATCATGGGCATTGTTGAATTTTGTCAAACAATAAGATGAATCGGGCTGAACAACTTTAACGGACGTATAAAAGACTGTAGTTCCAGAGGCATCCGACATACTATTCCCACTACGACTAAAAATCGTAGCCCACCAGTGCTGCACGCCATTATTCATTTCTTTTAGTGCCACTTCGTAATACCTTGGCTTATCGAATAAAAGAACACCGGAAGGTTGACCGTATTCTGTTACATATTCGTAGCTGGTAACTCGAGGCTGTGATGTCGAGGATTCCGATTCTTTAATCTGTTTAATTCGAAGACCTCCAGCTTGAATTTGAGTGCTATTATAATACAGCGCACCTTGGTTCAATTCATATTCTAATTCTTTTCTTGCTCCATTGGGAAACAGAATCGCCTCTAAAATAGATGCTTTGGCATATGTCACATTGGGTGAACGGGATACTCCATCTAAAGACACTTCATCGATATTACAGGAGGGTAATTGCCTTAGTTCAGAAGTGGTCCCGTTGTAATATCCCCAATGGTCAAAACCTGCTTTATGTCGTGCAGGTATATTGACTGACGTATTATAAAAGAAAGTGCATATCGGACGGTCGAGTGTGCCTGCTTCCTCGCGTAATCCTGTCAGTTTTAAAGAGCCATTCGTAAACTCGCCATAAGAAAAGACTATATTTTTCAGGCATTTATTTTCAATCGAATACAATTTTATTTGTCTTAATTGTCGAGCGCCAGACAATACTCCATAACGTGCCTCTGTGATAAATTCTAATTTGCCTCCACGCCATACGATTTCTTTCAAATATGCTGGCCTCTCTTTTGTTTTAATATGTCGCAAATAATCGAATTTTCGTGTATTTTGCTTCGTTGAAACATTTACGTCAAGTAGAGCCGCTACATTATAATCTTCATATTCGTATGATGAAAGAGTGTCATATGTGAATGACACACAATCACCATTGCAGTCCATTGCTTTAGTGAGATGCCATGTCGAAACATAATCGACGGTTTTAGTTTTTACATCGTACTTATTGCTCAATGGATGATCAAAGAAGATTTCAAGATTATCCGTCGTATCAACAATTGTTTGTTGGATTGTTTCCCTTGAATTTATACTGTCCCCAAAAATAAATTTGTTTCCATTTTCATCTCGAATAGTAAAATATGTATTGTTAATCCGTTCTATTTCAATGTCCTGATAAGGGATTGTATGAGCTTCCCCATTGGGAGCCAATACAAACATTCCTGATTTCCCGGGTATTTCAAAATAAAATATGTCAGGCTGTCCATCGAGTTCCGCATTGGATTGTTCATTATAGTAAAAGTCAAAGAGCCCATAATCCCAACTTGCCACGTTGTCAAGAAGGAATTGCAAACTTGTATTTAGTCCGGGAACTAAATAACCTTTTTCATCAGGATGTCCACGAACTATCCGAGTAATTCTACCTCCGGCGCTTAGATTCCATCCTAATCCTACCCAAGTGGCTATATCCGTTACCTTAATTCCAGATGTCTGATAACTTAGAGTTACTGGAATTTGCATTTTTGAGAAACCTGCTGAATAAAGAGGAATTTGGACATTTGCCCGCCCTGTACTAAGATCGACAGGAATATCAATATTTCTTGCTATTGCCGATGTCCCGGTTGATGAGGGCAGGGCCGTACCGTCCGGTATTTGCGCCCAGGTAACAATGACATTATTAAACAAAATGATGAAGCAAGTTATGATACGCTTCAGTTTGCTGATCTTGTGAATTGCGAGACCATTCAATATGCAGTATTTCAAATTATACCACATGAGAGAAATATACATGGTATAGCTACCATCATTACGATCAAGTACATTCATAATGAAAAAAATTAATTAAAAGTGGTTTTAAACAAACAGGCAAAACCATAGATTAGATTGTCTGTATTACATTTTAGGGTTTAGTTTACACGGTATGGTCTGTTTCATTAGCAAAAGTTTTTCAAGTTCGACATCGGTTATCGGTCGGGTGTCAGGTATATCGTCCTGCCGGGTTCTATCCCATGATTCCTCCGAGACGGAACATGGGCAGGTACATGGCGACGAGTATGACGGCCACGAGCAGGCCGACCAGCAGGATCAGCACGGGTTCGAGCAAGTTCCCCAGCGAGCGGAGGCGGTGCTCGAGCTCTCCGGTCAGTACGTCGCCTTCTCGGGCGAGCATTTCGGGCAGCCGGCCGGTCTGCTCGCCAACCCTCAGCAGCGTGACGAGCCGCCGGTCGTAGAGCTCCGCGAAGCGCTCCAGCGCCTCCGACAGGCAAGCTCCCTGCTCCAGCTCGCGGGCGATCCGTGCAAAGGAGACGCGGTAAGGATAAAACACGATGATTCCCTCGAGCATCCCGATGCCCTGCAACAGCGGGACTCCGGAGGAAGCAAGCAGGCCGAGCAGGCGGCAGAAACGGGCCTGCACGCTCTTTTTCAACGTGTCGCCCACTACAGGAATCTTCAGCAGCCATCCGCAGGCGAACCGCTGCACGGAAGGTCGGTCGCCATAGATCTTCCACCACAATAGGGTTCCCGCACCCGCGAGCGCCGCGACGGTCAGATAGGTCGGGAAAGCCCTCGACAGCGAGATGATCCACCGGGTCATCGTCGGCAGTTCGCCTCCCATGCGCGAGTAGACCTGCTCGAACATCGGCACGATCACCAACACCATGAAAATCACGACGACGATTGCAGTAAAAAGGATAATCAGCGGATAGCTCACCGCGCCGCTGATCATACGCCGCTGCGCGATGCGCTTGCGGTAGTAATCGGCCAGAAAAGCCAGCGCCTCGTCGAGCCGGCCGGTCTGCTCGCCGATGCGCAGCACCCCGCAATCGAGCGGAGCGAAGCGTCCGCTCCGCTCGAAGGCGCGGGCCAATGCCTCGCCACGCACGACCGAGCGGTAGAGACTGCTGAGCAGCGTTTTTGTTTGTACATCCCGCTCTCCCTCGATCAACAATGAAAACGAGCGGCTGAAATCGAGTCCGGAGCCGAGCAGCGAGTGCAGCTCGGCGAACATGGCCTCCTTACGGGCGTCTTTGAGCGGATGGCCTCCGTGCTTGGGTAAAGCGAAAGAATCGTTCGGGTTCATGGCAGTTCGATCGTTCGGTTTAGGATATTCTCGTCTTTGTTACAGTACGGGATCCCGTATTCGCTTGCGTTCCGGTGCAGAATCGGGTATCGGAACGTGCACGATGCCGCAGTCGACACGGAACGCTCTCGGCGGCAATCCGGATACCGATAGGCGATTCGGTCGTTTTCCGGCAGGGGCCGATAATGTCTCGTGCGGTGTTGTGGATCGAAGGTCGTTGGCGGCATAAGATTTTCGGATTCTTCATTTTCGGGGACGTGTTCGCTTTATTTCGATTCCTCGTTCGATTCGTTTTCGTTTTCTTCGTATCTGTACTTCGCTTCCTGCTCGCTCAGCTTCTCGAGCAGCGGATCGGGCGGACGTCGGGGCAGGAATCCGATACTCAGTACGGAATCCTGTTCGGATCGCAGCTCGACGATCATCGTATCGATCCGCGCTCCGGGGACGGGTTCGGGAACGGTCCGCAGTCGGACGACATTCCGCAACAGCGTATCGGAGCGTTCGTCTTGCCGGACGATCAGCGCCGAGTCGGCCAGTGAGAGCCGGGCATGGATACCTCCTTTACGATAGAGCGCCAATGTTCTTTCGCCTTCCGAGATCAGGCTGTCCGAATCTCCCGCCAGATCGACCGTGCGGAAATAACCGGCGTACTGTTCGGTCTGTTCGGAGATCCGCTGCGAAGTGCGATCGAGAAAGCGATTCAGCAGCCCGAATCCGTCCATGATCGACAGAAAGACGACTCCGCTGAGAATCATCAGGATCAGTACCTCGACCAGCGTCGAGGCAGGCAGTCCGTTCCCCGCGATCCGAAGCCGAGGCCGGTTTCCCGACCCGGTTCGAGCTGCCCGCTTACGAGCACAGCGAGCGTCCGGCTGCCACCGCCGGTAAACTTCCTTCCTATCCGAAGCAGGACGTTGCTCGCTGTGCCCGGCACATGGCAATCGTCGCCCCGTAATCCGTTCCGGGCGGATAGCGCCCTGCGTGGAACGACCGGGACAACAGGTCCGAGCCCGTTCCGCAGAGCGCGCGGCCGGCCATAGTTGGCTCGGGCAGCCAGCGCGTCCTTCCGTCAGTCGCTTTCGTACGGTTTTGCAGTCATTCATTGCCGATGATCGTGTTTCGGTCGAAACCGTCCGGACCGACCAAATACCGGTATTCCATTCTTTTGCGTCCGCCCGCGATTTTCACCGTCAGCGTCGCCTGCCATAGCGCCGGACAGGAAGCGTAGGGCTCGATGAGAACCGTCAGCGTTCCCCATCCGTAGGAGCGTTCGGTCTTGCCCTCGGAGAAAGCTCCCCGTCGGATTTCGCTCGCCGTGCAGGCGGCCCGGTAATCGGCTTCGGCGCAGACGATTCCGTCGGAGGGGCCC
>OGRL01000242.1_pt1 | contig 50472 bp, 49 predicted proteins | sample 1553481 | NCBI WGS metagenome assembly OGRL01 (sample SAMEA2580036, study PRJEB22360) | human gut metagenome
TCAGCCGTAAGAGAAAGCTTCTGGAAAAACAGAAAGAAGGAAAGAAACGTATGCGTCAGGTGGGCAACGTAGAGATTCCGCAGAAAGCATTTATGAGTGTATTGAAGCTGGATGATAAATAATGAGACCATTAGAGTTATATATCCATATTCCATTTTGTGTAAAAAAATGTCGGTACTGTGATTTCCTGTCTGCGCCTGCAACACCTGAAGCGAGACAGGAGTATGTCATGGGCTTGTGCCAGAAGATCCGTTCTTATTATGATCTTGCCGGTATGTACCATGTAAGCAGTATTTTTATAGGAGGCGGTACACCGTCCATATTAGAAACTCAGCAGATGAGGAGTATCTTCGATGCGATACGTGCTACATTTCCAATTGATTCGGACGCGGAGATCACGGTAGAAGTGAACCCGGGGACAGTAGATAAGTTGAAATTGATGGCATATCGGAATGTCGGGATTAATCGTCTGAGTATCGGATTACAGTCAACGGATGATCAGGAATTAAAGATGCTCGGAAGAATTCATACATATAAAGACTTCCTGGATACCTATACGCTTGCAAGAGAAGTGGGATTTCAGAATATCAATGTAGATCTGATGTCGGGAATTCCATTTCAGACATTGGGAGGATGGGAAGATACATTAAAAAAAGTGGCAGAACTTGGTCCGGAACATATCTCCGCATACAGTCTGATCATCGAAGAAGGAACGCCGTTCTATGAAAAGTACGGAGAGGGTGAACGCGCTGAGGCGAGAAGAAGAAGAGAACTTCCGGATGAAGATACGGAACGGATGATGTATCAGTTTACAAAAAATATTTTGTGGAGTTACGGCTATCACAGATATGAGATATCTAATTATGCCAAAGAAGGATATGAATGCCGGCATAACCTTGGATACTGGAACCGCACAGAATATCTGGGAATCGGAACCGGTGCGGCATCTCTTATCAATAACCAACGATTCGTAGAAGGCGGTGAGATCGAAGTTCTTAGTTTGCAGAATCAGATGGAAGAATATATGTTTCTGGGGCTCAGAAAAATCGAAGGAGTATCCAAGACTGACTTCAGGCAGACTTTCGGAAGAAGTATTGAAAATGCATATGGAAAAGTACTGATCGATATGTACCAAAAGCAGCTGCTTGAAGACACCGGCGAATACATCCGGTTAACAGAAAAAGGAATCGATGTCAGCAACTATGTCATGAGCGAGTTTCTATTTTAAATTGTTCCAATCAAGATATCACAACGGTTAAGGTTCCATTATATAATTATTATGGCATACAAAAACGTAACTGAATAAAAGGATAGAAGCTATTTCTGTGCATATGAGGTCATGGTTTGTTGCTCTAGAGTTTCTCCATGATTGAATCAGCACAGAAATAGCTTCTATCCTTTTATTCAGGTCCGGGGTAAGTCACCAAAATAATTACTACAACAACTTCGCCATTACTAACGCATAAATCTCCTGGTTCCGTTTCTGCCAGTTGTTTGCAATGGTTGCAGCTTCGGATTCTGTCGGGGCTGTTACGGTGAGGTCGATCAGAGGAAGTCCCTGTTCGATGACCTGACAGCGTACAGAATATTCCATGTTGGAATTCTCGAAATAGTCCGCTTTTACGGACATCTCATTTTTTAATTCGTAATGTTTCTCTTTTAAAAATTCGTCGATATCATGCTGGATTGCAGGAGAGATATCGTTTGTAAAATAATGGATGGTCTCTGCTCCGTCTTCTGTAAGATGGTAAAATGTACGGTGATGAGTAGATTCTTCACGAATAAATCCTGATTCCAGAAGTTCGGATAAAGCCTGCTGTAATTTAAAGTAGGTTGTATATCCTTCATCCAGAATAAATTCTGATATCTGGGAATTGGTAAGAGGAAAATCAACTTCGTTCAACATATACAAAATGATCAATTTATATAACGTAAAAGATTTGGCCAAGGTTAACACTCCTTTCCCTGCCAGATGTCATGTGTTTTTAAGTAAGACTGGAACTGATTCAGAATTTGCCTTTTATTACAGGTCCATAAAGGGGCGATCAAAAGATTTTTTGGTCCGTCTCCGGTTAATCGGTGGATAACGATGTCCGGTCTTAAGTGGCTGATACACATCCCGAGAAGCTGGTAATATTCTTCCGGTGTGGGAATGTAGAATGGAGAGGCCAGGTAGATGTCGGCCAGATCGGTATCTTTTAATACATGTAAAAGCTGCAGTTTGATGCCCTGAATATCCTGGTGGTTCAGGTATTCTATGGTCTTGAGTATATCCTGTTCGGTTTCATTTGGAAGACACAGGATTGTATGGACAATAACATCGATTCCACGCTTTCGAAGCTCGGATACTGCATTTTCAAATACCGGAAGCTCATAACCTCTGCGGATATATCGGGCGCTTTCTTCATGAATAGTCTGAAGACCAAGTTCAACCCAGACTGGTTTGATCCGGTTTAAATTTTCCAGGAGATCCAGAATCTTTTCGCTTAGACAATCCGGTCTGGTAGCTATGGAAAGAATCCGGATATCAGGATGTGTAATTGCTTCCATATATAATGTTTCCAGATATTCTAAAGAAGCATAAGTGTTGGTATATGCCTGAAAATAAGCAATGTAAGATGATCCGGTATATTTTTTTGCAGACTGCTGCTTCCCAGCTTCAATCTGCTCTGTGACAGACAGAGTACGACTGGCGGCAAAATCGCCGGAACCTCCACGGCTGCAGAAAATACAACCGTGGGTTCCGAGGGTACCATCCCTGTTTGGACATGTCATGCCGCCGTCGAGAGATATCTTATAGAGCTTTTCACCATAAGTCTTTTTCAGATAATAATCCAGAGAATAGTATCTTTTTTCTCCCCAGTGTACGGTCATATCAGATCAGTTCCTTTACAGCACGGCTTACAACATCTGCAACACGTGGGTCAAATGCTTCAGGAAGAATATTATTTTCATTCAGCTCTTCATCAGGAACAAGACCTGCGATTGCTTTTGCAGTAGCCAGTTTCATATCTTCGGTGATGGCAGTAGCACGTCCCTCGAGAGCACCTTTGAAGATACCAGGGAAAGCAACCACGTTATTTACCTGGTTCGGGAAGTCGGAACGGCCGGTTCCTACTACTTTAGCGCCCGCAGCTTTTGCAATATCCGGCATGATTTCAGGTACCGGATTGGCCATGGCAAATAAGATGGCATCTTTGTTCATAGAAGCAACCATTTCCGGTGTAACAATATTCGGAGCCGATACGCCGACAAAAATATCAGCGCCTTTTAATGCATCGGCGAGTTTACCGGTTTTCTGTTCCAGGTTGGTTACTTCAACCATCTTCTCCTGCATCCAGTTGAGGTCTTTGGAATCTTTTCCGAGAATTCCATTTATGTCGCACATGGTGACATGTTTAAAGCCGTAGGTCAGGAGCAGTTTGGTAATGGCAACTCCGGCAGAACCGGCACCATTTACGACAACTTTGGAAGATTCCTTATCTTTTCCGGTTACTTTCATAGCATTAATGATTCCGGCAAGAACTACGATAGCAGTTCCGTGCTGGTCATCATGAAATACAGGAATATCCAGCAGTTCTTTCAGTCGTTCTTCGATTTCAAAGCATCTTGGAGCACTGATGTCTTCCAGATTGATCCCTCCGAAAGCAGGGGCGATATTTACAACTGTTTTGATGATCTCTTCAGTATCCTGTGTGTCAAGACAGATCGGTACAGCGTTGACACCACCGAATTCTTTAAAAAGAACAGCCTTTCCTTCCATAACGGGCATTGCCGCAAGAGCACCGATATTACCAAGACCGAGTACGGCACTTCCGTCAGAAACAACAGCTACAGTATTGGATTTCATAGTATAAGTATAGGCAGCCTCGGGATCTTTTGCGATTACCTTACAAGGTTCTGCAACACCAGGGGTATAGGCAATTGCAAGATCTTCACGTGAATTTACGTGGGATTTTGCACAAGTTTCAATCTTTCCATGCCATTCTTCGTGCATTTTCAGGGCTTTTTCACTATTCGTCATTTTATGGATACCACCTTTTCATAAGTTTGTTTAATCATATCATTCATAGAAGTTCAAGTCAATATACGCACAAAAGAGGAATTGGGTAGAATAGATATACCGTTATGAAAAAGAACTTTAAAAAAGAACAAAGATGTAGTATAATATCTCCATGTTTCAAATAGTATCGTCATTTCTGACGTGATTTTCCAGTAAAGTAAGAGATGCTACTTAATAAATGAAGAAACTAGAATGAAAGCAGTTTGATGTGAAAGGACTAATATGATGAGAGAAAAATATGAATCTCTTCCGCTGGCGACGTTAAAAGATCTCGCTAAAGCAAGAGGATTAAAGGGAATTTCCACCATGAAAAAGGCAGAACTGATAGAGCGTATGCTGGAAGAAGATGAAAAAGAAAAGAAATCGGCACGAGAAACCGTGAAAGAATTATCTGCTAATACAGGAGATAAAGAAGTACATGATATAGATAAGCTGGACAGTGGAATTACGGCACATGGGATTCTTGAAGTTATGCAGGATGGTTATGGATTTATCCGAAGTGCTAATTATCTGCCGGGGGAAAACGATGTTTATGTATCTCCGTCTCAGATCCGAAGATTTAATCTGAAAACAGGAGATATACTGGAAGGAAATACAAGAATCAAAACACAGCAGGAAAAATTCAGTGCACTTTTATATCTTTCAAAGATCAATGAGATGGATCCTATGAAGGCTATGCACAGAAAAAATTTTGAAGATATGACACCAATCTTTCCGAATGAAAGACTGAGTCTGGAATGTGGAAAGACAAGTACTGCAATGCGCATTATGGATTTGATGTCTCCAATCGGAAAAGGACAGAGAGGTATGATCGTCTCACCACCGAAAGCAGGAAAGACAACCTTATTAAAGCAGGTTGCATTATCCGTACAAAAGAATAATCCGGAAGTACATCTTTTGATTCTTCTGATCGATGAGCGTCCGGAAGAAGTAACGGATATCCGTGAATCAATAGAGGGACCGAATGTAGAAGTAATCTATTCTACGTTTGATGAGCTTCCTGAGCACCATAAGCGTGTATCAGAGATGGTGATCGAACGGGCCAAACGACTGGTAGAGCACAAAAAAGATGTCATGATCCTGATTGACAGTATTACAAGACTGGCAAGAGCTTATAACCTTACAGTACCTCCGTCAGGAAGAACATTATCCGGAGGACTTGATCCTGCAGCACTTCACATGCCGAAGCGTTTCTTTGGTGCGGCGAGAAATATGAGAGAAGGCGGAAGTCTTACAATACTGGCAACGGCACTTGTGGATACGGGAAGCAAGATGGACGATGTTGTATATGAAGAATTTAAAGGAACCGGTAATATGGAACTGGTATTGGACCGCAAGCTTTCCGAAAAAAGAATGTTTCCTGCTATTGATATCTTAAAATCAGGAACAAGAAGAGAAGATCTTCTGCTTTCAAAAGAGGAACAGGAAGCTGTTGAAAGTATGAGAAGAGCACTGAACGGACTGCGTCCGGAAGAGGCGGTAGATAACATACTGAATATGTTCTCAAGAACGCGGAATAATGAAGAATTAATACAAATGGTAAAAAAGACAAAATTTATCTAGACAAAACTTGATTCTTGTGTTACAATGAACGAGCTGTGTAAATAAAAGAAATTTACTGCACATTAAGTGCGTGTCAAAAAATAAAGAAGAGGTGAAAATCATGAAAGAAGGAATACATCCAAATTATTATCAGGCAACTGTAACTTGTAACTGTGGAAATACATTCGTAACAGGATCTACAAGTGAAGAAATCCACGTAGAAATCTGTTCTAAATGTCATCCATTCTATACAGGACAGCAGAAAGCAACTCAGGCTCGTGGCCGTGTTGATAAGTTCAATAAGAAATACGGAATGGACAAATAAGATTACAAGTATTGGGTTGAGGTTTTTGAATCTCAACCCTTTTTTCATTACAATAGATCTTCGGGCAAGAGATAGTCTTTGTTCCAGAAGATGTGGTATAAGGAGAATATATGAAATCATCAAATATCGGCGGACAGGCAGTTTTAGAGGGAATCATGATGAAGAATCAGGATCGTTATGCTGTGGCTGTCAGAAAACCGGACGGAGAGATCTTTGTTCAGACAGAGACGTTTCACAGTATTACCGGCAATTGGAAAAAACTGACTACGATTCCTTTTGTCCGGGGGGTTTTTAATTTTATTGATTCCATGGTACTTGGAATCAAGACGCTGACTTTTTCGGCGAGTTTTTACGAAGAGGAAGAAGAAAAAGAGCTTTCCGGAAAAGATCTGAAAAAGAAAGAAAAGCAAGAGAACCTGATGATGGCAGGAACGGTTGCCTTTTCCATTGTTGCAGCAGTTGCAATCTTTATGATATTGCCGTATTTTCTGTCGACACTTATGAAACCGGTTATTCCGTCGTATCATCTTAGAACCGTGATAGAAGGTGTTGCCCGGATTGGAATTTTTATTGTGTATATTTTGCTGATTTCCAGAATGGAGGATATTCAGAGAACATTTATGTACCACGGTGCGGAGCATAAGTGTATCAACTGTATTGAACATGGGCTGCCGCTTACGGTGGAGAATGTAAGGAAAAGTTCGAGACAGCATAAAAGATGTGGGACAAGTTTTCTGTTTTTTGTGCTGGCGATCAGTATTATTTTACTGTTGCTGATTCAGGTGGAATCTCCTTTGATGCGGGTGGTTGTCCGTATTGCACTGCTTCCGGTGATCGCCGGAATCTCTTATGAGGTGTTGAAATTGGCGGGGAACAGCGAAAATGCCCTGGTCAATCTGTTAAGTAAGCCGGGAATGGCAATTCAGATGATGACAACCAGTGAACCGGATGATGATATGATAGAAGTAGCGATACAGGCAGTAGAAGCTGTATTTGACTGGAGGGCGTATGAACGGGAAAATTTTCACACTTCGTAATCTCTACCAGAGTGGAACAGAAAAACTTGAAAAGGCAGGGATACGGGAAGCAAAACTGGATGCCTGGTATCTGCTTGAGTATAAGACCGGAATCAGCAGAGCAGTATTTTTGGCAGACCCGGACAGAGAAGTAGAAGAAGAAAAAGCAGAAAGCTATCAGAAAGACATCTGCACAAGAGCAAGAAGAATTCCACTTCAGCATATTACCGGTGAACAGGAATTCATGGGATTAAATTTTAAAGTGAATGAAAATGTGCTGGTTCCAAGACAGGATACAGAGATTCTGGTAGAAGAGGCTTTAAAACGGATCAGACCAGATATGCAGATCCTGGACATGTGTACCGGTTCGGGATGTATTCTGGAAAGTATTTTGAAATTCGGCGAAAAAAAACAGATGCATCTGAAAGGAACCGGCTGCGATATTTCGGAAGAGGCATTGAAAGTTGCACGAGAAAACAACAGCCGTCTGGGAACAGATGCAAGATTTATAAAAAGTGATCTGTTTGAATTTGTCGCCGGAAAATACGATATGATCGTGTCTAATCCGCCTTATATCAGGACAGAAGAAATCAATCGTCTGGATGAGGAAGTAAAACTTCATGATCCATGGATTGCGCTGGATGGAAAAGAGGACGGACTTTATTTTTATCGCCTGATCGTAAAAGACAGTATAAGATATCTGAACAAGGGAGGATATATCCTGTTCGAGATTGGCTTTGATCAGGGAAAAGATGTATCAGAACTTTTGAAAAATGAAGGATATGAGGAAATCGAGATAAAAAAGGATTTAGCGGGACTTGACCGCGTAGTTATGGGAAGGTACAATAAAGAGTAATGTTAAGGAGGAAATACCATGTTTGATAAATTAGAAGATCTGCGCATCCGTCTGGATGAGATATTAAATGAACTTCAGGAACCGGATGTGGCAAATGACCAGAACCGCTTCCGCAAACTTATGAAAGAGCAGAATGATCTGACTCCGATTGTAGAGGCGTATAATGAATACAAAGAATGCAAGCAGGCAATTGAGGACAGCCTTGAGATGTTAGAGGAAGAGTCCGATGAAGAGATGCGTGAACTTGCAAAAGAAGAGTTGAATGATAACAAGAAACGTGTAGAAGAACTGGAACAGGAACTGAAGATCCTTCTTCTTCCAAAGGACCCTAACGATGAAAAGAACGTTATCGTTGAGATCCGTGCCGGTGCAGGCGGAGATGAGGCTGCACTTTTTGCGGCAGAGATCTACCGTATGTATATGCATTATGCAGAAAGCCAGAGATGGAAAGTCGAGCTAGTAGAATGTGAAGAGATCGGTATCGGCGGAATGAAAAATATAACATTCATGATCGATGGTAAAGGTGCTTATTCCAAGATGAAATACGAATCCGGGGTACACCGTGTACAGCGTGTACCGGAGACCGAATCCGGTGGACGTATCCATACCTCTACGATCACAGTAGCGGTGATGCCGGAGGCAGAAGATGTAGATATCCAGATTGATGAGAAAGATATCCGTATCGATGTTATGCGTGCATCTGGTAACGGTGGACAGTGTGTCAATACCACGGACTCTGCTGTACGACTGACACATTATCCGACAGGAATTGTAATCTACAGCCAGACAGAGAAATCTCAGTTACAGAATAAAGACAAAGCGTTCGCTCTTTTACGCGCGAAGTTATATGATCTGGAATGCCAGAAACGTCATGATGCAGAAGCAGAAGCAAGAAAGAGCCAGATCGGTACCGGAGACAGATCGGAAAAGATCCGTACTTACAACTTCCCACAGGGACGTGTGACAGATCACCGTATCGGACTTACATTATACAAACTGGATAAGATCATGAACGGTGATATTCAGGAGATCATTGATGCTTGTATCGCGGCTGATCAGGCAGCAAAACTTGCAAATATGAATGAAGAAATGTAAGAAGCCGGAATATAAGATTTTAGAAAGAATCCGGAAAATTAAAGAAGGTAAATACAGAATATGGGAGCAACACAGTTTAAACGTGCAGAATTAGAGGATCAGGAGATTATCTCACATTACTTTGAACATCATACCAGCAGAAGCTGTGAGAGAACATTTGCCAATGTGTATCTCTGGTCCAGACAGTATCCGGTAAAATGGGCGATCATCAAGAATGCACTGGTATTCAAAAGTGAGGATGAGAATCACGTATCCTTTGCCTACCCGGCCGGAGCACCGGAAGATGTGAAGAATGCCCTGGAAGAGATGATGGAATATTCCAAAGCGAAGGGCAGGCCATTCCTGATGTACAATGTGACACCGGAATATTTTGCCCAGTTAGAGGAGTGGTATCCGGGAAGATTCCAGATTGAATACGACAGAGATTCTGCAGATTACGTCTATGAATCTGAGAAACTGGCAACACTTTCGGGAAAGAAACTTCACGGAAAGCGGAATCATATCAACAAATTCAAAAGCCTGTTCGAAGACCGCTGGTCTTATGAAAGTATGACAAAAGATAATCTGGAAGAATGTTTCCAGATGGCACTTAAGTGGCGGACAGAGAATGACTGTGAAGATGATGATGAAAAAAGGGGAGAGATGTGCGTAGCACTGAATTCCCTGAGACTGTTTGAAGAACTTCATCTGACGGGAGGAGTCTTAAGGATCGATGGTAAAGTTGTTGCATTTACGATCGGAGAGCCGATATGCGAAGACACTTATGTCGTGCATATTGAAAAAGCATATGCCGATGTACAGGGCGCATATACGATGATCAATCAGCAGTTTGTAGAGCATGAATGCATGAACTATAAATATGTAAACCGGGAAGATGATACCGGAGCAGAAGGCCTTAGAAAGGCAAAGCTTTCTTACCGTCCAGCTTTTATGGTAGAAAAGGGTGATGTGACAGAGAAAGCGCAGGGATAAGACTTACAAATGAAAGACTTGTAGTGAGAAAGGAGCAACAAAATGATAGCGGATAAGATGAAAAATATGGTAGCCAACAGTTCGGCTATCCGTGCAATGTTTGAGGAAGGTAACCGTCTGGCAGGAATTTACGGAGCTGAGAATGTATTTGATTTCAGTTTGGGCAATCCGAACGTGCCGGCACCGGAGGCCGTGAAGAATGCGATCATTGAGATTGTAAGTGAGGAAGATCCAATCGTACTTCACGGATATACCAACAGCAACTGCGGATATGCAGATGTAAGAGAGGCAGTAGCTGATTCTTTAAATAAGCGTTTTGATACGCATTTTGAAGGCAAAAATATTGTCATGACGGTTGGTGCAGCCGGTGGATTAAATGTTATCTTGAAAGCGCTGATCAATCCGGGAGATGAAGTGATTGCATTTGCACCATATTTTGGAGAATATCGTTCTTATACGAACAACTACGATGGTGTACTGGTAGAAATCTCACCGAATACCGTTGACTTCCAGCCAAAACTGGATGAATTTGAACAAAAGATCACACCAAAGACAAAAGCCGTTATCGTCAATAATCCGAACAACCCGACTGGTGTTGTATATTCCGAAGAGACGATCAAAAAGCTCGCCGCTATCATGGAGGCAAAGCAGAAAGAATTCGGAACAGACATCGTTCTGATCTCCGACGAGCCTTATCGTGAGCTGGCTTATGACGGAGTAGAAGTTCCGTATCTCACAAAATATTATGACAATACCGTAGTGGGATACTCCTACAGCAAATCATTGTCACTTCCGGGAGAACGTATTGGATACTTGGTTATTCCGGATGAATTAAAAGACAGTGAAGAAGTACTTTCCGCAGCCAATGTCGCAACACGTATCCTCGGATTTGTTAATGCACCGACACTGCAGCAGAAGGTAGTAGAAAAATGCCTGAATGAAAAGACAGACCTTTCTTTCTATGATCGCAACAGAGAAGATCTGTATAACGGACTGAAAGAGTGCGGATTTGAGTGCATTAAGCCACAGGGAGCATTTTATTTGTTTGTGAAATCACCGGTTCCAAATGAGAAGGAATTCTGTGAGGCTGCAAAGAAATATAATATTCTGATCGTGCCGGGAAGTTCGTTTGCATGCCCTGGATATGTAAGACTTGCGTACTGCGTATCACATGAGACAATCGTGAATTCCCTTCCAAAATTCAAAGAATTGGCGAAAGAATATTTCTAGGAGAGCAGCATGAAAGCATTTGAAAAGAACATTCGAAAAGTAGAACCGTATGTGCCGGGCGAGCAGCCACAGCGCAAAGTAATCAAGTTGAATACCAATGAAAACCCATACGCACCTGCACCGGGCGTGACAAAGGCGTTGGAGGAGATGAATACAGACCGTCTGCGTCTGTATCCGGATCCGACGGCGGCACCACTCGTAAATGCGCTGGCTGATTTTTATCATGTGAATCCGGATCAGGTATTCGTAGGAGTAGGATCGGATGATGTGTTATCCATGTGTTTCCTGACATTTTTTAACTCAGAGAAACCAATCTTTTTTCCGGATATCACCTATTCTTTCTATAAGGTATGGGCAGATCTGTACCGTATTCCGTATGAATGCCAGAAGCTTGACGAGAACTTTAAGATTGTAAAAGAAGATTATTACAAAGAAAATGGTGGTGTGATCTTCCCAAATCCGAATGCACCGACAGGACTTTATGAAGATCTGGTTGATGTAGAAGATATTATCGCACACAATCAGGATGTAATTGTAATCGTGGATGAAGCTTACGTTGATTTCGCAGGAAGTTCTGCAATGGAACTGATCGATAAATATGAAAATCTGATCATCGTTCAGACGTTTTCAAAAGCAAGATCAATGGCAGGAATGCGTATTGGTTACGCGATCAGTAATCCGACACTGATCAAGTACCTGAATGATGCAAAGTATTCTTTCAACTCTTACACCATGAATCAGACATCACTGGTATGCGGTGTGGAAGCGGTGAAAGATAAGGCATATTTTGAAGAATGTGTGAATAAGATTATCGAGACACGGGAATGGGCGAAAGAAGAGTTAAAGAATCTAGGATTCCACTGTCTGGATTCCAAATCGAACTTCATCTTTGCCATGCATCCGGATTATGATGCAAAAGAATTATTTGAAGCACTGAAAGAGAATGACATCTATGTGCGTTTCTGGGGCAGTGAAAGAATTGAACAGTATATGCGTATCACTGTGGGAACCAGAGAAGAGATGGAAGCAATGTTTGCATTTCTGAAAAAATATATGAATAAATAAGAGGAGTTTCTTATGACCAATACGTTAATACATGGGATTATTGATGCGTTAAGCGGAAGTGTGAGTAAAGAAGTGATCGTATTTCTGATCTCGATGATCCCGATCCTTGAACTTCGCGGGGCGCTGCTTGTTGCAGGACCGATCCTTGGAGTAAAGGTATCGACTGCGATTCCACTTTGCATTATCGGAAATATCATTCCGGTTCCATTTATTTTGCTTCTGATCACACCGGTATTTAACTGGATGAAGGGAACGAAAACATTCAAGCCGCTGGTGGATAAACTGGAATCCAAGGCGATGCGGCAGAAGGACCAGATTGAAAAATATGAATTCTGGGGACTGGTGTTATTCGTGGGAATTCCTCTTCCGGGAACCGGCGCATGGACAGGGTCTCTGATTGCAGCACTTCTGGGAATGAAATTTAAGAAAGCATTTCCGGCTGTTATCATTGGAATTTGTATGGCAACTGTAATTATGTGGTTTATATCGTATGTACTTCTTGGAGGGGTACATCTGTTAGGATAAAGATAAGGGAAAAGATATGTCTATGAAAGTAAATAAAGTTCTGCCATCACCGGCAGAACTGAAAGAAGAATATCCGCTGTCAGAGAAACTGATTCAGTTAAAGAAAGAACGAGACGCAGAAATACGTGATATTTTTACCGGAAAATCCGATAAATTCGCAGTGATCATCGGACCTTGTTCGGCAGATAATGAAGATTCTGTATGTGAATATGTATGCCGTCTGGCGAAGGTAAATGAAAAGGTAAAAGACCGCCTGGTATTGATTCCGAGAATCTATACCAATAAGCCAAGGACGACCGGTGAAGGATATAAGGGAATGCTTCATCAGCCGGATCCGGATAAAGCTCCGGATCTGTATGCTGGAATTATGGCAATCCGTAAGATGCATATTCGTGCAATGAAAGAAAGCGGACTGACAGCAGCGGATGAAATGTTATATCCGGAAAACAGAAGTTATCTGGATGATATCCTTTCCTATGAGGCAGTGGGTGCAAGATCGGTGGAGAATCAGCAGCACCGGCTGACGGCAAGTGGTATGGATATTCCGGTTGGAATGAAAAATCCGACCAGTGGAGATCTTTCTGTAATGCTCAACTCGATCGTAGCAGCACAGATGGGACACCGGTTCATTTACAGAACGATGGATGTAACGACGTCTGGTAATCCACTTGCACACACGATCCTTCGTGGCGGAGTTGACAAGTACGGACAGTGCATACCAAATTACCATTATGAAGAATGTGTAAGACTCTGGGAATTATATCAGAAAAAAGATCTTAAGAATCCGGCAGCAGTGATTGATGTGAATCATTCGAATTCAAACAAGAAATATAAAGAACAGATCCGTATTGTAAGTGAGGTACTGCATTCGCGCAGATATAACCCGGATCTTAAGAAGATGATTAAAGGAGTTATGGTAGAAAGTTACCTGGAAGAAGGCAGACAGGATATATCGGCTGATATGATCTATGGAAAATCGATCACAGATCCATGTATTGGATGGGAAGATACAGAAAAGCTGATCTATAAAATTGCTGAAGAATGTTAAAATAAAAACAGAAGAATTATCTACAGAACCTGCCAGTGGCAAGTTCTGTAGACAATAAATGAAGAAAGTCACATGAAAAGTTTTGGCGGAAACTTCTCATGTGACTTTCTTACAAAACGCTATCAAGAGAGGGTTCGTGGGAGGGGTAGTACCATCCAAACACGAACAATTTGCGAAATCGTCGTTTCACATAATAAAATAATACATCAGGTAACTGTATTATTTGTTATTATTTTATCAATCATTTTCGGATTCGTAAATAGGCAAAATGACAAAAAAATAACGGAATTTTTGTAAGAATTGGCAAATATGCACTTTAAGAGCCTGTGTCTTTAAAAATGTAAAATTCTATGATAAAATGAAATATGAAACAAGTGTAAGATTTAGGATAAGGAGATTTTAGGATGGAAAAGATATATGACGTAACAGCACTTGGAGAAATGCTGATCGACTTTGCAGTGAATGGGGAAAGTGAGCAGGGAAATCAGTTGTTTGAAGCCTGCCCGGGTGGTGCGCCGTGTAATGTGCTTGCAATGTTGAACAAACTTGGAAGAAAAACCGCATTCATTGGAAAAGTTGGGGATGACCAGTTTGGTAAACTGTTAAGAGATACGATTACAAATATCGGAATAGAAGCAAAAGGACTTGTGATGGATCAGGATATCCACACGACACTGGCTTTTGTACATACTTTTCCGGATGGTGACAGAGAATTTTCTTTTTACCGCAAACCGGGAGCTGATATGATGCTGAAGGAAGAGGAAGTAGATTATGATCTGATCCGCCAGTCAAAGGTATTTCACTTTGGAACACTTTCTATGACAGATGAGCCGGTGAAGAGTGCAACAAAGAAGGCACTTGCAGTCGCTAAAGAAGCAGGCTGCATGATCACATTTGATCCGAACTTACGTCCGCCGCTGTGGAAGACTCTGGATGAAGCGAAAGCACAGATGGAATATGGCTTCGAAAATTGTGACGTACTGAAGATCTCTGACAATGAGATCCAGTTTGTATCAGGAAAAGAAGATTATGATGAAGGAATTAAGTATCTTCAGGAAAAGTATCAGATTCCTCTTATCTTCCTGACGATGGGAAAAGAAGGAAGCAGAGCCTACTATAAAAACTTTCGTGTAGAGCAGCCGGGATTTACTGTGAAAGCAATTGAGACAACAGGAGCAGGAGATACATTCTGCGGATGTTCGATCAACGGTGTATTAAAGTACGGTCTGGATAATCTGGATGAGGCAAAATTAAAAGAGATTCTGACATATGCGAATGCAGGTGCAGCACTGATCACAATGAAAAAAGGTGCGATCCGTTCGATGCCAGAACCGGAAAATATCAAAGAACTGATCGGGAAATAGGTAATTATGGGAGTACGCAGAATGCTGGCCGTATGGGCAGCGAAGATAAGTGAAAAAGCAAGTGTACATATCTTTCACCGCCAGGGCGTGACCTGGGCGGGAAAGATTGCACTGAAGATTGATCCAAGCATCCTGCATGATCTTGCGGGACAAGTCAGAAAAGACATTTTTATTGTATGTGGAACCAATGGAAAGACGACAACCAACAATATGCTCTGTGCAGCAATCGAGAAGGAAGGTTATAAAGTAATCTGTAACCATACCGGTTCCAACATGTTGAATGGTGTTGTGGCAGCCTTTGTATTAGGTGCGGGTTTAAGTGGTAATCTGGATGCGGATTATGCATGTATCGAGATTGATGAAGCTTCGACAAGAAGGGTATTTCCACACTTTAAGCCGGATTATATGGTACTGACGAATCTGTTCCGTGACCAGCTTGACCGTTACGGTGAGATCGACATTACAATGAATATCTTAAAAGAAGTGATGCAGAGTGCACCAAAGATGAAGGTGATCGTGAACGGGGATGATGCATTGTCTGCTTACCTTGCAATGGAAAGCGGTAATCCGTATGTAACTTACGGAATCAGTGAAAAGGTAGTGGATGATAAGGATTCCCATGAGATCAGAGAGGGACGTTTCTGTAAGAAATGCGGAGCACCGTTAAAATATAATTTCTATCACTACAGCCAGCTTGGCGATTATGCATGTACAGGCTGTGATTTTAAGCGTCCGGCAATTGAATATGATGCATCGGATGTGGCAGTCAGCGACCATCTTGCGTTTACGGTAGATGGCAGACGCCTGGAGGCCAATTATAAAGGCTTCTATAATGTATATAATATTCTGGCAGCCTACGCGGCTGGAAGAACCGGAGGGCTTGGGCTGGAGCATTTTCAGGATATGCTAACAGATTTCAACCCGGAAAACGGACGTATGGAGCAGTTTGAGGTAAAAGGCACAAAGATCGTGCTGAATCTTGCGAAGAATCCGGCTGGATTCAATCAGAATATCTCAGCGGTTATGCAGGATGATTCCATGAAGGATGTGATCATTGTGATCAATGACAATGCACAGGATGGAACGGATGTTTCGTGGCTTTGGGATGTGGACTTTGACAGATTTAAGGGTGCTAATGTGAATTCGATTACAGTAAGCGGTATCCGTTGTCAGGATATGAGACTTCGTATGAAATATGTGGACATCCCATCTATGCTGGAAGCAGATGTTGAAAAGGCAATCCGGGAAAGGGTTGAAGATGGCTGTGGCAACCTGTATGTACTGGTGAATTATACGGCTCTGTTCAGTACCAGAAATGTATTGAAAAAGATGGAGGAAGAAAGATAATGGATACAAAAGATATGAAAATTACGATAGGGCATCTGTATCCAGATCTTTTGAATCTGTACGGCGACAGAGGGAATATCGCATGTCTGATGAAACGATGTATCTGGCGTGGAATTGAAGCAGAGACGATAGAGTTTAATACAGGGGATCAGATTGATTTTTCAAAATTGGATATTGTACTGTTAGGCGGAGGTTCAGACCGTGAACAGGCAATCGTATGTAAAAGTCTTCTTGAGATTCAAAGTGAATTCAAGGATTATGTGGAAGACGGAGGAGTTGTTATTGCAGTATGCGGAGGATATCAGCTTCTTGGAAAATATTATAAGACAGATGCCGGAATGATCGAGGGACTGAATCTGGTTGACATTTATACGGAACAGGAAGAGGGACGTCTCATAGATAATATTGTACTGGACAGTGATCTTGTAGATATGCCGGTGGTTGGATTTGAAAATCATGGGGGAAGAACATACCTCAATGGAAATAAACCATTTGGAAAAGTATTATACGGAGCGGGGAATGACGGGAAAAGCGGCTATGAAGGCGTAGTTTACAAAAATGTAATCGGTACTTATCTGCATGGTCCGTTGCTTCCAAAGAATCCACAGGTGAGTGACTATCTGATCCAGAAAGCGCTCGAAAGAAAGTACGGGGAAGTTCAGTTAATGCCTCTGGATGACAGTCAGGAAAAAGAAGCAAATGATTATATTTATCACCGTTTTGTGAAATAATGCAGGATTAAAGAGCTGATTTGCTGCGTGCGGATTCATCCCGCTGTTCCAGGTATTGAAGAAAGTTTAACAATTCTTTTTTAGAAGAATTAGATAAGCGGTGAAAATGGGTGAGAAGATAGTGCTCTGATTTTTGAGCCGTTGATTTATCGGAAAGTGTGATTTCACTGATATCATCGTCCAGCAGATAATCAACTGAAACATGAAAAAGCTCAGCAAGAATCGTCAGTTTTTCGTGAGAAGGCTGACGATTCTTTGTTTCATACCCGGCAATGGTAGAACGTGCAACATTGAGATGTTTTGCAACATATTTCTGGGTATAATGATTTTCTTCACGTAATTTTTTTAGTTTTTCAGAAAATGGCATGTCGGATACCTCCTAAATTGATTGGTATATTTTACCAAGGGTTGCACTTCGGAACACGGAAAGTGTCGATTCTCAACGAAATGTGTCGCAGATGTGCCGAAATGGAACAAAAAGAGGCGAAAGTGCATAAGTGGAGAATAAACAGATTGAAGTGAATATTAAGAGAAGGGAGCAGATAAAGTGAGAGTAGAACGTTTTAAAATGGAAAGAGAAGGACTGGTAACGGAAGGACAGGAAGTTGAGATCAGTGAAAGAAGTGCTGTGACAGGTCAGTACACTTATCTTGTAGAGCCATCCATTGCGATGTCAGGAATTTATCGTACAAGACAGAGAATAAAGTCAAGAAAGGGAAAAATACAGAAAATCGAACAGACAGACAGAGGATTTTATCTGTTAGTAGAGATTGATGAGTAATGAAAGAAGAAACAAACGATCACCCCGTCGTTGACATGAAAGTAAAAACCACATATAATTTAATATGATGGTAATACTAAAAAATAGAATTATTAAAGAAAGGAAATGGATAGATGATAGCAAACAATGATGAGGCAAAAAGAAGTAAGATATGGACAGTCGTTACGGCTGTTACATCTGTCCTGATCGTAATTATAGCAATCTTTCTTTTAATGAAGATGTTTACAGGAAACCCACTGGAGGGATCATGGACAGATGAAGACGGTAATATGGATCTTAAGATCGGTCGGAACGGACAGATGACAGTTATACTTCCGGCATCCGGGGATGGAGAAGAAACGCAAGTCCCGATGACATATACGCTCAGTAAGGAATCCAAGACGATATCCATTCAGGAGGATGATAATAAGATTCAGGAAATTGCAGAAAAATCAAATGGTCAGTATACAGAAGAGACGTTAAAGAATGCAGTGCAGTCGATAGGAACGACATTTGAATACAGTATTGATGGCGGAACAATGACATTGACAGAACGTGAATATGGTGAGCAGATGATGTTCAATAAAAAATAGATGAGGGCCCCTCTATGCAGTGTATAGAGGGGTGTTTGTTATACATACCAAAGTATGAAATAGAAGCTGCCAGTGGCAGGTTATGTAGATACCAAAGTATGCAAGAGAAGTTGCCAGTGGCAAGTTCTCTGCATGGATATGGAAAAAGGAGGAAAATAAATGGATAACTACAGGAATAAAACCAGAAAAGTACAAATTGGGGATGTATGCATCGGTGGTGGAGAAAAAATTGCGATCCAGTCTATGACAAATACAAAGACGGAAGATGTAGAAGCATGTGTGGCACAGATTTTAAGACTTGAAAAAGCAGGATGTGATATCATTCGTGTGGCAGTGCCAACGATGGAAGCGGCAGAAAGTATCAGCAAGATTAAAAAGCATATCCATATTCCACTGGTGGCGGATATACATTTTGATTATCGCCTGGCAATTGCAGCAATCGAAAACGGAGCGGATAAGATCCGTATCAATCCGGGAAATATCGGAGATGAAAAAAGAGTCAGAGCAGTGGTAGAAAAAGCAAAAGAATATCATATACCGATACGTGTCGGAGTGAACAGTGGATCGCTTGAAAAACATCTGGTAGAGAAATACCATGGAGTGACAGCAGAAGGACTGGTAGAAAGTGCACTGGATAAAGTGCATCTGATCGAAAATATGGGATATGATAATCTTGTAGTAAGTATCAAATCTTCAGATGTGATGATGTGTGTAAAAGCGCATGAATTGCTTGCACCGCAATGTCCATACCCGCTGCATGTCGGTATTACAGAGTCAGGAACATTACTTGCAGGAAATATAAAATCATCGATCGGACTCGGACTGATCTTAAGTCAGGGGATTGGAGATACGATTCGTGTATCTCTTACCGGAGACCCGGTAGAAGAGATCAAATCGGCCAAGCTGATCTTAAAGACACTGGGACTTAGAAAGGGTGGAATAGAAGTAGTATCCTGCCCGACCTGTGGAAGAACCAAGATTGATCTGATCGGACTCGCAAATCAGGTGCAGGATATGGTGGCGGATATTCCACTGGATATTAAAGTTGCTGTTATGGGATGTGTGGTAAACGGACCTGGAGAAGCAAAAGAAGCAGATATCGGAATTGCCGGAGGATGCGGAGAAGGTCTTTTGATCAAGAAAGGTGAAATTGTCAAAAAAGTAAAAGAAGAAGAATTATTGGAAACGTTAAGACAGGAGTTGTTACACTGGAATGAGTAAACCGTTTTTTGAGGTATTTCCGACGTTAAAAGTAAAAGATGATATACAGATGATGTTTCAGGGTGTGGAAGTGACGAAAGTTTCTACCAATTCAACAAGGGATTTTATCCGTGTCAGCCTTTACAGCAGACATCTGATCCAGAAAAAACATATTTACGAAGTAGAACGCCTGCTAAAACAGCAGCTGTTTGCCAGAAGTCATATCCAGGTGTCGGTAAAAGAGCAGTATGATCTTTCAGAACAGTATACACCGGAAAATCTGATGAATGAATATTATGACAGCTTCCTGATGGAACTGGATCAAAGAAGCGTAGTAGAGCGGAATATGCTGCAGAATGCAAGTTATGAATTTGAAAACGGAAATATCCTCTGTCTGACACTGACTGATACCATTGTTGCACAGGGAAAAAAGGATTCGCTATCTACATATCTTTCAGATGTGTTTGAAGAACGGTTTCACAGGCCTGTGGAGATCCGTGTTCTTTATGAAAAAGCAAAAGACAGCAAGCTGAAATACAACGAGGCGAAATTAGAGCAGGAAATCGAAGCAATCAGAGAACAGTCGCAGGCCGTAAAAGCAAAGAAAGCACAGGAACTGGAACAAAAAGAAGAGAAGAAAGACGAAAAGACCAAAGCAAAAAGCAACTCAGCAGGAGAAAGCGGGAACAATACCAAAAGTGGCGGAAGAAGTTCAGGTGGATTTAAGAAGGGCGGCTCATTCGGAAAAGGTGGATATTCCTTTGTACGTAAAGCTACCGATGATCCAAACCTTATCTACGGACGTGATTTTGACGATGAGACGATAGAACTTAAGAATGTCCTGGGAGAGATGGGAGAGATTACCATCCGCGGAAAAGTCATCAGCATGGAGACCAGAGAGATACGTAACGAGAAGACGATCATTATGTTTGCAGTTACGGATTTTACGGATTCTATTATGGTGAAAATGTTTGTGCGGAATGATCAGCTGGCAGATATCCTGGGGGATATTAAGAATGGCGCATTTCTGAAATTAAAAGGTGTGACAACGGTTGACCGTTTTGATTCGGAACTGAATATCCAGTCGGTAGTCGGAATCAAAAAGATCAGTGATTTTACAGAATCCAGAGTGGATACGGCACCGGAAAAGCGTGTGGAGCTTCACTGCCATACAAAGATGAGCGATATGGATGCGGTAACTGATGTAACAACATTGCTGAAACAGGCGCATGACTGGGGGCATCCGGCGATGGCGATTACAGATCACGGTGTCGTTCAGGCGTTTACAGATGCGAACCATTATATTGAGTCGCTGGATAAGGATGATCCGTTTAAAGTGATTTACGGTGTGGAAGGCTACCTGGTGGACGACCTGACTGATGTGGCAGTGAATGAAAAGGGACAGCCACTGGATGATACTTATGTAGTATTTGACCTTGAGACGACAGGGTTCAGTCCAATTAAGGATAAGATTATTGAGATTGGTGCGGTGAAGGTAGAACATGGAGAGATTACTGATAAGTTCAGCACATTCGTTAATCCGAAAGTACCGATTCCATTTCAGATCACACAGCTTACCAGTATTACAGATCAGATGGTTATAGGAGCACCGGATATCGAGACAGTTCTTCCACAATTCCTGGAATTTATCGGTGATGCGGCACTGGTCGCACACAATGCATCCTTTGATGTAAGCTTTATTGAACAAAATTGCAGATATCAGGATATCCAGCCGGATTTCACATCGGTGGACACCGTGGCGATGGCGCGTATTCTTCTGCCGACACTTTCAAAGTACAAGCTGAATGTAGTGGCGAATGCACTGCATATTTCGCTGGAAAATCATCACAGGGCTGTTGATGATGCCGGGGCAACAGCAGAGATATTTGTGAAATTTGTAGAAATGTTAAAAGACAGGGGGATTTATGACCTGGCAAAACTGAACCAGTTCGGCGAAAATAATGCGGATGCTGTCCGCAAGCTTCCATCATACCATGTGATCATTCTGGCACTGAATGAAGTGGGACGCGTGAATCTGTATACGCTGATCTCAATGTCACATCTGAAATATTATGCGAGAAGACCGAGAATTCCAAAGAGTGAACTGTCGAAATACAGAGAAGGACTTCTGGTGGGAAGTGCCTGTGAGGCAGGAGAACTTTATCAGGCAATACTGAATGACAAATCAGAAGAACGCATTGCAAAGATCGCCAACTTTTATGATTATCTGGAGATTCAGCCGCTTGGAAACAACCAGTTTATGATTGAAAGCCCGAAGATCACGAAGGTACAGAAAGAGGAAGACTTAAAAGAAATCAACAGGAAGATCGTCGCACTTGGTGAACGGTTCAATAAGCCGGTTGTCGGAACTTGTGACGTGCATTTCATGAATCCGGAAGATGAGGTATACAGAAGAATCATCATGGCAGGAAAGGGCTTTGGTGATGCGGACAATCAGCCGCCGCTGTATCTTAGGACCACGGATGAGATGCTGGAAGAATTCGAATATCTGGGGTCTGCAAAGGCAAGAGAGATTGTCATCGAGAATCCGGTGAAGATCGCGGAGATGGTCGAAAAGATCACGCCGGTGCGTCCGGACAAGTGTCCGCCGGTTATCCCGGATTCGGACAAGATGCTCCGTGATATCTGTTATAATAAAGCACATTCCATGTACGGAGAGAATCTTCCGGAGATTGTTACCGAGCGTCTGGAGCGAGAACTGAATTCAATCATATCCAATGGTTTTGCCGTTATGTATATTATTGCACAGAAACTGGTATGGAAATCAGTGGAAGACGGATATCTGGTAGGTTCACGTGGTTCCGTAGGATCTTCTTTTGTAGCGACCATGGCAGGAATCACAGAGGTTAACCCATTAAGTCCGCACTATTACTGTAAGAAATGTCATTACAGTGATTTTGATTCGGAAGAAGTCAGGAAATTTGCCGGAGGCTGCGGATGGGATATGCCGGACCGTGTATGTCCGGTATGTGGAGAGAAGCTTATAAAAGATGGATTTGATATTCCGTTCGAGACTTTCCTTGGATTCAAGGGAAATAAAGAGCCGGATATTGACCTGAACTTCTCGGGAGATTATCAGAGTAATGCGCATAAGTATACAGAGGTTATCTTTGGTGCGGGTCAGACATTCCGTGCCGGAACGGTAGGTACACTGGCGGACAAGACCGCATTCGGTTATGTAAAGAATTATTACGAAGAACATGGACAGGGTAAAAGAAAATGTGAGATTGACCGTATCGTACAGGGGTGTACGGGAATCCGCCGAAGTACCGGACAGCATCCGGGAGGAATCATTGTACTTCCGCTTGGCGAAGAGATCAACTCTTTTACACCGGTACAGCATCCGGCGAATGATATGACGACGGATATCGTCACCACACATTTCGATTACCATTCGATAGACCACAACCTGTTAAAGCTTGATATTCTCGGACATGATGATCCGACTATGATCAAGACACTGGAGGAATATATCAGTTCCCCGGCGATGGACAACGAATACAATGAGACGGATAATCGTTTTGATGCTACGAAGATCCCACTGGATGATCCGGGGGTAATTTCTTTGTTTCATGATACATCGGCACTTGGTATCAAGCCGGATGATATCGGCGGATGTCCGGTCGGATGCCTTGGGATCCCGGAATTTGGAACTGATTTCGTTATCCAGATGGTAGTGGATACAAAGCCGAATACAATTTCGGATCTGATCCGTATCTCCGGTCTGTCACATGGAACGGACGTGTGGCTGAATAATGCACAGGAACTGATCCGGAGCGGAAAGGCAACCATTTCCACGGCAATCTGTACCCGTGATGATATCATGACCTATCTGATCAACAAGGGGATGGACAGTGAGGAATCATTTACCATTATGGAGCGTGTCCGTAAGGGAACCGTTGCAAAAGGAAAATGTAAAGAATGGCCGGAGTTCAAAAAAGACATGGCAGAACACAATGTACCCGACTGGTATGTCTGGTCCTGTGAACAGATCAAATACATGTTCCCGAAAGCGCATGCGGCAGCATACGTTATGATGGCATACCGTATCGCATACTGTAAGATCAACTATCCACTGGCATATTATGGGGCGTATTTTGGAATCCGTGCAGATGCATTTTCTTACGAGATCATGTGCCAGGGGAAGGAAAAGCTTCAGTACTATATTGATGATTATAACCGCCGTTCTGCGACACTCAGTAAAAAAGAACAGGATACGATGAAGGATATGAAGATTGTGCAGGAGATGTATGCAAGAGGATTCGAATTTGAGCCGCTTGATATCTACAAAGCACAGGCGACAAAGTTCCTGATCGTAAACGGCAAGCTGATGCCGCCACTTTCGAGTATCGACGGTATGGGAGAAAAAGCTGCCGAGGCAGTTGCAGAAGCATCTAAAGACGGAACTTATCTGTCACTGGATGACTTCAGACAGAGAACAAAAGCAAGTAAGACCGTTATTGACACGATGGTAGAGCTTGGGATCCTTGCAGATCTTCCGGCATCGAACCAGCTGTCATTGTTTGATTTTTAGAGTGCCAGATAGCAAAAAAGCAGGAGAAAGATAACAGATGGGAAGAATGAAACAGTCACAGATCACATACTGGTGTCACGAGATCATCCGCTCGCAGGCAGAAGAAGGCGGATATTATATCGATGCGACCATGGGAAAGGGGAATGATACCCTGTTCCTGTGTGAGCTTGCCGGAGAAAAAGGAAAGGTACTTGCATTTGATATTCAACAGGAAGCTCTGGATGTGACGAAAGAATTACTGAAAACGCATGGAAAAGAAATGCAGGCAGAATTAATTCTGGATGGTCATGAACATATGGACCGGTATGCCGGAAAAGAGAGTGCAGACGTGATCTGCTTTAATTTCGGATATCTTCCGGGAGGCGATCATAATCTTGCAACCACATACAGGACCAGTATTGAGGCAATCGGAAAAGGCCTTGGCATATTGAAACACGGTGGTATGATGAGCCTGTGCATTTACAGCGGCGGAGATACCGGGTTTGAAGAGAAAGAAAAAATCCTGGAATATGTGAAAGCACTTCCGGGAAAAGAGTATACCGTGATCGTCAATGAATACTATAACCGGAAGAACTGTCCGCCGATGCCGGTATTTATCTTCAAGGAATAAGTCGGATGATGACAGGAATCGGAAAAGAATAAATCAGAAATGAGGGTATGCGGATGAGAAGAAAAGACAGAGAAGTAACAGAGATGGAAGAAATCCAACAGATTTTTGATGAATGCAAGGTGTGCAGAATCGGGATCATGGATGAGAACGGGCCGTATATTGTGCCGGTGAACTATGGATACGTAAGGGAAGAAGGAAAAGTGATCCTTTATATCCATGGTGCAAGAGAAGGAAAAAAGATCGATCTGATCAGAAAAAATGCAAATGTCGGAGTTGAAATTGATTACAGACATGAACTGGTGGAAGGAGATACCGCATGTCAGTACAGTTATTACTATGCAAGTATCATCGGAAAAGGAGCTGCAAGTATTATCGATAATCCAAGAGAAAAGCTAAAGGCCCTGAATGTTATCATGAAGCACCAGACCGGCAGAACATTTGATGAATTCCAGAAAAATCCAAATCTTGAAAAAGCGGTAGCAATCATTCGTATAGACCTGAATGAGTATAGCTGCAAGAAACATATATAAAAAAACCATGTTTCTGTCAAATTAATGCTTTAACTCGCGAAAGTATTGTGTTATACTATTACAAGGTGGCGTAAATGGAATGCCGCTTACACGAAAGGATGGAAAAGAAGTATGTCAGAAAAAGTAATTATGCTTGGAAACGAGGCGATTGCCAGAGGTGCATATGAGGCCGGAGTAAAGGTTTCGGCAGCATATCCAGGTACGCCTAGTACAGAGATCAGTGAGAACCTGGTCAAATATAAAGACAGTTTATACTGCGAGTGGTCACCGAATGAAAAAGTTGCGACAGAAGTAGCGATCGGTGCATCTGTAGCGGGGGTACGTGCGATGTCCTGTATGAAGCACGTTGGATTTAATGTGGCAGCAGACCCTACATATACAGTTTCTTATATGGGTGTAAACGGAGGACTTGTCATTGGTGTTGCGGATGATCCGGGACTTTACAGTTCTCAGAATGAGCAGGATACAAGAATGGTAGCACGTGCGGCACAGCTCCCTGTTATCGAGCCTTCAGACAGTTCAGAAGCAAAAGAATTTATCAAAGTAGCATTTGATCTGAGTGAGAAATTTGACCGTCCGTTTGTTTACCGTACAACAACAAGACTGGCACATTCCCAGGGACTTGTAGAATTAAACGAACGCAAAGAAATAGAAGATAAACCATATGAGAAGAATATCCGCAAGAATGTTATGATGCCGGGAAATGCAAAACTCCGCCACGTAGAGATTGAAAAGCGCAATCTCGAACTTGCGGAAGCTGCTAATACACTTCCAATCAACAAAGTAGAGATGAATGACACAAAGATCGGTGTAATCACCAGCGGTATTCCATACCAGTATGTAAAGGAAGCACTTCCGGAAGCATCTGTATTAAAACTTGGTATGGTAAATCCGCTTCCAAGAAAGCTGATCGAAGAATTTGCTTCAAAAGTAGATACCTTATATGTTGTAGAAGAACTGGACCCGGTGATTGAGACACAGGTTAAATCCTGGGGCATCAAAGCAATCGGAAAAGAAATCTTCACGGTACAGGGGGAATACAGTGCCAATATGCTCCGTGAGGCAATTCTGAAAGAAGAACTTGATATCAGTAAGCCTGCGCAGGCACCGGGAAGACCACCAATCTTATGTCCGGGATGTCCACACAGAGGTGTGTACTATGTACTGAACAAGTTAAAGATTCATGCGGCAGGTGACATTGGCTGTTATACACTGGGCGCAGTAGCACCACTTAGTGTTGTGGATACAACCATCTGTATGGGAGCAAGTATTTCAAGCCTTCATGGTATGGAAAAGGCAAAAGGAAAAGAATATATTAAGAACTGGGTTGCTGTGATCGGCGATTCTACATTCTTACATACGGGTGTCAATTCTCTGATGAATATGATGTATAACAAAGCAACAGGAACCGTCATCATCTTGGATAACTCTACAACCGGTATGACCGGACATCAGGATCATGCGGCAACAGGAAAGACACTGCAGGGAGATCCGACATATGCAATTGATATTCCGGCATTATGTCGTGCAATAGGTGTTAAGAATGTGGTAGAAGTCAATGCAAGAGATATTCAGGCTGTGGAAAAGGCTGTAAAAGAAGAGATTGCCAAAGATGAAGTATCCGTGATCATTACGAAGACACCATGTGTACTTCTGGACAAATCAAAGAAACCGTTATATCAGACGCATACAGATAAATGTAAGAAGTGTGGTATGTGCATGAAACCTGGATGTCCTGCAATGACAAAAAATGCTGACGGAACAGTGTCCATCGATGATACGATGTGTACTGGATGCGGACTTTGTGCAAGCCTGTGTAAATTCGATGCGATTGAGTTAGTAAAGGAAGGTGACAGATAATGGCAACAAAGAATATTATGATCGTCGGAGTCGGCGGACAGGGAACACTGCTTACTAGCAGAATCTTAGGAGGACTTGCCATTACCGGCGGATATGACGTAAAACTTTCCGAAGTACATGGAATGGCTCAGCGTGGAGGAAGCGTTGTAACATTTGTAAGGTACGGAGAACAGGTGGCAGAACCAATCGTAGAAGAAGGGCAGGCAGATGTGATTATCGCATTTGAACGTCTGGAAGCACTGAGATATGCACATTTCCTGAAAAAAGACGGAGCATTGATCATCAATGACTGGAGAATTGATCCGATGCCGGTTGTGATCGGGGCAGCAGAATACCCGGAAGACATTATTGAAACACTGGGGAAAGATCACAAAGTATATACAGTAAATGCAACAGAAGAAGCAAAAAAAATCGGTAATTCCAGAGTATTCAATCTGATTGTGCTTGGAGTTGCAGCACAGCACATGGACTTTACAAAAGAACAATGGTATGAGGTGATTGAAAAGACAGTTCCTCCGAAAACTATTGAGATAAATAAAAAGGCATTTGATGTTGGTTATCATTTATAAGGAGGTACATAAGAGGTTATGGCAAAGGTAGCATTAAAGGACTGGAAAGAACAGATCAGAGATCCTAAGATTGAATGCATGAGCAGGGATGAGATGACTGCACTTCAGAGTGAACGTCTGGTAAAACAGGTTAAGAATGTATATGATCACGTAGAATTTTATCGCAAGAAAATGGATGATATGGGAATCGAACCGGGAGATATCAAGGGGATTGAAGATATCGGGAAACTTCCATTTACGACAAAAGAAGATTTAAGAGCGAATTATCCATTCGGACTTCTGGCTGTCCCACAGGAAAAGATCGTCAGAGTGCAGGGAACATCAGGAACAACCGGTAAGCTGACTCTTGCTTCTTATACACAGAAAGATATAGATGTATGGGGAGAATGTGTGGCAAGAGGACTTACGATGGCAGGACTTACTGCAGAGGATCGTCTGCATATCTGCTATGGATATGGCTTGTTTACAGGAGGAATGGGACTGGATTTCGGAGCAAGAAAGCTTGGAGCAATGGCTATTCCGATGTCAGCAGGTAATACAAAAAGACAGTTGATGTGTATGGAAGATTTTGGTGCGACTGCATTTGCATGTACTCCATCTTATGCTTTATATCTGGCAGAAGCTGCCAACGAGGCAGGCATCGTAGATAAGCTTCGGTTAAAAGTAGGAATCAATGGCGCAGAGCCATGGACAGAAGAGATGCGTCTGAAGATTGAAGAACTGTTAAATGTTAACTGTTTTGATATCTATGGATTGTGTGAGATTACAGGTCCGGGTGTTGCACTGGAATGTATCCATCATAAAGGAATGCATATATATGAAGATTATTTCTATCCGGAAGTATTGAATCCGGCAGATCATACACCATGTGCAGACGGGGAGACAGGAGAACTTGTATTTACCACACTTGTAAAAGAAGGTATGCCGTTACTTCGTTACAGAACAAAGGATCTTACAAGTATTGATCATTCTACGTGTGAGTGTGGAAGAACGCTTCCTAGAATTTCCAAGTTCAAAGGCCGTACAGATGATATGAAGGTTATCCGCGGAGTCAACGTATTCCCGACACAGGTAGAGACAGCCCTGCTTTCTATCGGAGGCGGTGTTGCACCACATTATATGATGATCGTAGATCGTGAAAATAACCTGGATGTACTGACTGTAATGGTAGAAGTAGATGAAAAATATTTTTCAGATGAGATCCGTAAGCTAGATGAACTGAAGAACAAAGTGGCTGCAGTACTGAAACAGGCACTTGGTGTTGCAGTAAGAGTAAAACTTGTAGAGCCTAAGACAATCGAAAGAAGCGAAGGCAAGGCAAAACGTGTCATTGATAACAGAGGTTTATAAACAGGAGGGAATAACATGGGCGTAAGTAATACTGTACAACAGTTATCAGTTTTTTTGGAAAACAGAGAAGGACGTCTGGAAGAAGTATTGGATGTACTGGCAAAAAAAGGTGTGAATATTGTTGCACTGAGTCTTGCGGATACATCAGATTATGGAATGCTTCGTCTGATCGTCTCTGACCCGCACAAAGGACGTGCAGCATTAAAAGAAGCTGGAATTACAGCAATGCTGACAGATGTTGTAGCACTTCGTGTACCACATGCAACCGGTTCATTGAATAAAGCAATGCATCAGATTGTAGATGGAGAAGTGAATATTGAATATATGTATGCATTTGCAAATGGAGCAGATGCAGCAGCTGTATTAAAGAGTGATGATCCTGGAAGGGTGATCGATATTCTTAAAGGTAGTGGTTTCGACGTGTATAGCGCGGACGAGGCATATCGTGCTAATCAATAGAAGTGAAAGAGGAACAGTATGAGTGTAGACAAAAGCAGCGTTTTAAAAAAGTTACGGGAATCGGATGCCATCTATGTATTGATGTCTGATTGTACAAGAATGCCTTTCGTGGTATGTGATCCGGAAACGTATGATGATGAAGTGTTTGTATTCTTTTCAGAAGAAGATGCAATGCGCGGAGGACAGGAATTCCTGAAGGCGAATAATCCGTTAAAAATTTTTAATATTGAAAAAAAATACCTGCTTCCTTTCTATAGCAGTTTATTCCCAATCGGGGTGAACTGTATGGTAATCGGTAAAGGAACAGAAGAAGAGATTGCGATTCAGTTAGGGGAACTGGTTAGAAGACCGGAACAGAAGCCGGGCGAAGAACCGATTGAGAATCCGGAACTTCAGATTACTGCAATGTATTTTATGCAGAAGGTAAGAAGCCAGAAAGAATTAAAACTCACGGATGAAACAAAGGAACTGCAGGAAGAACTGATGGCACATTATCAGAGGGGCAGATATATCACGGCAATCAGTGAAGATAAAAAAATGCCGATTTTGAATAAAGATGACGGACAGGTACTGATGCCGATCTTTACAGACGTTCAGGAATTCCTGAAATTCCAGAATGAGAACAGAGATATGAAGTATACAATGGGAGTTGTCGAAGCAGCCAGAATTCCGGAAGCAATGGGCCCGGAAGTTACGGGAGTTGTGGTTAATCCATTTGGAATTGATCTTCAGCTGAATGTTTCAAGACCACAGAAATAATACTGAATAATACAGAAGAACCGGTCATCTGTGTATCTTCAGATGACCGGTTTGGCAGATATGATAAAAGCCAGATAACTGCAGTTATCTGGCTTTTTCTCATAATCCTCTCTCGTTAAGTCATGTATTACTTTTAAATATTTAAATCCGAAATAGATATATTTTAATATATAAAAGGTACATTAAAAACTTAGATTGTTGCGATTAGAGTGGTGTTACGTTAACAGCCTGTGGGCCCTTAGCACCTTCTGTAACTTCGTATTCCACTTCCTGACCTTCTTCAAGTGTCTTGAATCCTTCCATATTCAGTCCTGAATAATGAACGAATACATCATGCCCCTCAGCGTCAGAAATGAAACCGTAGCCTTTTTGGTTGTTAAACCATTTTACAGTACCTTTCATGATTATACCTCCATAAAAATTATTAAATCGTGCAATTTATAAAAGTATTCTATGAATTACACTGTTGTCAGATTAGCATATATTGATAAAGTCGTCAATGAATTTAAGGAATGTTTTTGTGTTTTTATACAAAAAAGTAATCTACTTGACGAATGAACGGCAAACGTGTAAAGTATTATTGTTCATACTAATAAAGGTTTAAAAGGGTTGGAAAACTATGATTACATTGACTGGGAAAAAAATATCAGAAGGAATTGCAATCGGAAAACTTTCCTTTTATAAGCGGGATACAAAAGAGATTCGCAGAATCTATGTAAAAGATGTAGAAAAAGAGGTTATGCGTTTTCAGAAAGCAAGGCAGAAAGCGTTGCAGGAACTGAGGAATCTGTATGATTCGGCTTCTAAGGAAGTAGGTGAAGCGAATGCAGCTATATTTGAGATGCAGCAGATGATCCTTGAAGATCAGGAAATCATCAGGCAGATTACAAATATTATCGTAGAGCATAAGTTGAATGCAGAGTATGCTGTAAAAAATGCGGTGGAAAATGTACTGGCAAGTGCGGCAAAAAGTAATAAAAGTTATGTACAGGGACACGAAGCAGATATTAAAGATGTGTCGACAAGGGTACTTCGGATTCTTGCAAGGGCATGGAAAGATAAGATGCTGACAGATGAACCGTTTATACTGGCAGCCGGTGAATTATATCCAAGTGAGGCAGTAAAGCTTGATAAGAGCAAGATTCTTGGGTTTGTTACCAGATACGGAACAATTAATTCTCATACGGCAGTGCTTGCAAGAACAAAAGGAATTCCATCTGTGATCGGACTGGGAGAGTCTTTAAAGAAAGAATACGAAGGCAAGACCATTATTATCGATGGTTTTGAGGGAAAAGTATATATCGAACCTGATTATACAACGATTTCAAAGATGAAACAGAGACAAGATGAGAATCATACGCAGGTACAGAGTCTGGAACGTCTGAAGGGAAAAGAAAATATTACGCAGAGCGGACAAAAAATTGATGTGTGCGCGAATATCGGAAGCAGGGAAGACATTGAAAGCGTTCTGCGCAGTGATGCGGGTGGAATCGGATTATTCAGAAGTGAATTTATTTATATGGAAAATGGTCCGAAACTTCCGACAGAAGAACAGCAGTTTCAGGTATATCGTCTGGCAGCAGAAGCGATGGGAATGAAAAAGGTTGTGATCCGCACAGCAGATCTGGGCGGTGAAAAGACAGCAGAGTGTCTGGATCTGGGAGAAGAGAATAATCCGGAGATGGGATACAGGGGAATCCGTGTGTCACTGGATAAAGACGAGATATTCAAGACGCAGTTACGTGCAATTTTACGTGCATCTGCTTATGGAAAGATGTCTATTATGTTCCCGATGGTTACAGATGTAAAAGAAGTACAGCAGGCAAAACTGCTTCTGGAAAAGATAAAAAAAGAGTTAAAAGATGAGAAGATTCCGTTTAATGAAGAAATACAGATTGGAGTTATGATTGAAACACCGGCAGCGGTTATGATAAGCGGTGAACTGGCACGGGAGGCTGATTTTTTCAGTATAGGAACGAATGATCTGACGCAGCTTACACTGGGAATGGACAGAACAAATTCTAAACTGGATCATTTTTATAATCCGCATCATCCGGCATTGCTTAAAATGATACGTATTATTGCGAATAATGTACATCTGGAGGGAAAAACAATCAGCATATGTGGTGATCTGGCAGCAGATCTGGACATGACAGAACAATTCCTGCAGATGGGAATCGATGAGTTATCCGTAGCACCAAATCAGGTACTTGCTTTAAGAAAAAAAATAAGAGAGATACAGTAATTTTGTTGTCGTTATCTTATTTTTTGAGAGTATAAGGAGGAAAAGAGAAACATGTTGGAAAAATTATTTAAGCTCCGTGAGAACGGAACCGATGCCAAAACAGAGGTTATGGCAGGTATCACTACGTTCATGACTATGGCGTACATACTTGCAGTCAATCCGAGTATCCTGTCTGCAACAGGGATGGATTCCGGTGCAATCTTTACATCGACAGCGCTGGCTGCAATGATCGGTACATTCTTGATGGCGTTCTTCGCCAATTACCCGTTCGCACTGGCACCTGGAATGGGACTGAATGCATACTTTGCCTATACTGTTGTTCTTGGAATGGGTTATAAGTGGGAAGTTGCATTAACGGCAGTATTTGTAGAAGGTATCGTTTTCATCGTACTTTCACTTACGAATATCCGTGAGGCAATCTTCAATGCAATTCCGAAGAATCTGAAGTCGGCAGTAAGTGTCGGTATCGGATTATTCATTGCATTTATCGGACTTCAGAATGCGAATATCGTAGTAGGAGGTTCTACACTTCTGCAGTTATTCTCCATTGATGGATATAACAGTGCCAAAGGTGTGGAAGCTTCTATGAGTAACGTAGGAATCACGGTCATTCTTGCACTGATCGGTGTGGGAATTACAGGAATTCTGGTAATAAAGAATGTAAAGGGAAATATCTTATGGGGAATCCTGATTACATGGATTCTTGGAATCATCTGTCAGATGGCGGGTATCTATGTAGCGAATCCAGAAATTGGATTCTACAGCCTGCTTCCGGATTTCAGCAAGGGATTCACAATTCCAAGCATCATGCCGGTATTTGGAAAGCTTGACTTCAGCGGAATATTCTCTTTGAACTTTATTGTTGTCATCTTTGCATTCTTATTTGTAGATATGTTTGATACGATCGGAACACTGATCGGTGTGTCTACAAAGGCAGGTATGTTAGATGAGGAGGGACGTCTTCCGAATATCAAAGGTGCGCTGATGGCAGATGCGGTTGCAACAACCGTTGGAGCAGTGCTTGGAACAACAACGACTACGACATTTGTAGAGAGTGCATCCGGTGTATCCGAAGGAGGAAGAACGGGACTGACTTCTGCAACGACAGCTATTTTATTCGGCCTGTCACTGTTCCTGTCACCAATCTTCCTTGCAATTCCTTCATTTGCAACAGCACCGGCCCTGATCGTGGTTGGATTCTACATGCTGACAAATGTGACACACATTGATTTTGATGATTTTTCAGAGGCACTGCCATGCTACATCTGTATTCTGGCTATGCCATTCTTCTACAGCATTTCAGAAGGTATCTCTATGGGAGTTATCTCTTATGTGATCCTGAATCTGATGACTGGAAAAGTAAAAGAAAAGAAGATCAGCGCATTAATGTATGTACTTACGGTATTATTCATATTGAAATATGTCTTTCTGTAAAATATAATAGAAAGAGGAGAACGAAAAGAGATCGGAGTTTCCGGTCTCTTTTCTGGCCTGTCAGGCATTTTACAGGGACTGCCGATGGGAAGATCCGAAAGGCTTATGAAGGAGAACTAAAGTATGAATTTACTTACGATGGAGCATATTACGAAGGCTTATACTGACCGTGTCCTTCTGAATGATGTTGCATTCAGCATCAATGAGAATGAAAAGATCGGTGTGATCGGAATTAACGGAATGGGAAAATCTACGCTTTTAAAAGTGGCAGCCGGGATAGAACCATACGATGAAGGTAAGATCAGTATAGGAAATCAGGTCAAGATCTGTTATCTGCCGCAGACACCGGAATTTGAAGAGGGAACAACGGTGTTGCGTGCGGCAATCGCAGACAATGTGAATGAGCTGAATCAGTGGACAATTGAAGCAGATGCCAGATCCATGCTGAACAAGCTTGGTTTCTATGACTATGACGAGAAAGTAGAGCATATGTCCGGCGGTCAGAAGAAGAGAATTGCACTGGTCAATGCATTGCTTACACCGGCAGATATCCTGGTACTGGATGAACCGACCAACCACCTGGATAATGCGATGTCTGAGTGGCTGGAGGAATATCTGATCGGATTTCGCGGGGCAATCCTGATGGTTACCCATGACCGTTATTTTCTGGATCGTGTGGCAACCAGGATCGTGGAAGTAGATCAGGGGAAATTATACAGCTACCCTGGGAATTATTCGGAGTTTGTCAAGTTAAAAGCAGAACGTCAGGATATGGCACTGGCGACAGAAAGAAAGAGAAAGAGTCTTCTGCGTACAGAACTCGAATGGCTTGGAAGAGGTGCAAGAGCCAGAAGTACGAAGCAGAAAGCACACATTGACCGCATCAAGGCAATGCAGGAGATCAAGGACATTCAGAAAGAAAAGAAAGTGGTACTGGATTCCGTAGCGTCCCGTATGGGAAATAAGACGATCGAGCTTCAGAACATCAGTAAATCTTATGGAGCAAGAAAGCTGATCGATGACTACAGTTACATTTTCCTAAAAAATGACAGAATCGGAATCATCGGACCGAATGGCTGTGGAAAGACGACACTTCTTAAGATTATTAATGGGATTGTAAAACCGGATAATGGCACGATCGAGATTGGGCAGACGATCCGGATCGGATATTTCTCTCAGGAGAATGAATATATGGATGCATCCATGAAAGTGATTGATTATGTCAAAGAAGTGGGAGAATATGTTACGACATCAGACGGAAAGATCACGGCATCCCAGATGCTGGAGCGCTTCTTATTTGACGGAGCCATGCAGTGGTCAAAGATTGAGAAGCTTTCCGGGGGAGAAAAGAGAAGACTGTACCTGATGCGTGTTTTGATGAGTGCACCGAATGTACTGATCCTGGATGAGCCGACCAACGATCTGGATATCCAGACGCTGACGATCCTGGAAGATTATCTGGATCACTTTGACGGAATTATCATCACGGTATCACATGACCGTTATTTCCTGGATCGTATTGTGAACCGTATCTTCTCATTTGAAGGAGACGGAAAAGTACGACAGTTCGAGGGTGGTTATTCGGATTATCTGATCCGCAAAGAACTGGAAGGCCTGGATACAGAGATGTCATTGAAAGGACATGCTGCCGGGACAGAGGAACAGCCGAAGAAGGCAGAGAGCTCTTCGAAAGACACCTGGAAACAGCGGGAACCAAAGCTGAAATTCACATTCAAAGAGCAGCGGGAGTTCGAGTCGATCGATGATGACATTGCAAAACTGGAAGAAAAGATTGAGACACTGGATGCACAGATTGCAGCCAATGCGACTAATTCGGTGAAATTGCGGGAACTTATGGAGAAAAAAGGAGAGACTGAGAATGCACTGGATGAGAAGATGGACCGATGGGTATATCTGAATGATTTAAATGAAAAGATTCAAAATACAAAGCAACAGGGATAAACAAGGAGAAAAAGTATATGAACTGGACAAGAGAAAGACTGAAAACAAATGGTAAGATTGCATTTAAGAAGAATTACTGGGCATGTGTGGCTGTAGCAGTGATCATGGGAATCATCACGGGACTTAGCAGCATAAGCGGAGGAAGAACCGGAAGTGGTGCTTCACAGAACAGTCTGTATGGGAATGATGGGTTTTCATTCTCATATCATTACGGATGGGGATTCCCATTTGCAGGGCTGGCAATTGCAATGGCTGCGATTATATTAACGATTGTAATATGGGCACTGAAGATATTCGTGGGAAATCTTCTGGAAGTAGGTGGAAAACGTTTCTTCGTATTGAATAAGACAGAGAATCCAACGGTTGGAACGATGTTTGATGCATTCCGTTCCGGACATTATGTGAATATTGTACTGACCATGTTCTTAAGAGAACTTTTTACATCCTTATGGACATTACTGCTGGTGATTCCAGGAATCGTGAAGCATTATGAATACCTGATGATTCCTTACATTCTTGCAGAGAATCCGGGAATGGACAGAAAAGAAGCGTTCCAGATCAGTAAGCGTATGATGGACGGACAGAAGATGGAGACGTTTATTCTGGATCTGTCATTCCTTGGATGGGATATTCTTACGGTTATCACATGTGGAATGGTGGGGATTTTCTACGCTTCTCCATACAAGCAGGCAACTTTTGCAGAGTTATATGCATTTAATAAAGCAAAAGCATATGAGGAAGGATATATCAGATAATGGCGATCAACAAATCAATGAGGCGGGTATTAAAAGCGCTGTCCTTCGACGGCATTGAAGTGGAGGCTTCAAGACACCTGGCGAATTTAAAAGCAATTGATCCGATGAAGATATTTCATAAGACGATTGACTATAAGATTTATAACGGCAATCATCAGATCCCTGTAAGGATATTCCTTCCAGGGGAAAAGATGGAGGATGATCTGCCGGTATTTCTGTTCTTTCACGGGGGAGGATGGGTAACGGAAAGTATTGATAATTATGAAAGAATCTGTGCCCGTCTTGCTTCGGCAACAGATCATATCGTTGTATCGGTAGAGTACCGGCTGGCGCCGGAGTATCCATTTCCCATTGGTTTTTACGATTGTTATATGGCGGCAAAGGCTATGTACACGAACCAGTTTATCTTGAATACAGATCCGGATAAGATTACACTGATCGGAGACAGTGCCGGTGGGAATCTGGCAGCAGCTGTTTCACTGATGGCAAGAGATCAGGGAGAATTCCTGCCGAAGAGACAGATACTGATCTATCCTGCGGTAAATAATGATTACAGTGAGGAGTCCCCATATTTGTCGGTAAGACGTTACGGGACGGAATATCTTCTGACTGCGGGAAAGATGCGGGATTATATTAATTTCTATGCATCGGCAGAAGAAGATAAGAAAAGTAAATATCTTGCACCTCTCATGGAGACCGATTACAGCAACCAGCCGGATACACTGATCTTAACGGCGGAATGTGATCCTCTCAGAGATGAGGGGGAAGAGTATGGAAGAAGGTTAAAAGAAGCGGGCAATAAGGTGGAGGTGCACAGAATACAGGATGCACTTCACGGATTCTTTGCACTGGGAGTAAAATATTACCATGTACAGGAGAGCTTTGCTATTATTAACCGTTTCCTGAGCGGCTATACATCTGATGAAAACAGCCGGAAGGTTAGTCCTGCAAACGAAGAATAAAGCGGGAAAGTAAAGGGGGAGGAGAAAGCCGGTGTTTGAGCAAAAACGTGCTTACTGGAGAAGTCTGGATAATGCGGCAAAGTTATTTTCCGCAGCCAGCAGCCCGAAAGATACCAGAGTGTTCCGGTTCTATTGTGAGCTGAAAGAAGAAGTAAAAGAAGAGATATTACAGGAAGCTCTGAATCAGACGATACAAAAGTATCCCGTATTTTTGTCGGTTATGAGAAAGGGGCTTTTCTGGCATTATCTGGAGAAAAGTGAATTAAGACCGGTGGTAAGGGAAGAATATAAAGAACCTTGCAGCAGCCTGTATGTACGGGATAAAAAGACACTTTTATTTGAAGTGACATATTATAAAAAACGGATCAATTTTGAAGTATTCCATGCGCTGACAGATGGAACCGGTGCAACAGAATTCCTAAGAGAACTGGTGAAGAATTATCTGTATCTGATCCACGAAGAAGATCTGGAACCGGTGGAGCTGTCAAACCAGTATCTGACGGTAAAAGATCAGGAAGATGACAGTTTCAGCCGATATTATGATCCAGATTTTCCAAGAAAGAAAAAGAAAAAGATCAGGGCGGTTCAGATCAAAAAGGGTGGAAAAGGATATGAAGAGCTGCAGATCAATGAAGCTTCCATGTCGGTAAAAGAACTGCTGGGGATTGCCAGAGAAAAGAAAGTCTCCATGTCGGTGCTCCTGACGGCTGCATTTATCTGTGCAATCCATGAAGAAATGAGCCGGATGCAGGAGAAGAAGCCGGTTATCCTGATGGTTCCGGTGAATTTAAGAAAGATTTTTCCATCGGATTCGATGTTGAATTTCTTCGGTTATATAGAGCCGGGGTATCAGTTCGGAGAGGGAAAAGATTCTTTTGAAGATGTACTGGAGGCAGTAAAGTTATATTTTCAGGAGAATCTGTCCAAAGAGCATATGGCAGGACGGATGAATGAACTGATTGCAATAGAAAAGCATAAGATCTTAAAATGGGCACCGCTGGAACTGAAAAACCGCTGTATCCGTGCGGGTGCCAAGATGGCGGAGCAGGAAGTAACCGCCGTGCTTTCGAACATGAGTGTGGTAAAGATGCCGGAAGATTATGCGCAATATATTGAAAAGTTTGGCGTGTATACAAGTACGAACCGGACAGAATTATGTATCTGTTCTTTTCAAGATACGTTATCACTTGGCTTTACATCGAGATACGACAGCACGAATATCCAGCGGAATTTCTACCGGATATTGAAAGAACTGGGGGCTTCGGTCAAAGTGGCAGAACCGGATTTCCCGGAGGATGCAAGACCAAATTATGAAGGAAAGAAAGTATTACAGATCTTTACATTTTGCTGTATTGCAGCGATCGTGATCAGTATGATGACGGATATCATTATATCGCCCGGCGTGCACTGGTCGGTGTTCGTGGCAGCCGGGTGTGCGACGATGTGGCTTACGATGGCAGTCGGTTATGTGAAACGGTTCAATCTGCTGAAGAATGCGGCATGGCAGCTTCTGATCATGTCAGGAATCTGTGTATTGTGGGATCTCGGAACCGGATGGAGAGGCTGGTCTGTGAATATCGGAATTCCGGATATCTGCCTGCTGATCCAGGTTGTAATGTTGATCATATCAAGAATACGTTCCCTGTCACCGAGAGAATATATGATCTATTATGTGATGGCCGCTGTCTATTCGATGATTCTTCCATTGATTCTTTTAGTGACAGGAGTAATCCATTACAGGACTCCATCGGTTATCTGTATCGGGTGCAGTTTTCTGCTGTTGATCGGATTAATTTTATTCAAACGAAAAGAATTTAAAGAAGAAATGCATAAAAAATTCCACGTTGGCTGATACTGATAGAAAGGAAAATATTGGTGGCTTTGTGCGGTGCAGGGTTGATTTTGAGAGAAATTCTTAAAAAAATCTTACATCCGTGAAATGGTTGTGATATAATAGGTATATCAAGAGTTTATGTCAGCGCGTTTACAAATTTCATAATACGATACCAGAAAAGATGGCGTGCAGTTCGATATAACTTCGGATTGTGCGCTCTTTTAGCGTTGTCATACATCTGCAGGTTACCATGAGAGAAGTGTTAGAACAGGAGGCAGAAATGTTCAAAATAGGAGATTATGTGGCGCATTATAAGGAGGGCGTCTGCGAAGTAGTAAATATTGGCAAGATTGACATGGGCAGTTCGGACAAAGAGTATTATACGTTAAAACCGGTATATGATGCAGGTGGAACGGTATACACACCAGTCGATAATAAGCGGGATCAGATCAGAAAACTGATCACAAAAGAAGAGGCGGAGAATCTGATCAAAGAGATGCCAAAGATCGATATCATTGGTGTGACAAATGAAAAACAGCGGGAAGGAATGTACAAGAACGCATTGTTACACAATCAGTGCCGGGAGTGGATCTCACTGATCAAGACTTCATATGGAAGAAATAAGAAGAGATTACTGGCGGGGAAAAAGACGATCAACGTTGATGAGAGATATATGTCCAGCGCCGAGAAGTTCCTGTATGGAGAACTGGCAGTGGTGATGGAGATTCCGAGAGATAAAGTCAGCGGTTATGTGAAAGAGCACCTGGATGCGGAGCTGGTATAGGCGAATATAGGAAGAAAAAGAAAACTGCTGATAGCAGGTTCTTACGAATATATGATAATTTAAAAATAATGCTGCAGAATGAAGAAAAGTTTGCAGCATTATTTTTTTTACCATAGTAAGCAAGAGAAGTTGCCGGTTTTGTAGATATCGGAGTATAGAATTAATTGGTTTTCTGGGTATCGTTGCTTGCTTTTGCTGCCTTTTCTGCATAAGTAGTAGTTACGAGATCCTTGTAAGGTGCGCGTTCCTTAAGCTCGCCTGCTTCTTCTAAGATATCCTGAAGAAGATCAAAGCTTTCCTGCCGGAAGATCAGATCTTTTTTCCATGTATCCTGCTCATAATAGCGGGAAATGATGGTTGTGATCGTATCTAGTGTGGTCTCTTTGAACTGAGGAGCGATTGCCTGGGCAATGTCTTCCGGTGTGTGGGATGCCACGTAGTCCATACCTTTTTGCAGTGCATTGGTGAATCCCTGGACGACTTCCGGATGTTTGTTGATGTAACTCTTCTTTGCAGAGAAAGCAGTGTATGGAACATAGCCGCTGTCCGTTCCAAGAGAGGCGACAACGTATCCCTTACCCTGTTTTTCAAGATTGGTTGCACCAGGTTCGAATTCTACGGTGAAGTCGTAATCGGATTTGTCTTCTGCGAAGGCAGCCGCAGTAGAACCGAAATCAATATTCTGGTCGATGGTGAGATCTGTAGCCGGATCGATATGGTTCTGGTTTAAGATATACTCAAATACCATTTCAGGCATGCCGCCTTTTCTACCGCCGATGACCTTCTTGCCTTTCAGATCTTCCCATTTGAAATCCTTAATATCTTCCCTGGCAACCAGGAAGTTCCCGGCGCGCTGGGTGAGCTGGGCAAAGTTTACAACATAATCATTCGCCCCCTCGTTATATGTGTAGATAGAAGCTTCCGAACCCATAAAGCCGATGTCGGCAGTTCCGGAGAGGACGGCCGTCATAGTTTTGTCGGCTCCGAAACCAGTCACGAGAGAAAGGTCGATTCCTTCGTTGGCAAAATATCCCTTTTCGATTGCCACATACATCGGAGCATAGAAGATGGAGTGTGCTACTTCATTTAATGTAACAGGAGTCAGTTCCTGTTTTTTAGTACTTGTGGATTTTGAAGTTTTTGCTGTTTTGTCTGATGCGGATTCCGATTTGTCAGCAGATGTACATGCAAAAAGTGAAGTGACAGATAGTGTAAGGAGTAAAAGAAGTGCAGTGATACGCTTTTTCATAAGATCCTCCCGGTGAAATATATTCTATGGTTTATAGTATATTCGGAAAGAAGAAAACGGTGATGGAAAATCGAGAAAATATATCAATAGACAGGATTTGTTTTCCGTCATATTGACACGAAACATACAGCAGAATATACATTATAACAATGTTATATAACATTGTTACGAAACAGGAGGTACAAGTGTCTAAACAGGTAAAAGGTGTTTCTGAAAAGATAGAAGCATGTGCAAAAAAAGAATTTCTGAGAAAGGATATGTGGATGCATCGCTCAGAACGATCGCAGAGGAAGCGGATACAACGACAGGTTCGATTTATTCGCGTTACGGTGGAAAAGAAGGATTATTTTCCGCTATCGTAGAACCGGTAGCGAGAGAATTTACAGAGAAGTTTGTAAGTGTGCAGGAGAGATTCGATGCGACAGACCCGGATAAGCAGGCAAAACAGGGCGAAGTTACCGCACTGATCGGTCCATCCTTCTGGATGAAGCAACGGCGTCTCTGGATGTAGATAACGAGACGATGATACAGGAATCCCTGTCACGACTGATTAAGAATAAGACGGTCATTATCATTGCACACAGAATGAGAACAGTCGCAGATGCGGATAAGATTGTGGTATTGAAAGACGGTGTAGTTGCGGAAAGTGGTACGCCGGAAGAATTGAAGAAGAAAGACGGTATCTATGCGAATATGATGAAGACACAGCTAATGGCAGCAGACTGGAGCCTGTAGATAGCAGAAATACCAGTGGGGACAGAAAAAAAGCTACTTTTTCACGTCTCCACTGGTCTTTTTTGTTTTATTTTCTATGAATTAGTGGTAAAATATTGAAGTATTAACGAAAAAATGAGAGGAAAAAAGAGTATGAAACAAAAAAATAGCTTTAGCGGGCAGATTGGCTTCGTATTTGCAGCAGCCGGAAGCGCAGTCGGCGTGGGAAACCTCTGGCGTTTTCCATATCTGGCAGCAAAAGACGGGGGAGGACTTTTCCTGATTATCTATCTTGTGCTGGTATTGACGGTTGGTTTTGTGTTACTGACTACAGATATAGCAATTGGCCGCAAGACGGGAAAAAGCGCAATCTATGCCTATGAATCAATGAGAAAAAAATGGAAATTTCTTGGAGTGATCACATTCCTGGTTCCGGTATTGATCATGACTTATTACGCGGTGATTGGTGGATGGATCTTAAGATATATCGTGATCTATCTTACAAGTTCAGGAAAGCAGGCAGTAGCAGATAACTGCTTTACTTCATTTATCTCTTCTCCGTCTTCCGTATGGTATGGACTGATCTTTATGTTCCTGACTGCACTGATCGTATATAACGGAGTAGAAAAGGGAATTGAACGAGTTTCCAAATTTATCATGCCGGTTCTGTTGATCATGGTAATTGGAATCGCAATTTTCTCACTTACATTAAAGACTACGTTGGATGACGGAACGGTCCGTACAGGATTACAGGGACTGAAGGTGTATATGAAACCGGATCTGACAGGAATCACGATTGGACGTTTCCTTCAGATCACACTGGATGCAATGAGTCAGTTGTTCTTTTCACTGAGTGTATCTATGGGAATTATGATTACATATGGATCTTATGTAAAGAAAGATGTAGATCTGAACAAAGCGGTATCGCAGATTGAAATTATGGATACAGGAGTTGCATTCCTTGCCGGTGTTATGATCATTCCGGCAGTATTCGTATTCTCCGGACTGGATGGTATGTCAGCAGGCCCGGGACTGATGTTTGTCTCATTGCCGAAAGTATTCTACTGTATGGGAGTGGTAGGAAGAATCATCGGAATTCTGTTCTTCGTGCTGGCAGGATTTGCGGCGTTAACATCTTGCATCTCGGTACTGGAATCCATTACCGCAAACTGTATGGAATTATTCCACACAGAGCGTAAGAAGACGACCAGAGTGTTATCGGTGATCTACCTGATCGCAACAGCAGTGATCGCACTTGGATACAGCGTCTTCTATGTAGAAGTTGCACTTCCAAACGGAAGTACGGGACAGCTTCTGGATATCATGGACTATATCAGTAATAGCTTTATGATGCCGTTTATCTCACTGTTATCAGCAATCTTGATCGGCTGGATCATGAAACCGTCATGGATTGCGGAGGAAATGGAACTGAATGGCAAAAAATTCAAGCGTAAAAAGTTATATAATGTGATGATGCGTTATATTATGCCAGTCATTATGATGATTTTATTCCTGCAGTCAACAGGTGTGTTGAATCTGATTATGAAATAAGAATATATAGAAATCGTAGTTTGAAAGGAAGTCGGAGAAATCTGGCTTCTTTTTGTAATCTGAGTATGTGGAAAAGTCAATGAAAGGTGTTGGGTGTATTGATTTTACTTTTTGCTATTAACTAATAATTGCAATTGTGTATAGTTTTATGTTAAAATATATTAAATAATAGTAATTTGGTTTAATAAAGTATGCGATATTATAACAGGAGGGGCAATGGGGAAAGGTTGGTACTAGCAAATTAGGAGAGTTATAATGCTATTTTGATTAATCAGAATAAGAATCAGAAAGAACGGATGAAATTATTACGACAGTTAACGGTACAACAATTAAATACATTGGAAGCGGCAAGCATGAATAATCTGAATAAGATCGGAAACGGAGATAGATAAGAATTAACTAAAAATGAAATAAAAAGTAAAAATATATAACCAAAAGGAGAGTAGACTAACATGAATACAAAAGCAGAACATGCAGCAGAATTACACCAGAGAGGATGCAACTGCGCCCAGGCAGTAGCCTGTACATTTTGCAAAGAATTCGGAATCAGTGAAGACGATATGTTTCGTATCGCAGAAGGTTTTGGTCTGGGTATGGGCGTGATGGAGATGTGTGGTGCATTGTCTGGAATGGCAATGATCATCGGCCTTGATAACAGTCAGGGAGGCACAGAAGAAGGATCCAGAACCAAAGGGGATACATATAAGAAGATCCGAAGCAAAGTAGAAAAATTCAAAGAGAAAAATGGTTCCTGCATCTGCCGGGAGTTAAAAGGTGTGGAGACAGGAAAAGTTCTCTGCAGTTGTCCACAGTGTATCGCAGATGCCGTAGCTTTGACAGAAGAATATCTGGCAGAGCAGGGAAAATAAAGTCTGGATAAAATAAAGCTCAGGGAAAATGAAATCCGGGAAAAGTCAATGCATAATGGAGAAAAGAAATGCGATTAAAAAATATATTAATTGTTGTAAAAGATATCGAACATTCCAAACAATTCTATCATGACCTGTTCGGACTGAATACAATTCTTGACAATGACGGCAATGTGATATTAACGGAAGGCCTGGTACTTCAGGACGAAAAGATATGGAAAGAAGTTCTGAATAAGGATATTATTCCGGAAAATCATGCCAGTGAGTTATATTTCGAAGAACCGGATATCGAAGCATTTGCCAGAAAGCTTGAAAAGTTGTATCCTAATATTAGGTATGTCAACCGGCTGATGACACACAGCTGGGGGCAGAAGGTGGTCCGTTTCTATGATCCGGATGGCAATCTGATCGAAGTAGGAACACCGATGTAAAGAATTTTGGAATGATAACGGAGGATAAGAAAGATGGGAGTTCAATCAATTGATGCAGAAGATGATCAGTTCGCATATCGTTACGATACACAGTTACTGATCGAGAGAAGAGACGAAGATCTGGATGAAGATGATATCGCAGATTATATTACAGAACATTTTGAAGGTAACAGTCTGATCGCAGCAGGTGATGAAGATCTGGTGAAGATTCATTTCCATACGAATGAGCCGTGGAAGATACTGGAGTATTGCAATTCTGTTGGAGAAATCTTTGATATCGTTGTAGAAGATATGATCCGTCAGGCGAATGGACAGCAGGGATAACAAAGAAAGCATTGAAAGAAGATTCTTCCCTGAAATTCCATCTTCAGAACGCCAAAGATCACGGAGTGACACAGAAAGAGATCGCAGCAGTGATCACACACGTGGGATTCTATGCAGGATGGCCGAAGGCATGGGCAGTAGAAGTTCCGGGAGAAGAGACTTCCAATGAATGGTGCGAGGCAGTATCCGATGAAGAATACGGAAAATTGAAATAATCCTACCGAAGTATAAAAAATGTGATAAAATGGTTGCAGTCAGGGAACTGATTGCAGCCATTTTTTGGGTATCGCCATGTGTTCGTAAGGAGCTGCCAGTGGCAGGTCATGTAGATACAAAAGTATGCAAGAGAAGGTGCTGGCGGACGATTCTGAGGATTAACAGAGACAGAACATGAAAGGACAAGAATCATGAAGATAACATCAGTTGCAGTATTAGGTGCAGGTGCGGTAGGTTCCTATGTGATCTGGGGACTTGCGAACCGTGAAGATATAAAGCTTGGCGTGATCGCCGAAGGAGAGAGAAAGGAAAGACTGAGCCGTCAGGGCTGTGCGATCAACGGAAAGGTCTATCATCCGGAGGTGTGGACACCAGAGGAAGCAGAAAATGTGGATTTCCTGATCGTTTCGTTAAAATACGGTGCATTACCGGGAGCATTGGAAAGCATCCGAAAAATAGTTGGAAAAGATACCAGTGTAATGAGCCTGATGAATGGCGTGGACAGCGAAGAGATCATCGCAGAACAGATTGGAAAGTCACACATTCTTCCGGCTGTGATTAAAGTAGCGTCACACAGAGAAGCGGACGGATATCATTTCGATCCGGAGACAACACTTGGGATCATCTTCGGTGAATATGAAGCCCCATACGAAAGTGAAAGGGTAAAGGCGGTGAAAGAACTGTTTGTCGGTACGGGAATCCATTACCGCTCAACGGAATATGCAATAGAAGAAGTGTGGTGTAAATTTCGTCTGAATGTCTGCAATAATCTGCCACAGGCAATCCTGGGAGCAGGTGTTGGCTGTTACCGGGACAGTGAACATATGAAAGCAATTCAGAATGGTTTGAAAAAAGAACTGGAAGCAATTGCAGAAGCGAAAGGAATTGACATCAGTAAAGCGGACAGAATGTCCGGACGGGGAAGTGCGGTTCCGCCAATGGCCCGTTATTCCACATTACAGGATCTGGATGCAGGACGTCATACGGAGATCGATATGTTTTCCGGAGCGCTGATGCGTATGGGAAAAGAACTGGGGATTCCAACACCATATAATGAATATACCTATCATATGATCAAAGCACTGGAAGAAAAGAATGACGGTAGATTTGCCTATACAGGAGAGGAAGAACCAACCTGGTCGAAATAAAAAGTTTGGGGAAGAGATATGTTAAAAAAAGAAGAAATGATTACACTTTTAAAGAATGACGTAGTTCCGGCACTTGGCTGCACGGAACCGGTATGTGTAGCACTGTGCGCAGCAAATGCAGGAAAAATGACGGAAAATAAGATCCGCTCGATAGAAGTGGAAGTAAATGCAGGAATCTATAAAAATGGAATGTCGGCAGGAATCCCAGGCTGTGATTATGTAGGACTTCCATATGCAGCAGCACTGGGAGCATATCTTAAGAATCCGGAAAAAGGGCTGGAACTTCTGGAAGATATCACACCGGAAATTCTGGAACAGATGAAAGAACTGTGCGGTATGGCTGCTGTATCCGTGAAGATTAAAGAGCAGGAGCAGGGATTGTATGTGAAATGTAAGATCAAGACAGAAGCAGATATGATCACATCGGTCATCAGAGGAACACATACGAATCTTGTATATCTGGAGAAAAATGGAAAGATTATATATGAAAAAAATCAGGAAAACGGACAGGCATCAGATAATGCTCTGATTGAGGCGTTGAAACAGATGACAATTGCACAGATCCGCCAGGTTGCAGATACAGCTTCAGAGGAAGAATTACATTTCCTGATGGATGGAGTGGAAATGAATGAAAGACTGGCAGCTTATTCCGAAAATAAGAAAGTCGGAGTAGGAATTGCAGATACGCTTCGGAGTGAAAAAGGTTCAGAGGTGTTGAAGAATGATCTGCTGACCAGAATTATGCTGAAAGTAAGTTCGGCAGCCGAGAGCCGTCTGGACGGCTGTCCGCTGCCGACGATGAGCAGTTCCGGCGCGGGAACAAAAGGTCTGGTAGTGATCCTGCCGGTCAGTGAAGCAGCAGACGCATTGGGAGTGTCAATGGAGAAAAAGGTGCGTGCGCTTGCAATTGCTCACCTGGTGAACCGTTATATCAATGTTTATATAGGAAAGCTGTCACCGATGTGTTCCTGTGTCATGGCATCATCAACGGCTGCATCCGTAGGAATTGCTTACCTGCTGGGAGGCAGTGACGAACAGCTTGGGTATGCGGTGCGAAATATGTCCGGGACGGTAACGGGAATGATCTGTGACGGCGGAAAGGTCGGCTGTGCAATGAAGGTTGCAACAGGATCATCAGCAGCCCTGCTTTGTGCGCTGACGGCCGTTCATGATGCGCCGCTTCGTGTGAGTGACGGTATCTGTGCAGAGACACCGGAAGACTGTATCCGTCATATGGCACAGATCGGTAATCAGGGGATGGCGCAGACGGATAAAGAAATCATTCATATTATGGAGCAGAAAAAGTGAAACAACAGCATATGTTTTCAAATAAAATGATCGCCGGTATTCTGATACCGGTCGTTCTGGAACAGTTATTGAATTCAATTATGGGAACGGCAGATACGATGATGGTAAGTAATATTGGATCTGCAGCTATCTCGGCAGTATCGCTGGTGGACTCTATCAATATTCTTGTGATACAGGCATTTTCGGCACTGGCAGCAGGAGGAGCAATTGTCTGTTCACAGTATATCGGACAACAGAATAAAAAGATGGCGAATGAATCTGCAAGACAGGTGTTATTCATCATCACGGCCATCTCGATCGCAGTCAGTGTGTTATGTCTGGGATTTAAGAAACCGCTTTTGCGCCTGATTTTTGGTTCAGTAGAAGCTGACGTTATGAGAGCCTCAGAGACATATTTCTTTTATACAGCTATTTCATTTCCGTTCATAGCGGCATATGATTCGGCGGCATCCATTTTTCGCGCGCAGGAGAATACGAAGGGTCCAATGCTCATTTCCATGATATCGAATGCGATGAATATTGTTGGAAATGCAATTATGATCTGGATTTTCCATATGGGAGTTGCGGGTGCGGCAATTTCTACACTGGTCTCCCGTATATTCTGTGCAGTGGTAGTATTGATTCAATTAAGAAAAGACCGGCAGCCAATTGTGGTAAGAGATTACCTGAAAATCCGTCCGGACTGGGCGATGATCCGGAGAATACTCGGGATTGGAATTCCGTCCGGTGTGGAAAACAGTATGTTCCAGCTTGGAAAACTGGCGATACAGTCTACCGTATCAACATTAGGTACAACTGCAATCGCAGCCCAGGCAATGACAAATATTCTGGAGAATCTGAATGGAATGGCGGCAATCGGAGTTGGCGTAGGGTTGATGACAATTGTAGGTCAGTGTATGGGAGCGGACAGAAAAGACGAGGCGGTCTATTACATAAAAAAATTAAGTGTGATCGCAGAAGTGGCAATCATTGTAAGCTGCCTGCTGGTATTTGCATTGACCAGGCTTGTGACAGTTCTTGGCGGCATGGAGCCTACAAGTGCAAAGATGTGTTTCCATATGGTAACCTGGATTACGCTTGTGAAGCCGATTGTATGGACGCTGGCATTTGTTCCGGCATACGGACTTCGTGCGGCGGGAGACGTAAAATTTTCTATGATCACGTCGTGTCTGGTCATGTGGCTGTGCCGATTTTGTCTGTGCGTGATACTGATCCGATTTCTGGGATTTGGACCGATGGGCGTCTGGATCGGTATGTTTGCCGACTGGACAGTGCGTGCAGTAATATTTACATGGAGATTCCATAGCAGAAGATGGTTAAGGTATAAGGTGATTTAAAGATGAAGTTGTATTAAAGAAGGCAGATCAGACAGAGGTAGAAGAAATATTCAGTCTGTATCTGAAGCAGATTCAGTGGATGAACGAAAAAGGAATTAATCAGTGGAACAACAATGGTTATCTGCACAATTTTGTAATCGACCTGACTGAAAAAGGGGCTGGAAGAGAAATCATAAAAGCTGTCGAAGCACTGGCAGTAAATGATCACAAAGAAAGAGTGCGTCTGGACTGTTCCATCGACAATCCATTTCTTAATCAGTATTATGAATCAATGGGGTATGAGATGGCAGGAACCTGCAAAGATGGGGGGGTATGAAGGCAATAGGCGTGAAAAATATATGGCATTACTATAGAGAAAAATAAATCATAATAAGGAAAATCAAAGGAGAAAAAAATGAACGAATTATATGAATTGATTGAAAAGAAAATAAAGGAATCGGGATATCCACGTCAGATTTCCGGAGCAGATGTATATGATGATATCTGTGATCAGATTGACGGAAAAGAAAATGGGACATATCTGCTGCTTTCGAAATTTGAGGATAATGTGATATTTGAATATCATATTACTATTAATGACGAGGATTTTAATCTGGGAGTTCTGACAATGAAAACACCGGAAGGAACATTCGAAGTAGATTTTGATAAGTAGGAAAAATATCAAAAACAAAAGATAAGTTGGAACATTATTAAAAATTCAGGGTAATACAATGGGAAAAATCTTTAGAACCTTCAATTATTACGGTGCTTGGAACAGTGGTATTCCGTGTAATCTGGCTTTTGACTGTCTTTAAGATGGTTCCGACATATGAGATGCTGATGAATGTGTATGTTGCATCGTGGATCTTTACCGGAGGGTTGTTGTTACTCATCTATCTGAAACACATGAGGAAGCTGGAGAAGAAAGCGATAAAGTAGTTGTAGA
>OGRL01000244.1_pt1 | contig 50327 bp, 34 predicted proteins | sample 1553481 | NCBI WGS metagenome assembly OGRL01 (sample SAMEA2580036, study PRJEB22360) | human gut metagenome
CAGCTTTCTTAATGCCTGTCATGAAGACATTCTGTGGATAGGTCCCGCTGAGAAGCATGTGATACGCACCAGAAAGGCGCTTGTTGATGCTTTTTCGCAAGAAGAACACAAGCTTGAATTTGTGCTCAGCGACCTAAAGGTGTTTTCCATAGGTCTTACGGAATGTTCCTGCGAGGTCATAATGTTTTTCATTTTGGATACGATTTGGCCTGACAGCAGTGTTGGGAGAGCAGATCAAAGGATGCAGTTTACATGGGTGAGTGAGAACGGCGTAGAAAAAATAAAGCTTTGTCACATTTCCAATGCCATTAAATATGATGAACGTGACAGGATATATCCTGTACATTATGAAGAAATATACAAGAAAAATGTCTGTTCAGGTGAAAGGCGTACAAAGAGAGTGATAGTAAATGGCGTAGACAGGTCGCTTGTTTTTCTGGATAGGTCATGGATAGCTTATGTGGAAAGCAGTGGCAGTCACTGCGTCATATATACCATTGACGGCTCATTTGAATCAGTGCAGAGCCTTAAGGTGTTTGAAAGACGATATAGGGATATGTTTGTGCGCTGTCATGAAAATTATCTTGTAAATCCTGAATATGTAAGCCGCATAAGCCGTTACAGAATAGAGCTTACATATGGCAAGGTGATCCCTATTTCTGAGAAGAATTACACTGCTGTGAAAACAAAATTATCCCATATAACATAAAAACTGGTGAACATTTTGCGTGTTCGCCAGTTTTTTAATCAGCATATTTTTTCTAAATTTCGCCGTATGGATTTTATTATCCGCTTTTCAAGTCTTGATATGTAGGATTGGGATATACCGACTTCATCAGCGACCTGCTTCTGGGTCATTTCTTTTTTGCCTGAAAGCCCAAATCGCATTTTCATTATCTGCTTTTCACGAGGGCAGAGCTTTTCGATCTCCTCCAGAAGAAGCTGTTTCTCAACTTCGCTTTCTATACCCTTGTTCACGGTGTCGTCATCGGTGCCTAGAATATCGGATAAAAGCAGCTCGTTGCCGTCCCAGTCAACATTCAGCGGTTCGTCTATGGATATTTCATTTTTATACTGATTTGATTTTCTAAGAAACATAAGTATCTCGTTTTCTATGCACCGTGAAGCATAGGTCGCGAGCTTGATGTTTTTATCAGGACAGAAGGTGTTCACTGCCTTGATAAGCCCTATCGAGCCTATTGAGATAAGATCCTCTATGCCTGTGCCTGTTGACTCAAACTTCTTTGCTATATATACCACAAGCCTGAGATTATGCACGATAAGCAGTTCTCGGGCTTTTTTCGGGTCTGTTTCAAGAAGCTCAAAGGCTTTTTTCTCTTCCTCTTTGTTTAGGGGCGGCGGTAACGAATCTGCACCGTTTAGGTAATCTATAGTTTCGGGGTCGTCTGAAAACAAACGGCTCAAAAATCTGTTCAGCCCTAGAGCGAGTGTTTTAAGTGTGGTCATTTGTATTCCTCCTGTATTATCCCAGCAATGCGGGGTTGAATATAGCCCGTGACTTTCCGTTCAGCGAGGGCTTTATGCCCACATAGCACCTGACGTTGTGTACACGGTCTTTATCGTCGATTATCTTTACGCTCCCTGCGGCGGTTATGTGGATAATTCCCTCACCACTGATAGTAGAGCAGGGGATAAGCCTGAAACCGCTTAGAGGGTCAGGCTCGTCACGGTCAAGGTCATAGTGATAGAAAAGTCTGTCACAGCAGAAAACCACCACTGGCGTTCCTGTGAAGCTGTCGCAAAGCCTGTTCCCACTGTCGCATATGGCAGGGACTTTCACTATACAGCCACCATTTTCGTATATGGCTTCGTATTTTGCGACCCTGTTGAAACACCTGCGTGTGATGTTCTCATAAAGACAGAGCAGACCATATGCTATACCGCAGGCAAGGGCAAGCTTAAATAGAGAGATGTCAAAATACACAGTGAGGTTTCTGAAAAAAATCACCTTGCTCCCTGATATCTGCCAAAGGGTCACCACTATACCTGTGAAAACTGCGTCCACTGCACAGTATATGATAAAGTATCGAAGTAGTTGCCAAGGGTCTTTACACCCAAAGGCTATAAGCACTGTGAATACCGCACTGACAAGCTTTATCACCACAATAAGAACTGCAGTGAAATATCCTCTGCTGTCTATAGCCATAACAAGCGACGAAAGTCCTCCCACCGAGCAAGCTGTCAACAGCCGCAGAGGACTTATGACCTTGTGACATATCCTGCCTGCCGCTTCCAGCATGATAAGCGTCATAATGGCGTTTGTCACAAGGAGTATATCTATGTAAATTTTCATGGCGTTCCTCCCTTTGATATTATGATAGCACTGCTTGGATGGAAAAATTGTCGCAATGGGGACAAAAAAAGATCCGCCCTCCCAAAATGGGAAAGCGGATAGCTTATTTGATATCAAATTAATCAGCAAAGAAAACTGAGAAAGCCTTATATGCCATATAAGTGTCTATCTTCGAGGTTATCTCAAATGGTGCGTGCATTGAAAGCACTGGTACGCCAACGTCGATAACGTTCATGTCAAGGTTTGCGATATACTGTGCGACAGTTCCTCCACCGCCGCCGTCGACCTTTCCAAGTTCGCCTGTCTGCCAAACGATGTTGTGTTCGTCAAAGAGCTTTCTTACTCTGCCCACAAACTCAGCAGAAGCATCGGAAGTGCCTGACTTGCCTCTTGCGCCTGTGAACTTTGTGGCAACAACGCCGTAGTTTATCTGTGATGAGTTTCTTATCTCGAACGGCTCTGAGAATGTTGGGTCATATGCCGCATTTACGTCTGCTGAAAGGCACTCAGAAGCAGAGATAACATTTCTGCCCTCAAGTCCGTATACCTTTGCAAGGTCAGCAATGAAGTATGGCAGATATGAGCTGTTAAGTCCTGTGTTGCCGTCACTTCCTGTTTCTTCCTTGTCTGTGAGTATGGTCATGCAGGTCTTTTTAGGGTCTTTGCATTTGAGGATAGCCTGCAAAGCTGTGTATGCACAAACTCTGTCGTCCTGACCATAAGAGCCTACCATGCTTCTGTCAAAGCCAACGTCCTGTGCCTTGAATGCAGGAACAGCTTCAAGCTCTGCAGAAACGAAATCGTCCTCTACGATGCCGTACTTCTCGTTAAGGATAGCCATTATGTTGAGTTTTACCTTGTTTGAAACAGCGTCATCTCTGAATGGTCTGGAGCCTATGAGCAGATTAAGCTCCTCGCCCTTGATGAGCTGTGGAGCAGGTCTTTTCATCTGAGCGTCTGCAAGGTGTGGCAGGATATCAGTTACGCAGAAAACAGGGTCGTCCTTGTCCTCGCCGATATTTACTGTAACGCTTTCGCCGTCAGCCTTTATAACAACGCCATGAAGTGACATTGGAACAGTTGTCCACTGATATTTTTTTATGCCGCCGTAATAGTGTGTCTTGAACAGGCAAAGTTCCTTGTCCTCGTAAAGTGGGTTCTGCTTAAGGTCAAGACGTGGTGAGTCGATATGAGCAGCAGCAAGTCTGATACCTTTTTCAAGACCGTCCTTGCCCATAACTGTAAGTATGATAGCCTTTCCTCTGTTTACAAAATAGAACTTGTCGCCGGCGTCATACTTCTTGCCCTTTTCATAAGGCTTGAAGCCTGCTTTTTCAGCCTGAGCCACTGCCTCGATAACAGCCTCACGCTCTGTCTTTGCAGTGTTCAGAAAGCTTTTATAGCCCTCGCAGAACTTGTCTGCCTTTTTGATTTTTTCTTCGCTAAGGCGAAGTCCACCGTTTTTCTTATCCGAAAGAAGCTTTTCTGCAAGCTTTTCGCCCTCGGACTTTTCTTTCTTCTTGTTATCCATTGTAAAGTCCTCCTTTTAATGTATTCTTATTGAAACTGCGTTACAATGGGCGGACACTGTTCGCCCCTGCGCATGGTTTTGCTTAACTGCTTTCTGTAATATCCCCATGACTGCTGAGTATATCCTTATAATTGTCATAGGCTTTGCGTATCTTGCGCACATAGTTTGAAGTCTGGTCATTTTCGTCAGGTATGTCGCTGACTTTGAAATTGTCAGGGTCAACAGTGCCGTTTTCTATCCAACTGTCAACAAGATTCATTCCGCAGTGATATGCTGCCGCTGTCAGCTCTACAGAGCCGTCATACTTTTCCATAAGATAGCTGAGATAATATGTGCCATATTGGATATTAAGTTCAGGGTCGAACATATCATCATAGGTGTTGTCACGCTGATCGTCAAGGCGATATTTTATCCAATCGTATGCGTCCTCCATAAGCTGCATAAGACCTCTAGCACCAACTGATGAAACAGCGTCCTTATTAAAGCCGCTTTCCACTTTTATTACAGAGAACACAAGCACAGGGTCGCACTTGTACTTGGTGCTGTATCTTATTACATACTCCTCATAATCTGTAGGATATGAAAAAGAGTTCGGAATATCCTTTGCCTTGTTGATTATCTGCTCGTGATAAAGATATGTGAGCCAGACTATACCGCACAGCAGAAGTATGACTGCTATGAGTACGGGACCTTTTTTTATGTGCCTTTTCTTTTTACGCCTGCTGTTTTTTCCATTAGCCGCCATTATATCTTTCCTTTATTGTTTCTATGACCTCACAGGTCTTTTGGAATGTGTCATTCACAGAGCCGTTGTTCTCAATGACGAAATCGCTGTGAGCCTTGAAAAATTCCATAGTATGCTGAGAAGAAAAACGCTTTTTTGCAAGCTCCGCCGAAATGCCGTCCCTTTTGGTTATCCTTTCAAGCCTTATGCCAAAGTCTGCCACAACGCTTACGATAACACTGCAAAGCTTATCCGCACCTGCTTCAAAAAGGGTCGGTGCGTCAAGAAGAACAAACTCGCTCTCTGTGGCGTTTATCTTTTCGTCAATAAGCTTGTTTATAAAAGGGTATATGGTATCATTGAGCATTTGAAGCTTATTCTTATCTGAAAAAACTATCTCCCCGAGCTTCTGTCTGTCAAGAGAATAGTTCTCGTCAAAGCAGCTTGGAAAAAGCTTTGCAAGCTCTTTACAGCATTCGTTCCCTGCCTGTGTGACTTCTCTTGCGACTATATCGCAGTTTATTATCTCAAAGTCATTTTTTCTGAAAGCGTCCGATATAGTTGTCTTGCCTGCACCGCTTTGACCTGTAAGCCCTACTACTGTTTTTTTCACAGTTTCACCACCTGAAAGCCTGCGGCTCTTAAAAGTCGGTTATACACTGCAAGCCCCACGCCGTCCTTATTAGGGCAGCGTGCAAAAACTTTCTTTGCACCTATATCGTCAAGCTCTCTGAGAACGTCAAAAAGCTCTTTGGCTTGTTCCTCGTCATTTGCGCCATAGCAGATATGCGGGATATCAAGCCCATCACAATCGCTGTCAGTGAACACCATAAGAGTGGTGTCATTGTCAGCGTGAGTTTTCACATATTCTCTGAAAGCTTCAAGACTGCTGTCAATGATAGTCACATCAGCCTTTGGGGCATAGTGCTTGTATTTCATACCAGGGGAGCGAACTTTTACGTTCTCACCCAGCTTTTCCAAAACGCCCTTGTCGATAAGAACGTTCGGGGTGATCTCCATAAGATCCTCGGCTGAGATAAATCCCGGTCTGAGAAGTCTTATTCCGTCCTCGCCTTCAAAGCTTATAACAGTTGACTCAACGCCCACTCCGCAAGCTCCGCCGTCTATTATGGCAGGTATCCTGCCGTGCATATCGTTAAGGACGTGCTGTGCTGTTGTAGGCGACGGGCTTCCTGAAAGGTTAGCCGACGGTGCGGCGATAGGGAAGCCGCAGGCTGAGATAAGCGCTCTTGCCACCTTATGTGACGGCATTCTTATGCCCACTGTGTCAAGTCCTCCGCTCGTTACCATTGGTATCTTTTCAGACTTTGGCATTATCATTGTGAGAGGTCCTGCCCAAAATTTTTCTGCGCACTTTACAGCAAGGGGCGGTATCTTATCCACAAGTCCCTCAAGCTGAGAAATGTCAGATATATGCACTATTAGAGGATTGTCGGCAGGTCTGCCCTTTGCGGCGAATATTTTTCTTACAGCCGCTTCATCAAAAGCGTTCGCCGCAAGACCATATACAGTTTCCGTCGGCATACCAACGACTTCACCCTGTGAGAGCAGCTTTGCGGCATATGCTATGCTGTCCTCGTCAGTGCCAAGTATTTTTGTGTCAAACATTTTTTATTCTTCTTCCTGACTTGCAAGCTTGGCAGCCTGATCGGCTGTTGCAAGTGCGTCGATTATTTCATCAAGTGCGCCGTTAAGCACCTGTTCAAGTCTGTAGATAGTAAGACCTATTCTGTGGTCGGAAATTCTTCCCTCAGGATAGTTGTAAGTTCTTATTCTTTCGGAACGGTCACCTGTTCCCACCTGTGAACGTCTGTTGTCTGCGATCTCCTTGTTCTGTGCCTGAACTTTCTGATCAAGAAGTCTTGAACGGAGAACTTTCAGAGCCTTTTCCTTGTTCTTGAATTGTGAACGCTCGTCCTGACACTCAACTACCATACCTGTAGGCAGGTGAGTTATTCTGATAGCGGAAGATGTCTTGTTGATGTGCTGTCCGCCTGCTCCTGATGAACGGAACACGTCTATTTTCAGATCTTTTTCTTCGTTAAGGTCAAGCTCCACCTCATCAGCCTCTGGAAGCACGGCAACTGTAACAGTAGACGTGTGAACTCTGCCCTGTGATTCTGTTTCAGGTACACGCTGAACTCTGTGTACTCCGCTTTCGTATTTAAGCCTTGAATAAGCTCCCTCGCCTGACACACTGAAAGTTATTTCCTTATAGCCACCAAGCTCTGTTTCGTTGGCGTTCATGACTTCTATGGTCCAGCCCTTTGAAGCGGCATACATTGAATACATTCTATAAAGAGAGCCTGCAAACAGTGCAGCTTCCTCACCGCCTGCTCCGCCTCTTATCTCTATGATAACGTTACGCTCATCGTTAGGGTCTTTCGGCAGCAGGAGAAGCTTAAGCTCTTCTTCAAGCTTAGCCATATCTTCCTTGGACTCCTCAAGCTGCATCTGCACCATTTCCTTGAAGTCCTTATCCATTCCGCCTGCGTCAAGAAGCTCAATGGCTTCGTCATTGGCAGCCTTTGCCTTTTTGTATTCGCCGAACTTTTCAACTATCGGCGTAAGTGTCTTGTATTCTTTCATAAGGCTCGTATACAGTGAAGTGTTGTTTACAGTTTCAGGCTGCATGAGCTTTTCGTTTATTTCATTGAATTTATCTTCGAGTGCTTTGAGTTTTTCAAACATAGTTATATTCTCCTGTCATTTTTATTTCATATCATACATTTGTTATATATCATAAATTGCGAGAATAGCTATGACTCAGCCTCTCTGATAATAGTTTTTACGTTCTTTTCGGCTTTGCTGCGTACTATCATGAACTCTCGTCCGCAGCCCTCGCAGCGCAGCTTGAAATCCATGCCTGAGCGCAGAACTATCATTCTGTTACTGCCGCAGGGGTGACTTTTCTTCATTACAAGAATATCGCCTTTTACAATATCCATTTTGCACCACTTTCCTTTCTTAAAAGGTGAAGCAGAGCGAATACTCTGCCCATACACCGTTATTATAACACATTTCTCCCTTTATTGCAATAGCGGAGAGGACGGTTTTATTGCTGTACAAATATTATAGTCCATATATTTGATTTTTGTTGCATTGTTACAAAAATGGCATTATAAGAAGCTGAATTTACAAAACGTTCATTGAATAGCTTTTGTAAAAGTGTTAATATTAGATTGTTCAAATTTGAAATATCTAATATTGGAGGTTTGACAATGAACGATAATATGACAACAGCAACGCATATGTTCGATCATTCAAAGAAGCTTGCAGAAGCATATGAAAAAGTCATGCAGCCCCTTTGTAAAAAGCTCGATATGCCAAAGACGGCGCTTGACGTGCTCATGTTCCTTGCGAACAATCCTGAGTTCAACACAGCGGGTGATGTGTGTAGATATAGGAATATCAAGGCGGCGCTTGTGTCTTTTCATGTAGAAAAGCTTGTGGAAGCAGGCTTTGTTGAAAGGCAGGCGGTAAAGGGCGACAGAAGAAAATGCCGTCTGGTCTGCACAGAAAAGGCTCAGCCTGTTATAAAAGAGGGTAGAGAGCTACAGAAAAAGTTCGCACACAAGCTTATCGCTGGCTTTTCGGACGATGACATGGCACATTTCAAAAAATGCCTGCATATCGTTAGCAACAATATAGACAGCATTCTTAAAGAATGTATGTAGAAGGAGGTAACAAATATGATAAAACTGCTTAAAAAGATGGGCAAGCGTGAGGTGCTTATGGCTGTTCTCTGTGCACTTCTGGTGCTGGGACAGGTGTATTTTGACCTGACGCTGCCTGACTATATGACTGACCTGACCATGATGCTCAACACGGCAGGCAGTGAAACTTCCGATATCCTGAACGTCGGACTTAAAATGCTTGGCTGTACCCTTGCAAGTGCCGCTCTTGCTATCGTCTGCGGCTATCTTTCCGCAAAGACTGCCTCAGGATTCAGCTACACAATAAGAGAAAAGCTGTTCAACCATGTTATGGATATGGGCAGCGAGGAGATGCAGGACTTTTCCATACCGAGCCTTATAACAAGGACAACAAACGACATCACACAGATACAGATGATAGTGTCAATGGGACTTCAGATGATAATAAAATCTCCTATCATGGCAGTGTGGGCTGTTATAAAGATACTTGGCAAGAGCTGGGAGCTTTCAGCGGTGACTGCGGCGTTCGTTGTGGTGATATGCGTATTCGTTCTTGCAGTTATGGCGACCTGCATACCGAGATTCCGTATCGTTCAGAAGCTAACTGATAAAATAAACCGTGTGGCAAGAGAAAATCTCACAGGCATAAACGTTGTCCATGCTTTCAATGCTGAGAAATATCAGAACGACAAGTTCGATGTTCCAAGCAAGGATATGATGAACACACAGCTTAAAAACCAGAGAATGTTCGCACTTATGATGCCAGTTATGAATATCGGAATGAATGGTCTGACCCTTGCTATCTACTGGCTTGGTGCAGTGCTTATCCAGCAGATAGCCCTGACGGCTGTTCAGGACAGGATAACGTTTTTCAGCAACGTTGTTGTTTTCAGCACATATGCCACATACGTTGTAATGTCATTTATGATGCTCGTTATGATATTCATGATGCTCCCTGCGGCTCAGGTCTCAGCAGAGCGTATCAACGAAGTGCTTGAGCGTGACGTGAACATAAAAGAGGGAAGCGTCAGCGAGGGAAGAGAGCAGGGTACTGTGGAATTTAAAAACGTTTCTTTCAGATATCCTCATGCCTCTGAGGATGAGCTGAGCAACATAAGCTTCAAGATAAACAAGGGTCAGACCCTTGCCATAATCGGTGCAACAGGAAGCGGCAAGACAACGCTTATAAGCCTTATACCAAGATTTTATGACGCAACAGAGGGCGAAGTCCTCGTGGACGGCGTAAACGTAAAAAACTATAAGTTTGACACCCTTTATGACAAGCTTGGATATGTCACACAGAAAGCTGTGCTTTTTGCAGGCAGTATAAGAGAAAACGTATTTTTCGGCGAAAGCGGTGCACCTGAAACAGACGATGAGCTTAAAAACGCTATCGAGCTTTCTCAGGCGGAGGAGTTTGTAGAAAAGCTTCCTGACGGCACAGAGCATATGATATCTCAAATGGGCAGAAACGTTTCAGGCGGACAGAAGCAGCGTTTGTCTATTGCAAGAGCGCTTTCAAGAAAGCCTGAGATACTTGTATTTGATGATTCTTTCTCAGCCCTTGATTACAAGACAGACGCAAAGCTTAGAGAGGGTCTTAACGAAAAGCTTGGGGACACAACAAAGATAATTGTTGCACAGAGAATAAGCACTATCCGTCATGCAGACAAGATAATAGTCCTTGACCGTGGCGAAGCCGTGGGCATGGGTACTCATGAGGAGCTTATGAAAAACTGCGACGTATACAAAGAGATAGCACTTTCACAGCTAAGTGCGGCAGAGCTTGCATAGAAAAGGGGACTGCACAATGAGAAAATACGAAAAGGCTAGTAAGGGCGAAATGGCGTCCGCTATGAAAAAAATAATAGAGTATATGAAAGGCAGTGTAGGTATCGTTGCCGTGGCATTGGTTCTTGCGGCGATTGGTGCGGTGCTGACTATCATAGGACCTGACAAGGTGGGCGAGATAACCGACCTTATTGCAGACGGACTTATGACAGGCATTGACCTTAAAGCGGTGGCAAGGGTAGGAATATTCCTTGGAGCGATATATATTTTAAGCTCACTGTTCACATTCATTCAGCAGTATATAATGGCGACAGTCACCCTGAAAATGTCATACAGAATGAGAAGCGACCTTTCAAGAAAGATAAACTGCGTTCCACAGAAGTATTTCAACTCACATTCACAGGGCGATATACTCAGCCGTATCACAAATGATGTATCAACTTTACAACAGGGTCTTACAAATAGTCTTCCGACCATAATCAGTGCGGCGGCACAGTTTGTGGGCTGTCTTATAATGATGTTCGTTACAGAATGGCGACTTGCACTCATCTCACTGTTCATCACATTCTTGGGACTTTTCCTGATAGTTTTCATAATGTCAAAATCACAGAAGTTCTTCCTCGACAGACAGGAAAGCCTTGGTAAGCTCAACGGCTATGTTGAGGAGATGTATTCAGGTCACGAGGTAGTAAGGATATCCCGTGGAGCAGATAATGTAAAGAAACATTTTGGTGGACTTAACGAAGCTGTATACAACGCAAACTGGAAGTCACAGTTTCTGTCAGGCATCATGCAGCCGCTTATGAACGTTATCGGAAATCTTGCATACGTTGCAGTATGCGTTTTCGGCTCAATGCTCGCCCTTAACGGCACTATCACATTCGGCGTAATAATATCGTTCATTCTTTATGTAAGACTTTTCACATCACCTCTAGGTCAGATAGCTCAGGGCATGACAAATATGCAGACAGCTTCCGCCTCGGCTCAGAGAATATTTGACTTTATCGAAAGCGAGGAACTTTCAGACGAGAGCGACAAGAGCAGTGAAATGCCTGAGGTAAAGGGCAATGTAAGTTTTGAAAATGTTCGTTTCAGCTATCCTGATACTCCTGACAAGGTGATAATAAAGAACTTTTCCGCAGAGGTAAAGGCAGGTCAGAAGGTGGCTATCGTTGGACCGACTGGTGCAGGCAAGACCACTATGGTAAATCTGCTTATGAGATTTTTCGAGATAAACAGCGGAAGTATCTCCATAGACGGCACGCCTATCTCACAGCTCAGCCGTGAAACGGTGCACAATATGTTCAGCATGGTTTTGCAGGACACATGGCTTTTTGAGGGCACTGTAAGAGAAAACCTTGTATACAACATGGAGGGCATAAGCGACGAGTCCCTTGAAAGAGTGTGCAAAGCCTGCGGTCTGGATAAGTTCGTTCATACGCTCCCTGAGGGCTTTGATACTGTGCTTTCAGAAAGCGTGGCAATATCCGCAGGACAGAAACAGCTTCTCACTATCGCAAGGGCAATGCTCCAGAATGCGCCTATGCTCATACTTGATGAAGCAACATCTTCTGTCGATACGAGAACAGAGCTTCTTATCCAAAGGGCAATGGATAAGCTTACAAAGGGCAGAACGAGCTTTGTTATCGCACACAGACTTTCGACTATCAAAAACGCAGACCTGATACTTGTTATGCGTGACGGCGACGTTATCGAAAGCGGAAACCATGAAACCCTTATGGCAAAGGGTGGATTTTATGCCGAGCTTTATAACAGCCAGTTCGATCAGGCTTCATAAAGCAGGCTTTTATATGCAAAGCACACGGCTTTTACTGCTGTGTGCTTTGTGCTTTTTTTACTAAAATGGGTGTGACAGTGGTGTGGCTGTATTGAAAAATGACAATAAAGTGTATTTTATTTCTTAAAATCAGATATTTCACTTGACTAATCCGTATTAAAATGGTATGATAAATATGTATTTTTATTAATGTATGTAAAATATATTTTAGCAGAAGGATTGATATATAATGAAAACACCATTTATAACCAAGGAAAAGGCTGAGGAGATAATCAAGCAGTATCCTACACCTTTTCATATCTACGACGAAAAGGGTATCAGACAGAGAGCCAGAGATCTTTACAAGGCATTTAGCTGGAACAAAGGCTTCAAAGAGTATTTCGCTGTAAAGGCTACCCCTAACCCATTCATTTTGAAAATACTCAAGGAAGAGGGCTGCGGCGTTGACTGTTCTTCTCTTACTGAGCTTATGATGAGCGACTGCTGCGGATTCAGCGGAAGCGACATCATGTTCTCTTCAAACGTAACTCCAAAGGCGGATTTTCTCAAGGCAAGAGAGCTTGGCGCTTATATCAACCTTGACGATTTCACTCACATAGATTATCTTGACGACCTTTGCGGTATTCCTGAAACTATCTGCTGCCGTTTCAATCCGGGCGGACATTTCGAGATAGAAACTCAGATAATGGACAACCCTGGTGAGGCTAAGTACGGCTTCACAAGAGAGCAGCTTTTTGAGGGCTTCAAGGTACTTCAGCAGAAAGGCGCAAAGCATTTCGGACTTCACGCTTTCCTTGCTTCAAACACTGTTTCAAACGCTTATTATCCAAAGCTTGCAAGAATACTTTTTGAGCTTGCTGTTGAGCTTCATGAAAAGACGGGTGCAGACATCAAGTTCGTAAACCTTTCAGGCGGTGTTGGTATAGCATATGAGCCTGACAAGCCACAGAACGATATCTTCGCTATCGGCGAGGGCGTTCGCAAGGCATTTGAGGATATAATGGTTCCTGCTGGTCTTGGGGACGTTGCTATCTTCACAGAGCTTGGCAGATATATGCTCGCTCCGTTCGGTCATCTCGTTGCTACCTGCACACATCACAAGCATACTTATAAGGAGTATGTTGGACTTGATGCTTGTGCCTGCAACCTTATGCGTCCTGCTATGTACGGTTCATATCATCACATTACAGTTCTTGGCAAGGAGAACGCTCCGTGCGACCACAAGTATGACGTGACCGGCGGTCTTTGCGAGAACAACGATAAGTTTGCGATCGACAGAATGTTGCCTGAGATAGACACCGGCGATATAATCGTTATCCACGATACAGGCGCACACGGTTTCTCGATGGGCTACAACTACAACGGAAAGCTCCGTTCAGCAGAGATACTTCTCCACGAGGACGGCTCATTCGATATGATAAGACGTGCCGAAACTCCTGCTGACTATTTCGCAACATTTGATTTCACTGATATTTTCGATAAATATACAAAGAATAATAAGTAATGACGCTTAGATCCACAGGGAATTTCTCTGTGGGTCTTGCTGTTTTTGGGCGTTTGGTGAGCAAATATTAAAAAAATCGGAATTTATGTGATTTTTGCTTGCAAAATAGTATGAGATGTAGTATAATATTAAATTGAATTGGTGTATTTTTGCACCTAAGGCGTTGCCTTAATATTAAGAAAGGTCAGGGATTATATATGGATTTGAACATGGTCAAGTATCTGGCAGAGCTTAGCAAGCTGGAATATTCCGATAAAGAGCTTGCAGCCACAGCCGAGCAGATGACTGATATTATTGATCTTATGGATACCGTAAAGGAAATCGACATTACCTATGACGATCTCAAGGACAATCACGATGTTTACCTCAATGATCTGAGAAAAGACGAGGTCATCGAATCTATGCCTACTTCAAAGGTCCTTTCAAATGCAGTGAATACAAACAACTGCTTTGTAGTGCCTAAGGTCGTAGAGTAAATTTAACAGGAAGGTAGTGTGAAATTTGGACGTTTCTTCAATGAAAATCCGTGATATGCGTAAGGCTCTTGACAGTAAGGAAATTTCCGCTAAAGAGCTTGCACAGACATATTTTGAGAGAATAAAGAAATATGACGATAAGGTAAAGAGCTTTATCACTGTTACTGAGGAAAAGGCTCTGGAGCAGGCTGAAAAGGCTCAGGGCGTTATCGATAAGGGCGAGGCAAAGGCTCTCACAGGAATACCTGTGGCAGTAAAGGACAATATTTGTACAGAGGGCGTAAAGACCACTTGTGCATCAAAAATGCTTGAAAACTTCGTTCCGCCTTATAATGCGACCGTTATGGAAAAGCTCGACGCTGAGAATATCGTAATGCTCGGCAAGACTTCCATGGACGAGTTCGCAATGGGAGGCTCTACACAGACCTCTGCTTTTGCAAAGACAAAGAATCCTTATGATCTTGACCGTGTACCTGGCGGTTCATCAGGCGGATCTGCTGCGGCAGTTGCTGCGGGAATTGCACCTGTTGCTCTTGGTACTGATACAGGCGGATCTATCAGACAGCCTGCTGCTTTCTGCGGCGTAACAGGTATCAAGCCAACATACAGCAGAGTTTCAAGATTTGGTCTTGTGGCTTTCGCTTCATCTCTTGACCAGATAGGCTCTATCGGTCTTGACGCTCATGACTGTGCTATACTCCTTAACGAGATATGCGGCTATGACTTCCATGACGGCACAAGCTCAAAGCTTGAAGTGCCTGACTTCACCGCAAAGATAGGCGAGTCAATGAAGGGCATGAAGATAGCACTCCCTAAGGAGTTCTATGCAGAGGGCATCAATGATGAGGTAAAGGCTGCCGTTTTAAAGGCTGCTGAGGAATATAAGGCAATGGGTGCTGAGCTTATCGAGTGTTCAATGCCGTCGCTTAAGTATGCTGTTCCTTGTTATTATCTCCTTGCCTGTGCTGAGGCTGCATCTAACCTGTCAAGATATGACGGTATTAAGTACGGTCACAGAACGCTCACAGCCGACAGCTATGAAGAGCTTATAATCAAGTCACGTTCAGAGGGCTTCGGCGAGGAAGTAAAGAGAAGAATACTTCTCGGAAACTACTGCCTGTCAAGCGGATATTATGACGCTTACTATAGAAAAGCAATGGCTCTCAGACAGCTTATAAGAAAAGAATACAACGATATATTCGAGAAGTGCGACGTTATCCTTACACCGACAACTCCTGCTGTTGCATACAGCCCTGAGATGACTTCCGACCCTGTTCAGATGTATCAGGCTGATATATGCACAGTTACAGTAAATATCGCAGGTCTGCCTGCAATATCAACTCCTTGCGGCTATGACAGCAAGGGTATGCCTATCGGTATGTCTGTTATAGGCAGAAAGTTCGACGAGGCAACTATCATCAAGACTGCCGACGCATACGAAAAGGGCTTTAAGCCTGTTGCGCCAAAGCTTTAAGGGAGGTAAGACAAATGGAAAAATGGAGAACGGTCATCGGCCTTGAGATCCACGCCGAGCTGCTTACCAAAACTAAGATCTTTTGTAACTGCTCCGCTGAGTTCGGAGGTGCGCCAAATACAAGATGCTGCCCTGTATGTACAGGTATGCCTGGTACTCTGCCTATCATCAATCAGCAGGCTGTAGAGTATGCTGTAAAGGCAGGATATGCGCTCAACTGCGGCATCAACAAGTTTTCAGTATTCGACAGAAAGAACTACTTCTATCCTGACCTGCCAAAGGCATATCAGATATCACAGCTTTACAGACCTATCGTAGGCCCTGGCTATGTGCCTATCGAGGTGAACGGTCAGAAGAAGAACATCAGAATAAACCATATCCACCTTGAGGAAGACGCCGGTAAGCTCGTTCATGACGCTTTCAACGGAATCTCAATGGCTGACTATAACAGATGCGGTATCCCGCTTATCGAGATAGTTACTGAGCCTGATATAGCGTCAGCAGAAGAAGCAATGGCTTTCGTTGAGCAGATATCTCTGCTTTTACAGTATGCAGGCGTTTGCGACTGTAAAATGGAGCAGGGCTCACTGAGATGCGACGTTAATATCTCTCTTATGCGTCCAGACGCTACTGAGTTCGGTACTCGTGCGGAGATAAAGAACATCAACTCTATCAAGTCTGTTGGCAGAGCTATCAAGTATGAGGAAAAAAGGCAGGCGCTTCTTCTTGAAGCTGGCAAAAAGGTCGTTCAGGAAACAAGACGTTACAACGCAAACAGAGATAAGACAACTTCAATGCGTACAAAGGAAAACGCTAACGATTATCGTTATTTCCCAGAGCCTGATATTCTTCAGGTAAACCTTACAGACGCTCAGCTTGATGAGATAAAGGCTAAGCTGCCTGAAATGCCAAGCAGCAGATTCAAGAGGTACACTGAGGAATACGGTATTTCTGAGATAGACGCAAAAACGCTTATCCAAACAAAGATAATCTCAGATTTCTTTGAGAATGCACTTAAGAGATATAACAATCCTAAGAGCGTTGCTGTGTTCATTCTCGGCGAGTTTATGAGAAGAGTAAATCTGGGCGAGATAGATATAAACAATATCAGCTTCACACCTGAGGAGTTTGCAGAGCTTGTTGAAATGGCTGATACAGAGAAGGTATCAAAGAACGACGCTAAGACCGTGTTCAGAGCAATGGTAGAAGAGGGCGGCAAGCCTATGGACATTGCAAAGAGTAAGGGTATGATAATCACTGTGGATACTGCAAAGGTTGAGGCAGGCGTTGACGAGATACTCGCCGCAAATGCCGCACAGGTAGAGCAGTATAAGAACGGTGAAACAAAGGTATTCGGCTTTATCATGGGTCAGTGTACAAAGGCTCTCAAGGGCGTTGCAACACCTAAGATAATCAAGGAAATTCTTGAAAGCAAGCTGAAAGCTGCCGCTGCAAGCGCTGCTTCTGACGCAGAGAAGAAAGAGGACGTAAAGGACAACGTTATCGACACTTCAAAGCTCACAAAGTATGAGAACGCTGATAAGTATGTACCTGAAAATGACGGCAAAATGCTTATGATAGATACGGCTGACGTCAAGAAAGAGTTTATGCTTGCTGATGCTAAGGCTAATATGGGCAAGGAAGTTGAGTTTTCAGGCTGTGTTCACAGAATAAAGAACATGGGAAGCATTGCATTTATCGTTGTAAGAACCTCAAGAGATGTTATACAGACAGTTTACTCTGCCGACAACTGCAAGGATTCTATCGAGGGTCTGAGAGAAGGCTTCTTTGTAAATGTAAAGGGTATCGTTAAGGAAAACCCTAAGGATTTCAATGGTCTTGAAATAGAGCTTAATTCTATCAAGCTTATCTCCACAAACGCCGCTGAGCTTCCTTTGAAGATATCACAGGGCAGACTTAACTGCACAATAGAAGTAAATCTTGACAACCGTGCGGCTTCACTGAGAAACCCTTATGAGAGAGCTATATTCAAGCTCCAGGAGGGTCTTGTTCAGGGTATGCACAAGTTCATGCAGGCAAACAACTTCACTGAGATACACTCGCCAAAGATTGTTGCACAAGGTGCAGAGGGCGGCGCTAACATCTTCCGTCTTGACTATTTCGGCAAGTCTGCGTTCCTTAACCAGTCACCGCAGTTCTATAAGCAAATGGCTGTGGCGTTCTTTGACAGAGTTTACGAGATAGCACCTGTATACAGAGCTGAAAAGCACGCTACTTCACGTCATATCAACGAGTATATCGGTCTTGATTTTGAAATGGGCTATATCGACAGTATGTATGACGTTATGAAAATGGAAATAGCAATGCTCAAGTCCATTTTCGAGTATATCAAGGAGAACTATCAGAACGAGTTGAAGATACTTGAGGCTGACGTTCCTGAGATAAAGGAAGTTCCGTCTATCAAGTTCGCTGACGCTATCGAGCTGCTGAGAGGCGGCGAGGGCAGCGGCAAGAAGTTCGATCTTGATCCGGAGGACGAGGTAAACCTCGGCAAGTATGCAAAGGAGAAGTACGATTCAGACTTTATCTTTGTTACACACTTCCCATCTTCAAAGCCTCCGTTCTATGCAATGAACTCCAGAGAAGACCCAAGAGAAGCATACAAGTTTGATTTGTTGTTCAGAGGACTTGAAATTACTTCGGGCGGTCAGAGAATACACGATTATAACGAGCAGGTAGAGAAGATGAAGGCTCAGGGACTTGACCCTGCTGACTTCAAGAACTATCTTGAGGCTCACAAGTATGGTCTGCCACCTCACGGTGGACTTGGTATCGGTCTTGAAAGACTTCTCATGAAGCTTCTTAACAAGAACAACATCAGGGAAACATCACTGTTCCCAAGAGATATCAACAGACTTCTTCCATAGTCTGCAAATATGTTTATCAAAGAACGGGCAGGTCTGTCCGTTCTTTTTTTATGATAAGGCAAAAAGGCGGTACGTCGGGGCTGTATAAAAGCAGAATATTTGTCCAATAAGAATAGTATAATTCATTGATGACTTATTCGGAGGACTGATATTCTTGAAAAAAATTCTTACTTTACTTATTTGTTTTTTGACCCTTTGCTCCTGCGGAGGTGAGGTAAATTCTCAGAGGGACAGGCTTGTGACTATGGAAAAAGCATCGGTGATACCTGTGAGCGGAGAGAAAAACTACACTGATGTGGAAACGTCACACAAGCTTAATTATACTGTGCAGAAAGCTATATGGATATCCTATATTGACCTTGCTGATATGCTCACCGGGAAAAGTGCCGAGGAGTTTCGTGTGAATTTTTCGCAGGCGTGCGAAAATGCTTTGAGCATAGGTTGTAATACGCTGTATGTTCACGTCAGACCTTTCGGGGACGCTATATATGATTCGGAACTTTATCCTGCATCAAGATATATAACAGGCGTGGCAGGTGAGCGGAGTGACTTCGACCCGCTTGATATAATGATACAGACCGCACATGATAAGGGGCTTTCTTTTCACGCATGGATAAACCCTCTCAGGTGTGAGAATGAGGAATGTTTTCAGAATTATGACGATAGCTTTCTTCTGAAAAAGTGGTATGACGAGGGCGACGGCTACCTGGAACAGGTTGATGGCGACAGCCATTTGTGGCTAGATCCTGCTTATGATGAGGTAAGACAGCTTATAGCAGAGGGTGCGGCGGAACTTGCGGAGAATTATGATATTGACGGCTTGCACTTCGACGATTATTTTTATCCCACAACGGCTGAGAACTTTGACGCACAGTGCTTTGCGGCTCAGACGGAGTTTGACGATCTGGCAAAATGGCGGCTGAACAATATCTCCCTTATGGTGGGGGAGATATATAGTGCGGTAAAAGCAGTGGATAAGGATATCCTCGTGGGAGTTTCACCTCAGGGAAATATGGAGAATAACTATGAGTATATGTACGCTGATGTGAAAAAGTGGTGCAGCGAGGAGGGGTATGTAGACTATATCTGTCCGCAGATATACTTCGGTTATGAAAATTCTGTGAAACCTTATGAGGATACCCTACAGCAGTGGGCTGATATCTGCACAACTGATGTTACGCTGGTGGCAGGTCTGGGAGTATATAAGATAGACAGCGAGAGTGAATTTTCTGAAAATATCGGCATTATCGGCAGGCAGATAAATGACGCTGTAGTTAGTTATAACTACGCAGGAGCGGCGGTCTACGGCTATGCAAGCTTGTTTGGTGGCAGTGATAGAGGTGTTCAGGAGCAGGAGTTTATCGAAATTGCTTTTGATAAACTTGATACATCTGTAAAATGATATGCGATATATAAATTATGGTATGTTAAATGTAAACAAATTGTGATATATTATTATAAAATTTATGGAAGCAAACAAAAAACTATTGAAATTTCTTTTTAAATATAGTATAATGTTATATGCTGTAAGGCGATAATAGAAAATGTTTTTGTATTATTTGCCTAAAACAATATTATTTTGCTAATTATTCAGGGAGGGATTTTAGTGTACAAAATCGTAACAAGAAAGCAGCTCAATGACGCTGTTGTTCTTATGGAGATCGACGCACCTTACATTGCCGCTAAGGCTGAGGCTGGTCAGTTCATCATCTACAGAGTTGATGAGAAGGGCGAGCGTGTTCCGCTCACTATCGCTGACTATGACAGAGAAAAGGGCACGATCACAATTATTTTCCAGGTAGTAGGTGCATCTACAACTGAGCTTGCAAGACTTAATGAGGGCGACTATATCCATGACGTTGTTGGTCCTCTCGGCGTTGCCACAGAGTATGACGAGGGTATCAAGAGAGTTGCAGTAGTAGGCGGAGGCGTTGGTTGTGCTATCGCTTATCCACAGGCTAAGAAACTCCACAGCATGGGCGTTGAAGTTGATCTTATCGCAGGCTTCAGAAGCAAGGATATCGTTATCCTCGAGGACGAAATGGGCAAGGCTTCTTCACATCTTCATATCTGTACAGACGACGGTTCATACGGCTATCACGGATTTGTTACAAACAAGCTTCAGGAGCTTATTGACGGCGGTGCTAAGTTTGACGAGGTCATCGCTATCGGACCAGTTCCAATGATGAAGTTCGTTTGCAAGGTAACAAAGCCTTATGACATCAAGACACTCGTTTCACTCAACCCTATCATGATCGACGGCACAGGAATGTGCGGCGGATGTCGTGTAACTGTTGACGGCAAGATCAAGTATGCTTGCGTTGACGGTCCTGACTTTGACGGTCAGAAGGTAGATTTCGACGAGCTTATGAGAAGAAACTCAACTTATAAGGAGCAGGAAAAGGCTCACTTGTGCAGACTTACTGGAGGTGTAAGATAATGGCTAATATGAGTTTGACAAAGACTCCTATCGCAGAGCAGGAGCCAAAGGTAAGAGCTAGAAACTTCAAGGAAGTTACTTTGGGTTACACCCCTGAGCAGGCTATAGAAGAAGCTCAGAGATGTCTTAACTGCAAGCACAAGCCTTGTATGACAGGATGTCCTGTAAGCGTTAGGATTCCTGAGTTTATCGCAAAGGTAGCAGAGGGCAAGTTTGAAGAAGCTTATGCCATCATCAAAACAACAAACGCTCTGCCGGCTGTTTGCGGACGTGTATGTCCACAGGAGCATCAGTGTGAGGGCAAGTGCGTAAGAGGTATCAAGGGTGAGCCTGTTGGTATAGGCAGACTTGAGAGATTCTGTGCAGACTATATGATGGACAAGGCAGTTGCAGTTGAAAAGGCTGAGCCAAACGGTCATAAGGTAGCTGTTGTCGGCGGTGGTCCTTCAAGCCTTACAGTTGCAGGCGACCTTGCTAAGCTTGGTTACGATGTAACTATCTATGAGGCATTCCATACAGCAGGCGGCGTTTTGATGTATGGTATCCCTGAGTTCAGACTTCCAAAGGCTATCGTTCAGCACGAGATAGACAATCTGACAAACATGGGCGTACATATCATGACAAACATGGTTATCGGCAGAGTTCTTTCTATTGACGAGCTTATGGGCATGGGCTATGAAGCTGTATTCGTAGGTTCAGGCGCAGGTCTTCCAAGATTCATGGGTATCGAGGGCGAAGGTCTTGTAGGCGTTTACTCTGCTAACGAGTACCTTACAAGAATCAACCTTATGAAGGCATACAAGGACGATTATGAGACTCCTATCATGAAGTCTAAGAACGTAGCTGTAGTAGGTGGTGGTAACGTTGCTATGGACGCTGCTCGTTCTGCAATGAGACTTGGCGCTGAGCATGTTTATATCGTATACAGACGTTCAATGGACGAGCTTCCTGCAAGAAAGGAAGAAGTTCATCACGCTCAGGAAGAGGGCATTGAGTTCCTCGTTCTTAACAACCCTGTTAAGATAGTTGGCGACGAGAACGGTCATGTAAACGGTATGGAGTGCATCAAAATGGAGCTGGGCGAGCCTGACGCAAGCGGCAGAAGACGTCCTATCCCTATCGAGGGTTCAAACTTCATTCTTGACGTTGATACAGCTATCATGTCTATCGGTACATCACCTAACCCACTTATCAGAAGTACAACTCCTGGTCTTGAAACAAACGATCACGGCTGCCTTATCGTTGACGAGAACGAGTCAACAACTAAGGAAGGCGTTTACGCAGGCGGTGACGCTGTTACAGGCGCTGCTACTGTTATTCTCGCTATGGGTGCAGGCAAAAAGGCTGCTGCCGCTATCGACGAGTATATCAAGAACAAGAAATAATTTCTTGTAAATGAAAATTATTTGTTAAAAGGCTTGAAGTTTGTGCAAATATCTGATATACTAATATAGTATTATTAGATTTGGAGGTCTTTTGATGAATTTGTCAGCAATTATTTCAGTTTTGGCAGCTGAGCAGAGTTCACCTGCATCACTTGCCATGACTTTTATCCCACTGGTACTCATAATCGTGTTCTTCTATTTCTTTATTATCCGTCCGCAGAAAAAGCAGGATAAGAAAGACGCTGAGATGAGAGATAACCTTGAGATAGGTGACGAGGTCGTTACAAACGGCGGAATCGTTGGTATCGTGTTCTCTATCAAGGACGACACTGTTGTTATCGAAACAGGCGGCGACAGAAGCAAGATTCGTGTTAAAAAGTGGGCTATCGCTAAGAACGAAACAATTCATGACGGTGACGCAAAGTAAATATTGCTTTTAAGGGACGGGTAGTTTTATCCGTCCCTTTTTGTGTTCTTATTGTCCGTGGCTGTGAATATAATTTCTTTAGGATATTCAGTGTGGGGGTGCGGATATGAAAAATAACAGGCTTTTGGGGGGCAGAAAGCTGTCAGTGCTGTCGTCAACGGCGTTGTCTGCCTGCGTGGGGTGCGGTGCGATATTTGTTGCTGTGCTTGCTTTTGCGTATGTTATCACTAAAATAGATGCCACCGACCTTATGCTGTCGGTGATGTCAACAGCGGCACTTGGTATCGGGGCGTATGCAGGGGGATATGTTTGCGGAAAAAGGCAACGTAGAAACGGTCTGCTGTCAGGTGTGCTGTGCGGAGTGTTCATTTTTCTTATTATTGTCATTCTCAGTGCACTGTTTTCAAAAGCTGCCGAAAGCTTTTCCGTGCCTGCAAAGCTTGTGCTTACCCTTGTGTGTGCAGGCGTAGGCGGAGTTGTAGGGGTAAATTCTAAAAGCAGCCGATTCTGATAAGGATAAATATTTATACTGCATTAACTATTCGTTCATAAAACATAGTGGGATATGTGGTATAATTAATGTAAATCAATTATTGGAGGTAAAATCCTATGAAACATATCAAGACGATCAATAAGGCTAATCTCAAGAAGACTGCTGCTAAGGGTGGCTGCGGCAAGTGTCAGGCATCATGTCAGTCAGCTTGCAAGACCTCCTGCACAGTTGCTAACCAGAAGTGCGAGAGAGAGGCTTAATATTCCGATCTTTCTGAGGCGTGCGAGCGTACACACGCCTTGCTAAAGGGACATTTTTATGTCCCTTTATTTTTGTATAAATTTGTATATGAATATAAATGCGAAAGGTGATTTTTAAATGATACACAAGTTTAAGCTTGGCGGCTTTAATGCACTGCTTGACGTGAACAGTGGCGGAGTACATATTATAGACGATCTGACATATGATTTGTTAGACAATGTTGAGCCGCCTTTTGAGGAGAAATGTCCTGAGGACGTTGTAAGAAAGCTGTCAAAGATGTATGACAGCAAGGATATCGAGGATTGTTATGAGGAGATAGTTTCTCTTTACAATGACAAGATATTGTTCAGCGAGGACGATTACGAGAAGTATGCCCTGTCTGCTGTGGCTTCGCCTATCAAGGCAATGTGTCTGCATATCGCTCACGACTGTAACCTGAGATGTAAATACTGCTTTGCGTCAACAGGTGATTTCGGTCAGGGCAGAATGCTCATGGACTATGAAACAGGCAAGCGTGCTATAGATTTTCTTATAGAGCGTTCAGGAGACAGAAAATTTCTTGAGGTGGACTTCTTCGGCGGTGAGCCGTCACTGAATTTCGGTACGGTAGAAAAGCTTGTTGAGTATGCACGTTCACAGGAGGAGCCTCACAATAAAAAGTTCAGATTTACTGTTACCACAAACGGTGTACACCTCACTGACGAGATGATAGACTTCATCAACAAGGAAATGTACAACGTTGTTCTGTCTATCGACGGAAGAAAAGAAGTCAATGACAGAATGAGAGTGCGTGTTGACGGTTCAGGAAGCTATGACAGGATCATCCCTAACTTCAAGAAGCTTGTTGAGAAACGCCCTAAGAACAAGGATTGGTATGTAAGAGGCACTTACACAAAATATAATCTTGACTTCTCAAATGATGTAATGCACCTTTATGATCTGGGATTCGACCAGATATCCGTTGAGCCTGTTATGGCTGACCCTAGCGAGCCTTATGCTATCACTGAGGCTGACCTGCCGAGAATTTTCAAGGAGTATGAGATACTTTCCGAGAAGATACAGAAGATAAGGGACGAGGGCAAGTTCATAAACTTCTTCCATTTTATGATAGATCTCGATCAGGGGCCTTGTGCGATAAAGAGACTTAGGGGCTGTGGAAGCGGAAACGAGTATGTTTCTGTTACTCCTGACGGCGATATTTACCCATGTCATCAGTTCGTTGGTATCACCGAGTTCAAAATGGGCAATCTTTATGACGGCACATTTAACGAGGAAATGAAAGATATGTTTGCTCACGCACACGTTTACAACAAGCCAGAGTGCAAAAAGTGCTGGGCAAAGTTCTATTGCAGTGGCGGTTGCAATGCAAACAACTACATTTACGCAGGTGATATCCACAATGCGCATAAGCTGTCATGTCAGATACAGAAGAAGCGTCTTGAATGTGCTATCATGATGAAGGCAGTTAAAATGCTCGACAGCGCAGAATGAATATAAATATTTTGTAAATTTCACGCATGGTAACTTTTATGTACATATATAAACTTAATATGTACAAAAACGTTTGAAGTTTAACAAAAAAATTTATTGAATAATCGGTTTAAAAAGCACGGAATAACAAATGACGTTATTTCGTGCTTTCTGTTGTTATTACATAGTATGATAATGTCGAAAAATAGCAAAATGCGTCTGATATGTTAATAAGTATTAAGATAAATATAATGTATACTAAGCTGGTAGCTTATTGACAAAGTGGGTCGAATTTAGTATAAGATTGACATAAACAAAAGGTGCTTGGCGGTCATGTTACTGCAAATCGGCTATAACGAGCGCCCTCTGTATCGGACAGTATAAACCGACAAATTATTATGAAAAGGACGAAGAGATATGAAAACTAATGAAAAGAAGAATACTTCTGCTAAGAAGAAACTTATACCTGCAGTTGCAATGCTCACAACTTCCGCTGTAATGCTTTCTACTGCTACTTATGCTTGGTTTACAATGAGCAGAGAAGTTGAAGTAACAGGTATTAAGCTCACTGCTACAACTCCACAGACTATTGAAGTTTCACTTGGTAAAGCAACGGCAGGTGCTACAATTACAAGCAAAACTGAGGCAACTGCACCTACTAATGATGATGCTGACACAAAACTTTGGTCAAATAAAGCCGCAACAAGTTCAGTTTATGCTACATTTGGAAAGCTTATTCCTGCGTCAACAATTGATGGTAAGGATTTGTATTATACAACAAAGGCAACTGAAAATGGTAAGGCTGTAGATATTTCAGGCGAAAACGCATTTATTAAGGCTACTAATACTAACAATGCAGGTTGGACTTTCCAGAATGTCGGAGCATCGTCAGCAACGGAGAAAGATTTGACCGCTAACACAGATGGTGAAGGTTACTATCTTGACATTCCTGTATGGTTTAGAACAACAAGTATAGATGACGTTAAACTTGGTGTTGATGTAACTGTTACTGATCCAAATGCTGATGATGATAACACAAAGGGTGACTTGTATAAAGCAACTCGTGTGGCTATATTGAATGAGGATAGAAGTGCTGCTAATGGTGGAGTTTTCCTTGGCGCAGAAACTGATGTAGACACAGGATATTATAAGAAAAAAGCAGTTAGGGCTAATACAGGAACAAGCGAAAATGATTATTATGGCACTGTAACAGTTGCAAAGGAAGTAACTGCAAATACAGCAGGACAGGTTACAAATAGTGATTCAACTGAGGTTGCAAATGTAACTGGAGTTGGCACTGGAAAGACAGGTTACAGCACTCCTGCTAAGTATTATATCCGTGTATGGCTTGAGGGTGAAGATGTAAACTGCTGGAATGTAAATGCTGGACAGAGCTTTAACGTAGATTTGAAATTCTATGACCTTTCAAACACAGGCACAGGTGTTTAATCCATAACAATAAAACAAAAAAGACGCCGAAGAAATTCGGCGTTTTTTGGTAAATTGGTATAAAAAATAATTTTCCATATTTGGGGAAATCTCCCGATTTTTCTTTGTTTTTTGTCGAAAATATGCTATAATAATACATTGGAGCAGAAAGAAAGTGGCTTTGCTTTGGGCGAAAATTCTACAGTTGACGGCGTTCGTGCCGTGGAGCTTTTCTATAGACCTATAAAAAATACCGACAGCGGCAGGGTCACTTTTTTGCAGTTGCAAACAAGGCTCAATTCTCCTGTTATGGGAACGCTAATGCCTGCGGATTATCTCCCTGTGGCTCAGCTTTCCGACCGATGTGTTAGCATTTTCAAGCTTGCTTTCGTTCAGCTTTTGCAGGCTTTGGGTAAGTTTCACGAAAGGGAAGTGGACGTTGACTGGGCAAGCGTGTTCGTGCCTGCAAGATTTTTAAGGCAGACGGAAGCTCCGAGAGTTGTGGCAGATTATTGCGATAAGTTTGGCGTGAAGTATGAGCGTGTCTGCTTTGAGTTGTCGCCTGATGTGCTTGATGAAGCTGACAGTACAGCGGCAGATAACGTGGCTCTTATGAGAAGACAGGGCTTTCATTTTCTGCTCACAGGCTTCGGCACTGAGGGCTTTAAAATGCTTAAGACCGCTGAGTTCAAGGTAGATAATATCATGCTTGACGGCTCAGTGGCTCAGGTTCTTGGTAAGAGCGACAGGTATGATACCTGCGTGAACTCTCTGCTGAATTTCGTTTTTGACCTTAATGCTGAGGTCATAGCTGACGGAATTACTGATGATAAGCAGGTGAAACAGCTCAGCGGTATGCAGTGCCTTTACTATTCGGGAGAAAATGCAGGAAAATATATTGCGGAAAGATACGTTCGCAATAGAAATGAGTAATAAACGGGTGATACGGTTTTGGACGGTAAAAATATAGATAAAAATACAAGAGTAGTCGATACCCTTGCACTTCGCAGGACCGCCAAGGAAGCTAAACGCTATGTGGTATTGATGAGATTGCTTAAAATACTTGCCATTATACTTATCGCTATCGTGGCGGCGGCTTATGCGGTGTCTTATTTTTACGACAAGTATGGTAGCTTTACAGTTAAGATAAGTAAGTATGATATGATAAATCAGGGGCTTACTCTTTCGGAAACTCCTGACTATACCACGAGCAATTCAAGGCTCAATGCGGATATCCTCTATGATATGACAAATATCAGTGGCGAAGATCTCCCTGATAATATCGACAAGATAAACGGCAGCCATAATGGCGAGGGGTATATAGCTTATACTTTCTATCTCATAAATTCCGGTAAAGACACACTTAGCTATGACAGCGAAATGACTATCGAGAACGTCACGAACGGTGTTGATGAAGCTATCAGAGTGGAGCTTTTCGTGAATGGCGAGAAAACTGTTTATGGTAAAACAAAGTCTGACGGCAGCGGTAAGGAAAGCGATTGCGACAAGGAGTTCGCCTCCTCTACTGAGGTCATGAAGGACCGACGTGAAAAGCTTGGTCCTGGTGAGAAAGACAAGTATACAGTGGTTATATGGCTTGAGGGAAATGACCCTGATTGTGTTGACAAAATAATCGGTGGCACAATGAAGCTTGGTATGAATTTCAAGATCGTTGAAACAACTTAAAGAATTAGAAGGGAGGAAGCCTCGGGTTTCCGAGGTTTTGAATTATGAAAAAAGCTTTGAAGATCGTTTTTAATGTTATCGCATGGGTGGTGCTTATCTTTGCACTGCTTATAACAATTCTCGTGTTCTCGTCTGATAAGAATAATGGTACGGCAAGTCTGCTGGGATATGTCCCGCTCACAGTTGAATCTGACTCAATGAAGCCAACTTTCAAAAAAGGCGACCTTATTATCTCAAAGGAAATAGACGATATCAATTCTCTGAAAAAGGGCGACGTTATCACTTTCTGGACTCTTATAGAGGGCAAAAAAGAGAAGAATACCCACCGTATCGCAGAGGTACTCAATGATAACGGCTCTGTAGGCTTTATCACACGAGGCGATGCTAATAACGTAGATGATACATACACTGTTTATGCAGGTGATATAATCGGTCAGTGGAAAGGTGCAAAAATAGGCGGTTTCGGCAAGGTAATGGATTTTCTCAGAACAAAAACGGGATTTTTCATTTGCATTCTTTTGCCGATAGCACTGTTTTTCCTCTTTGAGCTTTATAAGCTTATCGCAACCATAATCGAGATAAAGCGTCCTGCTATCACAGAGAGCGATGAGGAAGAAATAAAAAGACGTGCAGTTGAGGAATACCTTGCACAGCAGAAGAAAAAGGAAGAGGAAAATGCACAGCAGGAGAAAAATGACAAATAACTGCTGCTTGGGTGATACATTATGAATGGATTTCTGAAATGGTTTTTTGTTTTCATGTCGTCAATGCTTGCAGGCTTTGGGCAGATCTTCAAGGGTCTGTGGAACGGCATAAAACAGATCTTTAATATAAAAAACTACATAAGGATATTCAAGACCTACTCGGCAGACTTTGGTGCGCTGGGCTGGGTACTTTCTGTGCTTGCAATTATCGTTGTTGTGGCTATCTTTGTGCTTATTATTTTTATGATAGTTCTTGCTGTGAGAAAGTACATAAGATTCAGACACTCTATCGTCAGCAACGAGGATCTTATCGAAGAAATATCTGACCTGCAGCGTCAGGTGGTCAAAATGACCAAGGAAAAAGATGAGATCATGGCAATGAAGGTGGCTCAGCTTGGCGTATATGATAACACCGCTCTTGCAGAGGGCGAGCAGATGCCTGCACAGGGCGAAGTTCAAACCATTGTGGACGGCGTTGTTCAGACTGCCGACTGCCGTTTTTCAAAGCTTATCGAGGTGGACAATTTCTACAAGACATACGAGCCGCCTGCTTACAATAATGACATCACCCTTAGCGGTATCTGCGAAGCATACAGAAACTTTGCCTGCTCAAGAATGCACCTTTATTATGACATAAAAACTATCCGACTTTTCATTGCAGGCATGGCTTCAACAAAGCTCATTATCCTGCAAGGTATCTCTGGTACAGGTAAAACATCATTGCCATATTCATTCGGTAAGTTCTTGCAGAAAGATACCACCATTGCTTCTGTTCAGCCGTCATGGCGTGACAGAACTGAGCTTTTCGGCTACTTCAACGAGTTCACGAAGAACTTTAATGAAACAGAAGTCCTCAAAAGAATTTATTCTTCTGAATACAATGACGATGTAAACTTCATACTTCTCGACGAGATGAACATTGCGAGAGTAGAATATTACTTTGCAGAAATGCTCTCCATTCTTGAAATGCCTGATCCTGCCGAGTGGGAGCTTGATCTTGTTCCTAACGTGTGGAGTACCGACCCTGTTCGCCTGGATAAGGGCAAGCTGCGTATTCCGCAGAACATTTGGTATATCGGTACTGCCAACAACGACGATTCCACGTTCACTATCTCAGATAAGGTATATGACCGTGCACAGCCTATCAATCTTGACGCAAAGGGAGTTGCCTTTGACGCACCTGACACGCCGCCTATGAATTTAAGCTTTGAACATCTTGATACACTTTTCAAGGAAGCTTTTCAAATGTATCCTGTTTCACAGGACAGTCTGAAAAAGATCCAGCAGCTTGACCTGTGGGTAATTGAAAAGCTGAAAGTGGCTTTCGGTAACCGTATACTTAAACAGATGAACTTGTTTGTTCCTGTATATGTTGCCTGCGGTGGAGAGGAACTTGACGGCATTGACTATGTGCTTGCCACAAAGATATTCAGAAAATTTGAGTCGCTTAACTTGGCAATGCTAAGAGAAGAGCTGAAAGAGCTTTGCACCTATATGCAGAAGCTTTTTGGCAGAAACACTATGAAAGAATCTATAGCATATCTTGAAAGATTGCAAAAGCTGTACTAAAATTTGTACTCATAAGCTTTGAGAGGAGGGACGGGCATGAGCGAATACAACGAACAGCGTGCAGCTTTTGACAAAGCTGTAAAGACGTTTGACGGCAATAACAGCTTTGCGGCAGCCCGTGCCTTGCTTCTTTCGGGCGAAAAAACTGTATCTTTTAATCGTAAGATAATCGAGAAGAATATAGATTCGTCCTGGCTCACAGAGATAGAAAAAGCTTTGCCACATATTGATACGGTAATAAGAAATCCAAGAAACACCATTAAAGAAGTGGAAGAGATCGTGCCTATCGCTATGTCAAGGAAGATAACGGTAGAGTCCATAAAACATCTGGGACAGCACACCGATCTTATTCAGGATATCGACAAAAAGACTGGAAAGATAACTCCGTCAAAGATACTCAACATTCATAAAGAGGAAACTCTCGATACATATGAAAATAGATTTGTAAATACCCTTATCGACAGGCTATACATTTTTATAAATATAAGATACAATAAGCTTGTCCAGACCGCAGAGGCGCAGGAGGCTTATTCTTTTAATTACGACACCGTGGCTGACAGCGGCGACGGGAGAAAGGTCAACATTAGTTTTAAGATAGAAACTGTTGACAGTCTTGTCGGCGGCAGCAAGGATACTGACGTTTGGGCAAGGCTTGAAAGGGTCAAAAAGGCTATCGAGGGCTATAAAGGCTCAGTGCTTTGTACCACTCTTGGCAACGCTTTTATCAGACCGCCTGTTATGAGAACAAACGCTATCACTAAAAATGTGGACCTTATGGCGTGTCTTACCCTTTGGCAGTTTATCGAAAGCTACGATAAGGCAGGCTACGAGGTCAACGTTTCTGATACTGCACAAAGACCTGATGATTCTTATATCGAGGATATATATGGTCTGACCGCAATGAACTATATGCTTTTCCGCTCCTATACCCATGGGGCAGACAAGTCGGAGGAGCTTAAAACCATAAAAAACAAGACCCTCGCACCAAAGGTTGTCAGGCGTTTTGATAAGCAGACATCTGATAAATATGATGTCATAGTTGGCGAGGGTGAACAAGGTAGTGCAAGTAAGACAGATATTGGTATGACTGCCGAAGAGGCAGGAAACCTTACGGCAGAGCTTGACCGTATAGTTGAGATAGAAAAGCAGTTTCTCAAAGACGAGGAAGACCGTAAGAGGGCTGAGGAGCTTGCGGCTGCAGAAGCTGAAAGAAAGCGTGCCGAGCAGGAGAAACTTGAGCGTCAGCGGCGTGAGGAAGAAGAGCGCATAAGGCTGGAGCATGAGGAAGCTGAACGCAGACGATTGGAGCTTATCCAAAAACAGCAGGCGGAGCAGGCTGCAAGAGAAAAGGCGGAGCGTGAGGAACGTGAACGCCGTGAAAAAGAGGAAGAGATCAAGCATATCGCAAGACGCAAAAGGCAAATGGAAGAGCGTCAGCGCCGTGAAGAGGAGCAGCGTGTCCGTGAGGAAAGAGCTAGGATCCGAGAGGAGAAAAAGCTCGTCCGCAGCAGCCTTGGATCTGCTATGGATCAGCAGATCAGCACGAATGAAGAAGCCGTGTCTTCAAGCTTTGTGTCAGAGTATGAGTCCCCTGAGATCGTTGCAAAAAAGGCGAAAGAAGCACAACAGCAGCGTGAGCAGGAACGTCGTGAGCGTGAACGTGCTGAGCGTCTTAAAGCTGAACGTGAAAGCTTTGAAAATAAAAATATCAATGAGATATTTAAAGAATATTCCAAAAATCCATACTACATGGCAAAACGTGGCATAACATATGTTCTGGCTCACGCATTCGGGATCATACCTGTTGTGACGGATAATCCGGACTATATCAGGATGCTCAAAGTCAAGAAGGAAAAAGAACTGGCTGAGGCAGAGAGAAAACGTGCAGAGCGTGAAATCGAGGTTATCTATGAAAAATATGCTCCGTATCTGAAATATGATGTAAAGAGGCGTATCAAAAACAGGCAGTTTAAAAAGAGAAAACGTCTTGAGCGAAAGAACAGACCGCCAAGACCATATATTCCGCCACAGCGCACCGCTGAGGAGCAGAAAGCTATCGACGCTGAAATGAAACGACTCTATAAGGAGTATCATGTTTCAGCAGTTGGCAGAATGGCAAGGCATTTGAAAGAGAAATATAGGAAACAATAACACGGAGGGAGAGTCGTTATCATCGGCAAGGCGTTGAGGATAGTAAAAATAGCTTTGACAATACTTGGCTCTGCTGTGTTTGCAGCACTGCTGAGTGTGACGGTGTACATAATGGTCTGCGGCTGTATCGGCAAAACAGCAAGCATTTTTGGTTACAGCGTACTTAAGGTCGTGAGCGGAAGTATGGAGCCGTCTATACATGAGGGTGACTATATTTACATCAAAAGGACGGATACTGACAGCTTAAAGGCAGGGGATATCATTTCGTTCTACTCTCAAGATGATAGTATTAAAGGCGAGATAAATACTCACAGGATATCTGAGGTTTTGAGCGACGGCACTTTTGTTACTAAAGGCGATGCTAACAAAATAGAGGACAGCGTGACGGTGCAAAAAGTCAGCATTATTGGAAAATACTATGGGAAGCTCAGATTTTTCAAGTGGCTTGGGTCATTTGCATCAACAAAGAAGCTCCTCATACTGTTTGTGATAATCCCAACAGTTTGCATGGCGGTGTATGAGGTAAAAACTATCGCTGAGATAAAAATATATTCAAACCGTGAGGAAGCCTTGAAAGCGGCTGAGGAAGAAAAAGAAAAGCTTATGCGTGAGGCTGTTGAAAAGGAAGTTCAGCGGCTGAAAATGCAGGAAAACGAGAAAAAGGAGGCGAACAGCTTTGAATCAGGAAAAGATAATGAAGGCTAAAATGATAACGGCTATCGTTATTTGTATTGCGGCACTTGCAGGGCTGTTCGTTTTTATCGGGCTTTATATGGACAAGTCCGAGGAAGTCAGAAAGACTTATATTGCTAAGTATATGGAAAATCTGTCTGCCGCCTCTGAGGAAATAGACATTTATCTTGAAAACGGCAAGGATCTTCCAACGAGATATAACATGATAATTTCGGACATGGGTGCGGCAAGGTCGCTGGTGTTTCTTATCGACGATTATACGGAGGAGCAGAAGGCTATAAATGAGCTTCATTATTGCTTTGTGAAGTATCCCGAACAAATGCAGGGCAAGCTTGAGGACGTAGAAAAAGCACTTGACCATATCACCGAAAATCTTGACAAAGGCTATAGGGAAGTCAACGAGATAGTTGATTCGGTTGATAAAATGGGAAATTAATGCAAGGAGGACAATAACGTGAGCAGTAAAGGGCAGCTTAAAAGAGAAATAAAGAAATGCAGACTTACTATCGAGGAGATAGAGCGTAAGAGATCACGTTCACAATCAGCACTTGTTCAGGCAATTCTTTTGCAGGAAGAGCCTAACGAAATGGACGTTGAGTGGTTCAACAAATACACAGGCGAGATAACCGCTTGCAGAAACCACATGATAGAATTGCAGAAAGAGCTTGACTCGATGAAATAATGGAGGTCGCCAAAGTGGCTGAGCATAAAGTGATAGAGAAAGCAGACAGCGAGGAAGAAAAGAAGAAACGCAAACTGCTTATTATAAAAATAATACCAGTTGCAGTTCTGGCATTTATACTTATTGCGGTCAGCTTGGCTTGGTTTACCATTGATAAAGCCCTTGATCTTGATTCATTTGGAATGAAAAGCGTAGATTCGCCATTTGAACTGAAAACAGTAGGCAGTGCCAATGTGCTTAAAGCTGAGATACTTGACAGCAATGACTACTCTAAGGTGTCTGATGGGAGCAACATCACTTCTGACGAGAACAGCAAGATCTACTGGCTTCTTGATGAAGAAAGCGGTATGACGAAAGGTATTAATCCTGGTAGTCATGGAAAGCTTACTTTTTATGTTGTCCCGAACCAGTCGGGGAAAATGGAGATACAGTTCAAGTTGAGTATCACGGGGTATGCTGAGAATAAAAACGAAGACGCTGTTTCTTATGAAAAGGTTACTGAAGAAGAAGTAACTAGATTTATGAATGGACATATCATGTTTTTTGAGAAATATGATGAGAACAATCACACATATTCCGATTTTCTTCATGATGAAACATTCACAAGGACGTTTAAAGATTGTAAAGTAAACGTTCCGCAGGAAGTGAACGTATATTGGGTGTGGCCGAACACGCTTGGTCAGATACTAATGAAAAGCACAGATGAAAATCTGGCAGAGAAAAATGTGCTGTTTGATGATGACAGTGAAGAACGTTTGAATTTTGCGGAATATATAAAGGGTAATTTAAGCTTGTTCTTGTCAGGTGATGCCGATAAAGAACAAAATAAAAAGGTTATTGAGAATATACTTAATGGTGATAAATACAGCACAGCACAGCACAGTTATCATCACTAAGCTCCATGTATAATGACGCTGACGAAAAGATAGGTACAAAGGTGCAATATATCCTTGTTGAACTAAACGTATAGATAAGAATATTAACTTTGCACGGAGGCAGTTGAAAGTGAAAGCTAATAGAAATCAGAAAATTAATAGAATATGCCACAAGCTTTACAGCAAGTATCGCAAGAATGTTATTTCTTTAGTTACCGCTGCCGTATTGCTTGTCACGAGTATGCCGCTTGCAGACATTTCAGGTGTTGTGTCTAAAATGGTATCAACTGTCACCAACGCTATTACGGCTATGGCGGCAGATACATATACTGACATTACTAACGATATCAAAAATGGCGTTTATACCATACAGAATGCAGACGATTTTAAAAAGCTTCTTAATGCAGATCCTGCTGACTATCAGAAAATCACAATATTGTTTTCAAACAACCAATCTCAGTTTAAGGCTTCTGATTTTACAGGAATAGAAAAAGGACTTGGCAATGAAGAATATCCTTTCATGGGAACAGTCAAAGCAAATGAGGGTTCAGCTATTAATCTTCCTATTAATTTTGCTCTGTTTGAATATCTTAGTGACAGTGCAAATTTAGATACTATTATTTTTGCTAGACCGGAAGAAAAAAATTCAGCTATGCTTGCTGAGAATGTTATACACGGTGATGTGGCTTCAGCTAATAAGTGGAAAATAAAAGCTGATCCTGTAGATGATTCAGGTGCTACAATTTATAAATCCTTCACGTCTGTTATAGGCAATATGAAAAATGGAGCAAAGGTCGATCTGGATATCACTCTAAGTAATGGTGTCCAGGTGGAAGTATCAGGCGGGGATAATGCAGGTCTTGCTTGTGGCACTATGGGCGAAAACACAAGTCTTGCTGTAAGCTTGTCAAGTAATTTGCTTGACATTTCCGGTAAATCGAACGCAGGTGTATTTGTCGGGAAAATGAGCACTGATGCGACACTGAATATTGACAAGTGCAACACCTTGACAGGCGTAAATATATCCGCAAACAACGCAGGCGGACTTGTGGGCAGTGCAGAGAATGCAGAAATAAATGTCGGTGAAGGTGTCACCCTTACCATGACCGGAAGCGTTACAGGCTCTGTAACTGCGGGCGGTCTTTTCGGCTCTTATACATACAGTAAAGCCAACGAAAAGACATTTGACATTTCAAAATTCAGTGGCATGAAAATGGCACTTGCTTGTTCATCAGGAGATACCGCTGACAGTGCGGCTGTTGGCTCTGTTTTCGGACTGCTGACAAACAGCGCAGATAGTGTAAAAATTAGTATCACGGGCACCGCTAATGATACTATTATTTCAAACTTCGATGGCACTGTCAGGGCAGGCTTTTATGGTGGTATTGTCGGAAGATATTCTGCTAATGCTCTTAGCTCTGAACTAGCACTAAGTGATATCATTGTAAATGTGACTGGCTCATGCAATGCCCTTGATTTTGGCGGCATTATTGGTAAGATAGGTGATAACAGCAAGGCTTATGTAAGCGTCAAGAATACCACTATAAGTATTAATAATCCCACATCATCACAAAATAATTATGGCGGACTTGTGGGCTATGCAGATCAGGCTTTTATTGATGTTGGCGGCAAAGTCACAGTTACGGCAAATGATGTTTCTGCAAACCAGAGCGTAGGTGGCATTGTTGGCAAATTTAATAAAAATGGCGTTGTAAGGCTTGGCGGTGAAACAAACCTTTCAGGCTTTTATCCTAAAGACCCTAACAAAAACGGATGTCAGATAGTAGGAAATAGAGGCAATGCTTTGATCTATAGCTTAAGCGGCTGGTCATTTACAAGGACATCTTCAAAAGTTATAGACGATATGGATTGGGGCGGAGTGCTTCGCCTTAACAATTCCGATCTGCTTGAGAGTGCTGACAGTGTTCTGTCTTTTGATGGATCGGGGCATACTGTTACAATAAATGGATTTTCTAATAATAATATTACCATAAGCAATAGGGCAGATTTTGCCCGTGCAGCTTTGATAATGCAGCATGATAGCAATGATTTTGTTAAGTATAGCGGTGCTAGCAAGGCAGATATGCTTGCGGCAAATATCAGCCTTAGTGCAGATGTTGATATAAGCGACACAGGACTAACCGGCTTTATGCGTGATAATGGTGAGGATACATTCACAGGCACTCTGAACGGCAATAGTCATAAACTTACCATGACAGTGGGAACAGAAAATGACAAGATAGTTTTCCATACTCATAACGGACTTTTTGCAAAGACAAGCGGTGCAAAAATAAGTAATTTAACGCTTGTTTCAAACTTTAATATTGTCGGTGATAATGTTTCTGGCGGTGATGCTTGTTATATTGGTTCTGTATCTGCATACAACAGCGGAGCTTTGACTATTGACAGCGTGACCGCTGATGTGACCGCATCTCCAAGTGGTGCGTATACTAATTTTGTCGGAGGTCTGGTTGGATATGTTGATGACGCCACAAGTGAAGTTTCATTCACTAATTCTGCTGTAACAGCAAATCTTACATACGATAATAGCACAACAACGGTAGATTGCACTTGTCTTGGCGGAGTTATCGGAATGGTAGGAGCTGTTACATCAAAGCCTACAATTGGTATTAAGTTTGATAATGTCACTGTTGGCGGAAATATAACTGACAAACACACAGGTCCTAAATCAGGCAGTGCTAATGCTAGAGTTGGTGGACTTATTGCCGAGATAGGTTCGGATATATCATCATCTCCTAATATTGTGAAAATACAAAGTGTTAGTGTAAATACTCTTAATGTAAAAACTTCCACTAAAATCAGCGGAAGCACAAGCGGTGGGTTTATTGGTCACAACTGGTATAATGTTGAAGTAACGCTGGATAAAATAATTGTATCTAATTCTACTATAACATCTGATAGTAATGAGATAGGTGGTCTTGTACTTTCCACAACAGGTTATTGGAGCATAAAAGAGGTTAGCTTTGACGGTGTGACGGTGAAAGCAACAAAATGTATAAATTTCGGCATGCTTGCCTCAACTCTTTTTGGTAGAGATTATGACTCTTATGGCTTTGACTATTTTAAAGGTGAAAATGTCAATAATTACAGAAGCTCACGAGATGCAACTTATTTTGAACTTACTAAACCTAATGGATATAAGATCTCACAAGATACTAAGATAAATATAAGCCCAAGCTATTCGTATTTTGATGAGATAGCTCGTTGTAGTATTTATTATTCTTCTTCAGCTAGTTTTATGTCTAATCGTCAAGCCATAATTTCAATTCCTGCTGTTACAGCGGACGGAGAGCGTTTGCTGTATATGGACGGAAAGAACTGCAATACCTATCAAAATCAAACAACAAATAATGGTGCTGTGTGGAAAAATAATTCTTGGGCAAGATATTATTATAACCTTGATGTATATAAAAACGGTAAAGCCACCACAGGCGGAGCTAAGGCTGTTGAGTGGAGTGCAAAGCTTTTTGCGGCAAATAATATAAAAGCATATATTAATAGTACAAATATAGATTTTCCAACAGATCCAGAAATAGATTTGACAGGATATTCATTTTATCCAGTTGATACAAATGGTTGTAATATAAAATCAAATTCAACTATTACTTTTGAAAATAATGGCTTTAATCAGTCTGAAATGGTATCAAGCAGTAATAGTGACAATTATGCCCGTACAACTGACGGCATAGATGGAACAAATTTAACTAATGACCATAATCAACATTACATGATGCAATGCGGACTTTTCAGAAATGAAAATGGAGCTGTTACCATAAGCGGTAAACTGACCTTTCAGGGAAATATCGGTAAGGTGAATGGTGGTTCAGGTGCATTGGTTTGCGGCTCGGTTGCTGACGACACCAATACTACAAAAAAATTTGTCAAAATTACCGGCAGTATCGTTCTTGATGATCTGTATGTGAATGATACTTCTTTAAGTTTAAATGGTGAAAATTCTTATGCCCCTTTGCTTATAAATAAGATAGGCAACATGACAGAGATCACTATACAGAATGTGTCACAGAAAAAACACAGTATGACTGCTGAAAAATATAACAAAGGCGGACAGAATTATGCTGCAACAAGCCTTATAGGCAATGTAGGAAGCAAAAAGGGTCAAAATATATCTCTGACTTTCTCAAATATCAAGCTTGACGCAAGTAATGAAAATTCAATTTTCAAAAATGCTACTTTGCTTGAAAGCTTTCAGCATTCTGACGGAGCAGGCTCTTCTGCAATATACAACTATAAATGGGAAGACGATTGGGGTACAGAAGAAAAGCATAATGTAACCTACGGAAGAGAAGTGTCTGACACCATAAAGAATCGTGTAGATGATGTGAGCAGGCAGAATAAGTATCATGGCGATTGGAGTAAAGATGACAGGTATACTTCCCCTGTCAAAAATAACGCAACAGAGGAATATAGCTTTACTGAATACAAGCCATATGTTGCTAAATCGTATGATACCGCCCAAAACTATGATGAGATAGACGTAAACCTTGAGCGACCATATTTGGACGAGGGTTGCGGAACATACTCTGATCCATATATCCTTGACGCTTCTACACTTGCGGAGGTCGCAAGAGTTATCAGTACAGCCGCACCTACAAATGGCTGGGAAGTAAACTATAATGCAAATGTTTCTGCCGATACATCGACTGTTAATGCTAATAGTGCTTTTTGCAAAGGCACTAATCATAAAACTTATACTTATGATGGAGCAGGCAATTTCGTAAGCGGAAAGGAAAAAGTTTCAAAAGATAACATGATCAAATATCTTTGCGAGGCTTATTACAAGATAAATGATGATATAGTTCTCGGCAGTTCTTTTGCAGGTCTTGGCGGAACATCAAACAGTTACGTTTTCAGGGGCGTTATTGTTGGACAGAAGAAATCCGACGGAACATATCCAACTATCACCAATAATTCTGCAAGCCCGCTCATCAGGTTCAGCAGCGGAAGTGTTGTAAAAGATATCAACATAGAATATACCAAAGAAGTAACGCTTTCAAAAAACAATAATAATAAATTAAACTATAGTACCGGAAAGACGGAGTATTATGGTGGTGTTATGGGCGTTGTGTTCGGTGGAGATAATATCATAGATAATGTCAAGGTAACAAATCCTAATATAACATTTGCAAAGAACGATAACAGCAAACAACATCTCATTACTGCAGGCGGATATGTTGGCGCCATAGTTTACGGCGGCGTTATTTTCAGAAATATGGACATCGTTGCCAAAGATAGTGCGCTTACAATCAGCAATACTGTGGCAGTGGGTGAAGACGTATATACCAATCTTTTTATCAATCCATATATAGGCAGAGTTGTAAACGGCTTTGCTATCGAAGAGGGAACAACGTTTGGTAAGTCAACTAACCTTAACAATGGCAGGAAAAATTATCTCATCACGCAGTTTAAGAGTGAGCTAAGTGATGGTGAGAAATTAAATGTTATTGCCGGCACGACCAATACCATTGAAGTGCCTAATGCACAGGCGTTGTTTATGCTGTCTATCATATCACAGTCCGGTATGGGATATACAGACCGTAGAAACAATACTTGCGGCTATGGTCATTATACTTTTACTCGAAATGCAGACTATTCAAAAGTTGGCACAGCTACATTGACTTCTGATGATAAAGATTACAAAACTGCGCTCTCAGATTATCAAAGACTTGAAAAGGCTACAAGCAGGGAATATGAAAAGAAAAATTCTGTAATGCTAAAAAAATATACAAAGCCAAGTGAAAAAGGTCTTTATGAAGCAAAGTGGGCACACGAATTAAATAAGAACTTTACTGTTGAACTCACAGGAAATGGAACCTATGACCTCACCGACACAGGTTTTCGTGGTATAAATCAGTTGTTTGATGCAACAAATAGTAACTTGGGTGACATTAAATGTGATTATACTTTGTCTTTGACAGCTATCGAGGGAAATAATCAGACTATAAAGCTCGATACAGATATAAAAGCCTATGCTGTGAAAATAACGGATAACAAGAGCGGTAGCACTATTGAATTCCAAGATGTGGATAACTATAAATATCGTACCGCATTTGCCTCCGTAAAAGGAGTTGGGTTGATAAACTGTTCAACGTATGCTTTAATTGTAAATGACCTTAAGCTTTCCGGCAAGATCATCGTTAAGACGTATAACTACGATGGACAATCGTATGTTAATGAAGACCTTTCTACAGGTGGTATTGTTGGCGGAGTACAGAGTTCTTGCACGTTTAGCGGAATAACATTGACCGATCTTGAAATATATGGTGCATATACTGTGGGAGGACTTATAGGAAAGTCAACAAATGATATCAATATAAGTAACGTTAAGTCTGAAAACAGTGGCGTTTATGTGTATGGCGGATTTGAAACAGGCGGTCTTGTGGGAAATTCTCAGAAAGGCAACGAATTCTCTGTTGATAATTCTAATATAAAAATTAATAAAGTTGAATTTGCTAATCTTGATAAAGGCACAAAAACTTGGTTTGGCGTAGGTGGAATCGCAGGCTCTGCAAATATCGAAACGACAATAAGCAATGTTCAGCTTACAGCCTATAATAAAGATAGCTTTATCGGTTCAAAAAAAGACAATAAACCCCTTGCAACCCAGACAATGAACGAGGGCGGTCTTATAGGACTGTCTAACGGAGCATGCACAATAACAAACACAAGCGTCAGCGTTGATGTTTATGGAAGTAATGCTGGCGGATTCGTTGGAATAAACAAAAACCAGTTGTCTATCAATGATTGTTACTATGGAGAAACGTCTGAAACATCAGCTTGCGGCGTCTATGGTTATACAAGCTCAGGCGGAATGGTCGGCACACAGAATTCGGCTGTGAACATATCAGGGTCTGCTGTAAAAAATGCAACGATAGGTATACCAACCGCTAAAAATGGTGATGCAGGTATCGGAGGTTATGTTGGCATAAAAGCTAACGGTGATCTGAAGATAACTGATTGTGAAGTCAACAATGTTACTCTGTCAGCAGAAGATAAGTCCAACGGTGCAGGTGCAGGCGGTGTGATAGGTCATAATGACCGTGGAAGCACATATGCTTATGATATTTTCATAAATAAATTAAGTTATAACAAAGCCAATGAAAATGTGTCTGTTTCTAACTTGATAGGTTGGAACAATGATAAAAATCTATCATCTAAATTTATTGGAGTATCGGTAAATAACACGGATTGTTTACCTGATATACAGTATAATGCTTCACAGATACCTGCCAGCTTCACCGCAGTTCACTCCGACTACAACGGTACTCAGGATAATACTCAAAATATCGGTGAGGGAAGCAGTTCACACGTTGATATCTATTCGCCTTATGTCAATATAAACCCAAGCAAAACCATTGGAGATAAAATTTTCGCAGGCGATCTTGTTGGCGGAAATATGCAGACTATCATTAGTGACGCTGCTTCTTATACGAATGGCACAAAGACAAAATCCTATGGCATAAACAGTACTATAAAGACATATGCAGAGGATCTGGCTAATTCAAAGCTTACAACATTTCGTCAGGCCTCTGAGCTTGATGTTCAGGAGCTGAATGATCTTCCAGTTTTGCTTATAGATGATAACTCATCGTTGAATATTACACAAATGCTTGCAAAGTATATCTCAGTTCTGACAAATTGTGATGTTTGCGACAGCAGTTCAAATAAGCTGAAAACAACAGATCTTATGAATGTAAGCACAGCGACTTATGTGTATGATAACGATGTTTTGAAAAAATCAGACAAAAGCACTCTTACGTTTAACAGCAAGACAGGATATTTCAAGGTCACAGACGGTCAGTATGACAATGACGGCACAAACAGATTTACTGTCATTACTCTTGATTATATCGACCCAACGGGAAGTGGCAAAACTGCTCTTAGACTTCATATTCCTGTTTTTGTAAGAAAGGTGCTTGATTTCAGCTTCCAATCTTACGTTATCTCAGGCACAGACTATAACCATTCTCACTATACGGATAAAACAAAGCTTGCTTTTGAGAGCTTTGATGCACCTGTTACTACTTATTTTAAGTATTCCTATTACAAATCCGCTAACGAATGGGAAAAAATGCTTAATAACGGTGACAGTCTGCTTTGGAGCTTTGATAAAAAGCTTTATCTTATTGGTGATAGTGCCACTGACAGTGGTGTGCTTACCGATGATACAAAGCTAACTCTTGTTGATGCAAATAACAATGACAAGACTTATCATTCTACCGCAAGTGATGCTAAGTTTAATAAAACAACTGGTGAGCTTGACTTGACAAATATAAGTGGCTTTAAACCGGTTACAATGAATGATGTACTGTTAAGATATGCGTCGGTAACAGCTAAAGAATCATCTGACGGAACACTTGTTGAGGCAGATGATGAAGCTACAGCTACTGTAAAAACAAGCGACGGCAAGTATTATAGACCTGCTGGTGAGAATGAAACAGGCGCTTATAAGATAACTGTTTCAGCGAATAGTGATACACCTAAAAATGATAATGACGAAATGATAATAAGCGAGAACTATTATCTCACTATCAATATTCCGGAAAAGGGAAGCACAAAAAAAGTCATCAAGAACTTTGTGAATTATTATAGCGGTAATAAGCCAAGAAAGCTCAATGGCAATATTCCTACAAACCTTGTCCAAGTGACAAATAATGACACTGGCGCATATGTTATTGCAAACTTTTTTACACAGCTAGTAAGTGTGACGGCTCATGACCCAGAGGAGATAACAGCGTCAAATAATTTTGTCCGTGCGACAATGACGTCAAAAATAAGCATTGATCCGAGCCTTAGAGATACATTTAATGGCTATAAGAGTGACGATTTCAATATGTATCAGGCGTTTAAATTCTCTATGAAGAACTTTGATGAAAACGATGCGGGAGCTAATGCAAAGATCATTGCAGGAACTTCGGTGAATGTTGATTACAGCATTTTAAACAGTTCAGACACAGAGTTATCAAACGCAAAAATAAGCAAGACTGAAACACTTTCAGAAGCTAAAGACAGCTATATGCTGATGTATCCCGATTCGGTCTACGATTATATCAATAGTGACACAAATGGTTCTATAACTGTCAAGGCTGATATCAGCTTAACTTATGGTACTGCGGGGATCATAGATCAGTTTCCTGAACGTAAGGACGGGGATACAAAAACCGGTATTGGCGTAAATGCGGCGTCTTATGTTGCATATAGCCAGAACAATATTGAGAACAGCTCTATCTCTGCAAGTGGAGTTATGCCTGCCAGACGCTACTATAGAAAGGCAATGACGGTGGCACAGCTAAACTATAACGTTGCAGAGTCAACGGTTCTTGAGTCGAAGGATTCACCATTTTCGCAGCTTGGTATCAATGCCAAAGATATGACTACAGAAGAAATGGCAATAACAGCAAATGCTATCTATGATCTGTCTGCTTTGAGTCGATCAACAAAGGACAGTGGCAAAAAAATACAGTATACAATGAGGTTGTATGTTAAGGACAATAGTGGCGATTATAAGCAGACAAACGATATTAGCAAATACCTCAGTAGCTTTACTTTGGAAAACGCCACATCAAGCAGTGGTCTGAATGGCAAGGAGTGCGTTTTTACAACTGATTATAATGGCGAAGAACAAAACACAGCCGTTACGAAATTTACAGTAAAAACAGGCAAGGCTTTTGAGGAGCAGGGACTTACCTATGCGAACTATAGAGTTGAGCTTACCGCGGTATTGCTTAATGATAACAACTCAGTTGTTAATGGAACTACCTCAAGCGACTATGTTGTTTACACAAACGCAAAAATAGAAACAGGCTTTATAAATTCATAATAAGCAGGCATTTTCAGGAGAAAATTATGACAAAAAGCATTTTTGGAAAATTCAGAAAATTAGAAAAAAAGAAGAAGCTCCAGCTGGTCATAGCAGTATCCATCTCGGTGGTACTGCTTGTGGCACTGCCTGTTTATGCGTGGTTTACTCACAAACGTTCTATTGCTCTTACAACAAAAATAAATGCCCCTACTCAGCTTTATATCACCGCAGGAAACAAAGAATCTGTGGCAAATCTTGAAATGGCAGATATAGACGTTGAGAACGGCAGTTATAAAGACTTTGTTTTCGGCATAGGCGGGGCAGACGTGCAACAATATCAAATACAGCTTGCACATACAACGAATATCCCTTTTGAGTATGAGATATATCGTGCGAAAAGCGTCAGTGAAACTGAAAAATCAGAAGCTGTCGTTTATGTTTCTGATGAAGAGAATAAAACGTTTTATTACAAAATAGACGGCAATAAGATCTCAGGACATTATCTCAATCAGCAAGGCTCGGAGATACTTGCTAACAGCACACTTCACGAAAAGTCCTATGACACTTATAGCAATGTTCAGAAAAATGCCGAAGCACTTTATTGGCAATCGGATACACTGACGGTAATTGACAATAAAGATCCGTTTTGCGATTATTTTATAATCAGAGTAAAATGGAATGATAAAGTCCAAAACAATAAAGAAACTGATATGGTCTACCTGACAGTTCAGAGAAAGTAATAAATCACAAAATAGAGAGGAGGGTGGCTGTTATGAAAGACCAATTTATAAAAAAGCTTAAAAGATCGTGGCTTGCAATATGGATAGCTTTTGCGGCAGCCGCACTCAGTACTATTGGCGTCCTGGCGGCTTATACCAGCGTTTCAAGTGTAAAGCGAGTTGTATCCACACAAAAGGGAGCTGGTATGCTGTTTTCATCTAATTATCTTACAACAGATGAAAATGATCTTCCAAGGACGATAACTTTTAGCAGTATGGAAAACTCGCCTTGTGTGACAGTCAATGTATGCAACTATCCGCAAACATTGATAAAGCATAATGACAAGGATATCACATACACTTTGAAAGTCGAGCTTGTGGACAGCAACGGAAATGCCGTTACCGGAGAAGAAACTGCAAAATACTCAGTTGAATATAACGGTGAAAAAAAGACTTTTGGAAGCAATTCAAAAATAGAGTTTTCACTTCTGAAACTTATGGCTGACGATTTCAACAAGCATGAATTTGTGCTGACTTTTGATAAGTCACAGCTCACAAAGTCTGACATATACATGAGAGTGACAGCCACTCCTACAAATCAGGCTGAGTTGAAACCGCTCTCCGCAAAGCTTGGCGTTATCTATATAAATAATAACACATCAGCAACATGGACAGGCACATTCATCGACAATGCTACCTCGCCTAAAGATCTTGACGGCTTCAACTACCGCCTGTCAGGCAGCGGCGAGGGTACTGTCACACTGACATGGAACACGAAATATGTTGATATCAGCACATGGTTTAAAAACACTTATGATCTGATTATTTCAAAGGACAGTTCTGGCATAGCCACTGCAACTATGAAAGTGAATTCTGCCGAGAAAAATCAATATGATATTCAGTTCTATCGAACGAACGGCATTAACAGTGCAGAGCAGTGGTCTGACGGTAATCATACCAATATTACGGTGAATGGAACGGGATTTGTATCAATGAGTTTCACTCAAGGCGCAGCGAAAGAAAATTAGAATATGTACAAAAAAACGGACTGCAAACAAAATGCAGTCCGTTTTTCTGTAGGGACGAACAGTGTTCGCCCGTTATTATATCCGTGTAATGTTCAGTACGAAAGCTTAGAGTGCAGACTTCAAAGCCTCAGCAAGCTGAGCAGGACATGATGTGCCACGTCCGTTGCAGTCGATACCCTCAAGTCTGTCAATAACGTCTTGAACCTTCATGCCCTCAACAAGCTTTGATACACCCTGTGTGTTGCCGTTACAGCCACCTGTGAAATGCACTTTCTTTACGATACCGTCCTCTACTTCGATATCTATTTTTCTTGAACATACTCCCTTTGGAGTGTAGCTGATCGTTGCCATTTGAAAAACCTCCTAAATTCTTGCTACGCCTGTTTCTCTTGCAGCCTTTGCCACAGCCTCAGCCACAGCGACCGGTACTGACCTGTCAAAAGAGTTCGGCAGAATAAATTCCGCACTGAGCTTGTCCTCAGGAACACAGCCTGCGATAGCCTTTGCGGCAGCCATTTTCATTTCCTCGTTTATGTCAGAAGCCCTTACTGCAAGTGCACCCTTGAAAATTCCAGGGAAAGCGATAACGTTGTTTATCTGGTTAGGGAAGTCTGAACGTCCTGTGCCAACGATAAACGCACCAGCCGCCTTTGCTTCGTCAGGCATTATCTCAGGAGTCGGGTTAGCCATTGCGAAAAGTATAGGCTTATCATTCATGGATTTAACCATTTCAGCGGTCACAAGCTTTGGCTTGGAAACACCTACGAAAGCGTCTGCACCCTTGAGTGCGTCGGCAAGAGAGCCATGGAGCTTGTTCTTGTTTGTTACCTTTGCCATTTCAGCGTGAGCCTCGTTAAGATAATTGTCGCCCTCGCAGATTATGCCCTCACGGTCTACCATGATAAGATTGCCAATACCGAGAGAAAGCAAAAGCTTTCCGATAGCACAGCCGGCTGCACCTGCGCCGTTTATAACGAGTGTGATATCCTCTATCTTCTTGTTAGCTACCTTGCAGGCGTTCATAAGTGCCGCACCGACAACGATAGCAGTTCCGTGCTGATCGTCATGGAAAACAGGGATATCAACTTTTTCTTTAAGCTTAGCCTCTATCTCAAAACACCTTGGAGCGGCGATATCTTCAAGATTTATACCGCCGAAGCTGTCTGATATCATGGCGATAGTGTTTACTATTTCGTCAACGTCATTGGACTTTATGCAAAGTGGAAAAGCGTCAACGTCTGCGAACTCCTTGAAAAGTGCACACTTGCCCTCCATAACAGGCATACCTGCCAGACCGCCAATATTGCCAAGACCAAGCACAGCAGAGCCGTCTGTGATAACAGCCACAAGATTTGCACGTCTTGTAAGTTCATATGAAAGGTCAGGATCTTTCTGTATTTCAAGGCAAGGCTGAGCAACGCCTGGTGTGTAAGCCAGCGTCAGGTCTTTTGCATTGTTTACCTTTGCTCTTGAGCAGACCTCTATCTTGCCTTTCCATTCTCTGTGTTTCTGTAGGGATTCTTCCATTACGTTCATTTTATACAGTCCTCTCTATTTTACGCATTAAAGGAACATTACCGCATGATAATGTCCCTTTATTATACCATATTATTTCTCTGTTTTCACAGCCGCTTTGTTAGCTTTTTGTGAATTTATATGAATGAGCTTGAACAGCTTATCAAGATTTTCCTTGTCAGTGGTCATGCTTCCGATATGTGTCATAGTCTCATTATACAGACCATGGAAGTCAGAGCCACCAGTCACTATCAGGTCATGTTCTTTTGCAATATCCACAAGCTTCTGCTGTTGAGTTGGAGTAGCAGAGTAATGATAAGCTTCAATTCCGTCAAGCTTGCCTGCCTCGATAAGCTCAAGAAGCAGCTCGGTGTTATTGAACATAACAGGGTGTGCCATAACAGCCACGCCCTTTGCGGAATGGATAAGATCAAGCACAAAGTTTACGTCAGGATATTCACGGGTAACAAGACATTCGCCGTTTGGATATGCAAAAAGCTTGTCGTTCACAGAGCCGTAAAGCTCTGTGGCATAACCGTAATTCACTAATGCTCTCATGATATGCTGCTTGAAAATGCTCTTTGAACTTTTCGTGTAGTGCAGTACAGCATCGGCAGGGATAGGATATCTTGCCATTACCTTTTCTATCATTTCCTTTGCACAGTCTTTTCTTATCTGGCATGACTTCAGGCAAAGACCTTCCAGCCTGTCTGGCTTCTGCGGTGCATAGCAAAGAATGTGTACTTTTGAATTGCGCTTCTTGTCCCATGCGGAAAGCTCTACCGCAGGAATGACCTTGACCCCATAACGTTCGCCAAGTATTTGCGCTCTGTTTGATGATGAAAGAGTGTCATGGTCTGTTATCGCAAGAAAGTCAAGTCCCATTCTTTTTGCCTGAACAATGACCTCTTCTATACCCAGCGAGCCGTCAGACAGCGTTGTGTGACAATGCAGATCTCCTGTCATACCTTTGTTCCTCCAAATCTATAAAATACATCTGTCATTTTCTGTATATATAGTACAGCCGTTAAATTTGACTAAATAATTATAACATATTTTATATACATTTGCAAGCACTTTTGAACAATTTACACAAAATTTGCACGAAAATTATATTATTTTGTCGTATATGACAAATCCGCAGTGTCGAAATAGTGCGATTTAACGAAATATCAGAGCTTATATCCGAAGAATTTTTCGCAAAACCATACGTCTTTAACCTGAAAGCTCTTGCCGTTTAGATATTCAAGTGTACCTGCGTCAGTGGTGAATTTAAAGGTGAGCTTGTACGAATAAAGCGCCTGCGTTTTCACATTGTATGCACGATTGACTTTATTTATTCCGTATTTGCCGTCACCGAGAAGTGGATAGCCGATGTGAGCAAGGTGCGCCCTTATCTGATGCGTCCTGCCTGTGATGAGGTCAACTTCAAGAAGTGCAAGGTCATCAGCCTTGTTTTCCGCAAGCACACGATAAGAGGTTATCATGGTGCGGCTGCCCTGAAATTTCTTGTCAGATACTTTGACAGTTTTTGTGGTTTCATCTTTCTGATGATAAGCCGTGAGCCGTGCAGACTTCTCCTTTGGTATGCCAACGGTCACGCAAAGATAAAGCTTTTCAAGTTCTCTGTCTTTAACTTTCTGATTAAGCACACGCAGGCTCTCAGCATTTTTCGCACATATTACAATGCCGCCTGTGTTGCGGTCGATCCTGTTGCAAAGGGCAGGAGCAAAAGACAACTCCTCCTCAGGACGATATTCACCTTTTTCATAAAGATAGTGCTGTATCCTGTTTATGAGCGTGTCTGTCGAGCCGCTTTCGTCCTCATGTACCACAAGTCCGCACTTTTTGTCGCAAAGGATAATATTCTCGTCCTCGTAAATAATATTCAAAGACGTTGGCGCACTGAGAAAAGCAGGTCTGTCAGCAACTTCGCCCTTGAAAAATTCGTCATTGATGTAAAGCTGCATAACGTCACCGCAAGCAAGCCGTGTGGATATCTCACAGCGTTTGCCGTTGAGCTTGATACGCTTTAGGCGCAGATATTTGTACAGCAGATTTTTAGGCAGCTTCGGCACAGCCTTTGTGAGAAACTTGTCAACACGCTGACCTGCGTCATTCTGATTTATTATAAATTCTCTCATGTCATACCTCAGAGCTTCACACGAGCTGAGAATCCTCCGTCAATAAGCTCGTCAAGACCGGTGCTGTCAGCACCGCTTTCACGGAGAAGCAGAAGAATTTCTGACATATCGCAGGCTTTGCCTTTACGGCGTGATATCTCCTCTTCGCATTTGATAGCATATTGTAAAGGCTTTTTGTCAGCAGGGAAGTTCACATCTGAGCCTTGAGCGATGAGCCATTTGATGAAATCAACACTTCGCTTGTCAGGCTTGAGAACGCCGTCCTGCTCAACAAAGTCAGCACTTTCGATTGCAGTGAGCAGGAAAGTAAGTCCGTTGCTGTCAGTGTCGTTGTAGTCCACATCGTCAGAGATGAATAAGAATTTAAGCTCTTCCAGTTCACGCTTTGAGAGGGTGTAGTTGTATTCGTCATATGATCTATTCATGTTACGTCCTCCTGAAATTATTACTATAGTGATATTATAACCTAAAGTGTGGGAGAATGCAAGAGGGGAGCGGTATTAAGTGAGGAGTGAGGAATGAGGAGTGAGGAATGGGTAAAGCTGAACAGAGATGTATACAAGCACCGAGCGTAGCGAGCACTTAAACGCAGGCTCAAGCCCGGCGTTAGAGGGCTTGTGGGTTCTTAGGGCAAAGCCC
>OGRL01000254.1_pt1 | contig 49177 bp, 50 predicted proteins | sample 1553481 | NCBI WGS metagenome assembly OGRL01 (sample SAMEA2580036, study PRJEB22360) | human gut metagenome
TTGATGCTGTAACGGTCGCCGATGGTCTCTATCGTATCGATGCCGCAGTACCTTTTGAGCAGGTAGGAGGCGACGGTAACGAGGATGATGGCCGCGAGCGACCCCGGTATCTTGCGCGATACCTTGGGCGTCAGCAGAATGATGAGGATGCTCACCAGGCCGATGCCGAGGGCCCAGAGGTTGGTGGTGTCGAAGTGCTGGAAGTAGACCGCCCATTTGCCGATGAAGTCTTCCGGGACGGCTCCGTCGATACGTAGACCGAAGAGGTCTTTTATCTGGGTGGAGAATATCGTCAGGGCAATACCAGCCGTGAAGCCCACGATGATGGGATAGGGGATGAATTTGATGACGACGCCGAGTTTGAAGAGTCCGAGCAGGACAAGGATGATGCCGGCCATGACGGTGGCGATGGCGAGTCCTTCGATGCCGTACTGGCTGATGATGCCGGCGACGATGACGATGAAGGCTCCCGTGGGGCCGCCTATCTGGACGTTGCTGCCGCCGAGGAAGACTTCCCCGAGGGAAAGGAGAGGAGGAAGCCGCCGCTGATGGCGGTGATGAGTCCCTTTTCGGGCGAAACGCCGCTGGCTATGCCGAATGCGATGGCGAGGGGGAGGGCGACGATGCCGACGATGATGCCGGCCATCAGGTCGGCGGTGAATTTCCGGCGGTCGTAGTTTTTCAGCGCCGTGAAAAGTTTGGGTTGGAAATCGATGGTGTGTTTCACGATAACGGATGTTTGTCAGGGTTAGTTTTGTTAAGGCGGCGCAAATATAACAAAAGTTTGTGTAAAAAGAGCTGAATTGGAGGTTGTTGGGTATAAATATTTGATGGATAAATGATTTGAGTGATGTCTATCAATGTTCCACCGAATGGTCAAAAAGAGGCTTTAGGAGTGGTTAAACCGGAGAATCCTTACTTATCCGTTGCCTTTTTTAGGGTGTCGGAATGTCGGTAAATTACTCATTGATGCCCTCCAAAAACCTTACCGGATGGCACCGTCATGACAAAAGTAGTAACTTTTTCGACCGGTTTGACAAAATACGGATTTTAACCGTTTCTATCGTACTTTATTCACTGTTCCGCTTTATTCTTCATGGCTTCAAATAGCTGAATGACAGTTATTTTTGTAGTAATGAAAATACTATGGAACAAAGCGTAAAGGTTTGGTTCTACCTGAAAAAGAACGAAGCGAACGAAGAGGGCCGTTGCCCCGTTATGGCCCGCCTTACGGTGGGGAATACGGCGAGTGTATTCAGTATGAAACTGACCGCTCCCGTATCGTTATGGACATCTGGCCGTGCACAAGGTAAAAGTGCGGAAGCCGGACGTATCAACCGGCAACTGGATGAGGTACGTGCTTCCGTCCTGTCCATCTATCGGGAACGGTCAGCTATTCGCAACGACATAACGGCAGACGATATCAAACATCGGCTATTGGGGATGAACGACGGACAGGAAACACTCTTGTGCTATTTCCGTTCTTTCATCGAGCATTTCGCACAGCGTGTGAATATCAACCGTACCGTCGGTACGCTTAACTCCTATCGCATTGTCTGCAAGCGGTTGTCCGGATTTTTGCAGCAAAAATATCGTCTTGCAGATATTTCATTTACGGCATTGGACAAATCGTTCATCGACAAATACGATTTGTACCTGCGTACCGAATGTCATTTGGCACTCGGCACAATCCGCTTGCAGACAACCCGGTTACGGACAGTCGTAGGTCATGCCATTGCCGAGGGAATCATTACGACCGACCCTTTTGCCGGCTATGAATCGGAATCCCCCCGGCCAAAGCGGAGATATCTTACCCGTAAAGAACTGGAACGACTGATGACAACTCCGCTCGATACACCACAGCGGTATTTGGTGCGCGACCTGTTTCTGTTTTCATGTTTCACGGGAATATCATACGGAGATATGTGCCGATTGACGAAAGAAAATCTGGTCGTATCCGAAACCGGCAGTGCATGGATTAAAAGTGAAAGGACAAAAACGCATATCGCATTCGATGTGCCGTTACTCGAATTACCCATGCGTATTCTCGACAAATACAGGGATATCGCAAAAGATGGAAAGCTACTGCCTATGTACAGTAACCGGGTGATGAATGACCATTTGAAAAAAATCGCATCAATCTGTGGGATAGAGCAACGGCTTGTTTTCCACACCGCAAGACATAGCATTTCTTCTTACTCATTGGAAACAAGAAACTTGCAAAGATTGTCAGCTTGACAGGTAACGACTTAGAAACCAGCGGGCTTCTCTATTCTGCAATGTTCTGCATCAATCAAAAGAACGCTTTTCTCATTTGCAAAAGTAGTGTTTTTCTTCCTTGTTACCAAAGTTATTCCTCTGAAAAATAGAGAAAATCAGACTTCCAAACAAAATTCAAGTCATCCGTTCATTTTTAAGTGGCTAATCCCCTGTAAAGCCATTGGCTCATCCCTATTATTTGAATATGGAATTAAAAAGATGGTAGTTTTCAGCTATGAAAATCCAATGCAGAAATGATTGTGTTTTTTCCTGAACAACGGAATGTGCCAATCTGCATAAGTTCATTGCAACACCAACTTGTTTCTGTATTACTACATTGACAGATAAATGTATTGTACTACCAATTTACAACCCAAAAACTCCACCTTTCTAAATCTGCGCCCCATTGCTGATACTTGTATTTGAAGTTTTGCTGTTGTAAACCAGTATGACAGCAAAACAGTAAATCAGCATATCATTGGAACTATGTTGTTTCTTATCTGTATGGAATGGCTTTCTTGATTATCCGTTTCTGTTCATCATCATTTTTACAAACCATTGGTTCGATGTGCTTGCAAACAAGCGAGGAAGTATTTGCCTAAAATTGCATTTCCATATTGGTCTAAGGCGGATTTTGGCTGTAATTGGCACATATAGGCATCGGATTGACGCTATTGCCTGTACATCAAAAGAAAGAAAACACGGTTTTCATCTTCCGGCATCCTCAAACTGAGGTTCAGAGTTATACACAAACCTTACTTCCGTTCTTCTTTTGGGCAGCATAGGCATTGGGAAACGATGCTTTGAGAACCGTAATAACAGTACAATTTCCAATCTGTTTACTGGCGGATTGTTGCTTTCACGAGAAAGCAGCAAGGTATGTTTTGAGTTACTCAAAACGTTTCGGGTTACTCCGAAAACCTTGCTGCCGACGGCTTATCCTCCGAAGTCGATAAGCTTATTTCTTACTTTTGATGCACAGTCCCCGTTTTTATTTGTTCCGTTACAGGATAAAATATTAATAAAAGGGAAGAAATCTTGGGACTGTTTACTTTCCTTTCAGGGTCTCCCAAAAAGATTATCACCTGACCTTTTATGTTAAAGGCACAAAACGACTTGACAAATTTTGTCAATAACCTTAGTCGAATGGCAGATTTTGTGTATATTTGCACTCAAATTAATTCTGCTATGCTTTTCCAAGACAAATTGAAAGAACTGCGGGAATCACACAAACTGCTACAACGACAGGTTGCGGCTGGAATAGATATGGATACTGCCGTGTATTGCAAAATCGAAAAGGGTGACAGGCAAGCACGAGAGGAACAAGTGCGCCAGTTGGCTCTATTCTATGGTATTTCATACGAGGAACTGCGCCGTTACTGGATTGCTGGGAAGGTCTATAATCTCGTGGGGGAAGAGGAAGACGCGAATGGTATCCTCCATATGGTGGCAGAAGAAATGGAAGAATACGGCAAATCTAAAAACAAATATCAAGAATAGACATGGCAAGGATTGATAAATTCAGAGCATTTGTGGCAAGCTATCAGGAGGCTTGCAAGCATGGAGATTTGGGAATGGCTTCGGAGGAGACCATGCGCACTTGGATAAACCAGATGCTTGCCGTGTTTGGTTGGGACGTAAAGAACACCAACCATGTGTTGCAGGAAGTTTCTCTTGAAAGTGCGGCACGGGCGACATTGAATGAAATTGGGTCAACGAATACACGCCCGGACTATACGCTGATGAACGGTCGGATTCGCCTATTCTTCCTTGATGCGAAACGGCGGACAGTAAACATAAGGGACGACAGGAGCGTTTCTTTCCAAATTCGTTCATATGGATGGTCAATCGGTGCAAGCTATTCCGTAGTGACAAACATGGACGAGCTGGCCATTTATGATTGCACCGCAATGCCTCGTCATACAGACAACGCAGACTTTGCCCGCACAGTTTACCTGAAAGTGGAAGACTATGTGGACAACTTCGATTGTCTCAATAGCTTCTTGGGGCACGAAGAAGCAATCAACAATCAGCAAAACGTGAAATTTGTCGGAAAGGATACCATTGATAGAAATTTCTCAAAAGCGTTGAGCAACGTGCGGCTCAATCTTGCGCGAGCAATAATTAATGGGAACCACGGCACAATCAGTATTGCCAATCTTAACCTTTGGACACAAATAATCCTTAACCGAATATTATTCATCCGCGTTTGCGAAGCCCGTGGACTGGAACGTGATGGACTGCTGAAAGACTTTGCCGCGATGGATTTTTGGACGCAGTTCAAGAATTCGTCTTACATTGACTTCTACGAACATTATGATGGTCCGATGTTTACCCGAATCAGGCAAATTCAGGCCTTAATCATTGACAATGCCGTTTTCGAGGAGTTTTTGTCTTACCTCTATTATCCATCACCTTATTGTTTTGATGTAATTCCACTGAAAAGCATCAGTGACATTTACGACCTTTTCCTCGGTTATCACCTCGAATATGATGAAAGAGGGATACTCTGTAATGTTCTGAAATCGGAGTTCCGTAAAAGTAATGGCGCAGTAACTACACCCGAACATATTGTGCAAAATACGATAAACTGCACAATAACGCCAGACCTCATGCAATCGCTCACCAATGAGCAGATTCTCAACTTGAGGATTCTTGACCCTGCTTGTGGAAGCGGAGTGTTCCTCGTGAGCATTTACGACTATTTGGCAACGCAGATAGAAAGTAATATCAAAGAACAAAAAGACACTTTACCTGACCAATATCTCTACAAAAGAAATGGAAAGACATGTCTAAACTTGGAAGGGCGAAAGCTGATAGTAAACCGATGCTTGCACGGGGTTGACATTAACCAAGAATGCGTAGAGGTAGCAAAGCTCTCGCTGTCGTTAAAAGTTATCGATGGTTACGAACCCATTGATTTCGGCAACGCTGGTCTTTACGGTTCACAGATATTGCATGGCGTGGGCGTAAATATTAAATGTGGCAACTCGCTTGTTGAGCCAGACATTCTAAAACGTGTTCCTAACATAACTGATAATCTTGAAGAACTTGCAGCGACAAATGCTTTCGATTACAGAACTGCTTTCAGTGATGTATTCATTCGAGGCGGTTTCGATTACGTCATCGGCAACCCTCCATACGTTGAAGTAAAGAACTACAACACAGCTTTGCCTTGCATGTCAACTTACATTAAGCAGCGTTATGGTTCAAGTAGAAATGGAAAAATAGACCTTGCTATTCCTTTCATCGAACGAGGAATAGAACTGCTGAACGAACACGGTAGTCTCGGATACATTATACAGAAGCGATTTTTCAAGACCGAATACGGCAAGGGAATTCGCAAACTGTTGAGCAACGGGCGTTTGTTGCGCACTGTCTATGACTATGTGGAAACGGACTTGTTTGAAGACAGAATCACATACGTTGCCATTGTTGTATGCGACAAGTCAACAACTGAAGAGGAATCCATTAAGTACGTAAGTAGTGCCAATGGCAAATGCGTTGATATAAATAAAAATACAATCACCGAAACGCCGTGGATATTTGAAAATTACCAGACCAATGAGTTGCGTACACGATTGGCTAAAGAACTTGGAACATTAGGAGAAGTTTGCAATATTAAGGTAGGTGTGCAGGTGTTGTGGGATGATGCTTTTCATATTGTTGTTGACCATATTGACAAGGATTATATTTATGGGAACACTGCCATTTGTGAGAATTTGAAAGTTGAGCGAGGTGCTTGCCGTGTATTGCTCTGCAATGAGCGGTTTGTGCCGTTGTCTGTCCGTAAAGACACTACTTACATTCTATTCCCTTATGACGTGGTAGATGGCAAAGTGCAGCCAATCCTGTTCTCCGATTATGAAAGCCGCTATCCGTTTGCTGGTCGTTATCTGCGTGAGAACCGTGCGGTAATTGAAAAGAATGTGCAAACTTTACCCGACCGTCTTCCCTCGTTAGACCGAGATGAAAACTGGCATTTGTTTACCCGTGTTAACAACCATAATGCAGTTTACAAGAAACTTTGCATACCGATGACCTCGCAGAATCCACAAGCGGCAGTCGTGATGCAGGAGGATGCCTATTGTGACAATGCCAATATGTTCTTTGTACAAATCCCGGAAGTGACATGTGATAAACTTTACGCAATGGCGGCAGTCATTAACTCCACTCCGTTTGCTTATTTTGCCAAGTCGTTAGCCAATCCGCAGCAGGGAGGATTCTACAAGTTCAACAAACAGTTCCTTGACCCTGTGCCATTTCCATGCAAAGAGTTTCTTGCGTTCAGCGACCGCATGCAACGTTTGGCAGCTTTGGCACGGCGCATTGAAGAAACAAACACGGCAATCACGAATAACACTTCTTTTGCGCCTCGTTTCTATCCGATGTTGAACGACCTTTGGAACGAGGTTGATAACTTGTGCTGTGAACTCTACGGCTTAACAGAAAATGTACGAAAAAACATTATGTCCACCCCTCGTGCGGATCACCACTATGAATAAAGAACTGCAAAATATAATCTCCCACTATGCCGAGCAACAACATTGCTTGGATTGCATTGTCGTATCGTCTTTCCTCAAAAACAATGCGCTTACAGTCCAAGGCGGCTTGCTTGCCGATTACTGTTGCTATGATGTGCCGACCGTTGACATTAAGTCGATTGAGGATGTAATCAACGTGTTCGAGTTGGCCATTCCAAAGGCTGAAAAGACGAAGAACGGCGCGGTTTACACACCGAAGTACATTCGCGACTACATTTTGGAGAGAGTTATATCCACACAGAAAAAGTCCCTGCAAGATTGTCTTGCCATCGACATCTCTTGCGGATGCGGTGCGCTTCTGTTCTCACTTGCCGACTACCTACACGCCCATTGTGGGCAGTCGTACCGCGAAGCTGTGCAGCATCTTTATGGAGTGGATGTAAGCGGGGTGAGTGTGAAGCGGTGCAAGATTCTCCTTTCGCTAGCTGCTCTACAGAACGGCGAGAATTTGACAGACGAGGATTTCCACATTAGCCAAGGCAATTCGCTTGATTTCGATTTTGTGGCAATGCCGGGAGTGGCTGAAAACGGCGGGTTTGACATCGTTGTAGGCAATCCACCGTATGTCCGTGCAAAGCATATTGACGAAGAATCAAAGGCGTTGCTCCCTCACTGGCAAGTGGCTCGCTGCGGAAATGCAGACCTATATCTGCCGTTCTTCGAGATAGCTTGCCACATTCTTCGCGAGGATGGGGTGCTGGGGTTCATCACACTCAATTCTTTTTTCAAGAGCGTGAATGCCAGGTTGCTGCGCGATTATTTCCGCCGTTCAAACGCAGCCATAGAAATCGTTGACTTTGGTGACCAACTTGTTTTTGGAAAAACGCTCGCCTACACTTGCATCGTTCTGATTGACCTACAGGGGAAGGCGGGTATCAACTATGCAAAAGGACAAATAAGCGCAAGCGGCTTCACTGAAAAGCCTTCGCATTTCAACTTTATCCCATACAGCGACCTCGATGACCACAAAGGATGGAACCTCAATAATGCCGAAACCTTGGAAAACATCCTGAAGATAGAGCGTACAGGCCAACCGCTCGGCGATTTGTTCCAAATAAAGAACGGCATTGCCACGCTTGCCAATGATGTTTATATCTTCCGTCCTGTGCGCGAAGATGAAGGATACTTCTACCTGCAAATGAGCGACATGGAGTTCCCGATAGAGAAAGGAATTTGCCGAGACATCATAAAGCCTAACATTTTGCACTCCGAAGAAGAGATACCAAGTGTTATCGAAAAGGTGATTTTCCCATACGATGAGAACAATAAGATTTTGGTAGAGGCCGTGTTTATGGGCAAATACCCGAAAGCATACAAGTACCTTTCGCTTAACAAAGTGAAACTGGCTCAGCGCGACAAGGGTGAAAAAACTTACGAAGCATGGTACGCTTTCGGACGTTCGCAAGCCACTGGCGACCGTGGTCTCAAACTATTGTTCCCCTACATGACTGACCACCCGCATTTTGTTTACACCGACAACGAGAACATGCTCATTTATTGCGGCTATGCCATCTTCAGTGAAAGCGAAGAAGACCTCCTTGTGCTGAAACGCATCCTCGAATCCTCCGTGTTCGACTACTATATGCGACACACCGCCAAACCCTATGCCACTGGCTATTATTCCTATGCGAAGAACTACGTGAAAGGATTTGGAATTCCCATGCTAAGCGACAAGCAGCGCATCGGTTTGCTCTCGTTGCAAGACAAAAATGCCATAAATGGCTATGTTGAAGGCTTATACAAAATGAAAGTATCAAATAGACATAAAATATAAAACTTTTACTTTGTCATTTGCGAGCGTAACAAAGCATTTTTGATTATCGAATATCCTCTATGAACAGAAATCTTATTACAACAACATTTCAAGTAATAATCTATGATGAAAAAATCAGGCAGTCAATATAAAGGAGACTCTTTTGAGAAATTGGTTTTCAACAAATTAAAAGAACTCATCCAATGTCAAAGCATACCTGGCGTATCACGATACAATGAGATTTTTCTACATAAGCAATATGCCAGTAAGACTGCTCCTGATATTCTGTTAAATCCCGACATAACCATAGAAATCTATGCAGACTCAAGCAAAAGGACATGGAGTAATCTTCTTGTCGTTGAGTGCAAAAACCATAAAAGAAAAATAGACAATTCTATCTATCGAGAGTTTGTAGGAAATCTTACTGATTATCCACGTTCCGGAGTTCGTGGTATAATGATTTCATCGACAGGCTTTACGCAACAAGTAATTACTTTGGCTCAAAATGATAATATTGCACTTGCTATTTTGTCGGAAGAAAGCGATTGGGAAACAATTGTCTGGAGACAAATAAACAACTTTGAACAAAATCAATTCAAGCGTAGAGTCTTAATTGGTGAGGCATCAACTAACTATCCAATAGTATATTATGAAAATTCATTTATTACTATTCCTGATTTATTGCAAGAATACGGTATTTCGATGTCCAAAGCGTTGCACGTACCATTTATGGGGGACGACGAGATTTGTAGAAAAGTGAATGAGATTTTGCAGAACACTAACTATTTGATAAACGAAAACTTCATAGAGCGTTGTTTTGCGTTGATTGCCACTGATTATAGAATCGAACGCATTGAAATGCAAGAAGATTGTTTGGGTAAATGTGATTTCAAAGAACATGTGATTTCCATCAATTCCGCTTTGAGCGAACACCGTCAGAATTTTACCGTTGCTCACGAATTGGGACACATCGCTTTACATTCGTCTGCTGTGGAAAATTTGCTTTCAATTGAAGACAGAAAAAGTGACACGAACGCAATTATTGGGAAATCCACTTATGGCAGAATGGAGTATCAGGCTAATACCTTTGCATCGTTTCTTCTTATGCCTGATATTCCATTCAATGTAGAAGTTCGAAAACTCTTCAAAGAATATAGAATTACAACAGGTCGGCTCTATCACGATTATCAGCCATGCAATATACGTGATTGCAATTTGGTGGTTGGAGCATTATCATCCAAGTTTCATGTTTCTTATGAAGCGGTTATCGTTCGTTTGAAACGCGCGAATCTTTATACAGAAGGAGATAGCTGTAATCTATTAAAGGAATATTTGAGACATAACTATTGGTAGTTTTATGGAAGAATCTACTTCTAATACGATAATATTCTTGAAACAACGCCAATCACTGCCAAATGCTTCCACGAAACTGCCAACCCATTGTTTGATGCCCGATACCCCTTTACTTTGCGGTCAAAACCGAGTATCAACAATAAAAAACAGTATCGACAATGGAAGTTTTAATTATTCAGAAAGAAGCGTTCGAGGAAATGGCGGCGAAGTTCAGCCGTTTCACGGAACGGATGGATGCCATCCTTGCGAAGCAAGGCGGCAAGTCTTTGGACAGGTGGATGGACAACCAAGAAGTCTGCCGACAACTCAACATCAGTCCGCGCACCTTGCAGACGCTGCGCGACAACGGCACGCTGGCTTATTCGCAGATAAACCACAAGGTGTTTTACCGACCGGAGGATGTGATGCGCATCGTCAAGCCAGTGGAGAACAAACCTAAATCCGCAATGGCATGAGTGAGATGATTACCAAGAACCATGCGCTTGTCACCGAGTTCGGCGACAGCCTTGACCGTCTGCTGGACGGTATTGAGAACTTCATGGCAAACAGCCGTCCGACATTGGGCGGCGAACGCTTCCTGACGGACAGGGAGGTGTCGGCACGGCTGAAAGTGAGCCGACGCACTTTGCAGGACTACCGTAACAACGGCATAATTGCCTATTACCAGTTGGGAGGAAAGATTCTGTACAAGGAATCGGACATCGAGCGGATGCTTGCCGCCAATTACCGGGAGGCGTTCAAATAGCATCATAAAAGGAATACGACCTGATGCCCTCTGGTCGTATATCCTTTGCATCAACAGCTATGACCGTTCTGGGAGTATGCCGCTGGCGAAAAGAACAAACATAGAGGTTCTTTCCGACTGGCGGCATATAGTTTCCCCATGATGAAACGCCTGAAAGCCATACTCTCCCGACTTCTCAACTTGAAGGAAACGGCTATCACCATTTCAAGGCTGTACACGTCATAGCTTATTCCGTTGTCCAGCCTGACGTAGCATATGGTGTCGCTTTCCAACAACTCCATGTTCTTGTAGATGGCACGGATAGCCCTGCGTATGTCGCATCCGAATACATTGAATGCATCGGACATTTCCTGCTGCGTCATCCATACGGGAGCGGTCGGCATCGTGACCGCCCCGTTCTCGCTGATTGTGATTATTCCACGCTCCATAATCATTTTCCAATTTGCTTGTTATCAATGTCTGTTTCTTTTAACAATTCTTATCTTTTGTACCATTTACCTGTTCCGTACATCATTCTGACCGCCATCAGGTTGTCCATGTCCTTTGAAATCTTCTTGTCCGTAACTTCCGCGTACCGTTGGGTGGTCTTTATACCGGAGTGTCCCATCATCTTGGCGATGCTCTCGATGGGTATGCCCTCCGAAATCAAGAAAGTTCCAAACGAGTGCCTGCTTTGATGGTAGGACAAGTTTTCTTTCCGTCCTATCGCCACGCCCAACTCGTGTATCTCGAACCACATCTCGTCACGGCTCGGAAGCGGAAAGACGGGCTTCGTATCATCCGTCGTGTTGTAGAGGTCAAGTATCTGTTCCGCTATCGGGTGCAATGGGATGAACGCCTCTACGTTGGTCTTTTTGCGGTTGATGCGGATGTAACGCCTGCCGTCCGCCGTCGTGCCGATATGGTGCGGATGGAGCAGCATGATGTCCACATACGCCAAACCCGTGAATGTCGAAAACAGGAACGCCCTGCGCCCAAGTTCCTGCAACGGGTCGAGCATGGGCGTTTCAAGGATGGCTTTCAGTTCCGCACGGCTGATGTGCCTGTGCTTCGGTGCGGGCTTCTTCTCGTATTCCATGTCCTCCAACGGGTTGGCACGGAGTATCTCGTAGTCCACGGCGAGGTACACCAGCTTGCTCAGCCAGCACAGGCACTTGTTGATTTGCTGTGCGCTGAAATTCTTGTTGCGCTTCATGAAAGCCTTGTAGGAACTGCCGAACTCCTCCGTAATGTCGCTGAACTCGATGTCCTCCTTGCCCAACGATGTGAGATAGTCTTTCAGGTATTTCTGGTAATATCCCGAATGGCGGTAGGTGGACGTGGAGTTTATTTCCTTTGAACGGGCAAGCAGCCGTTCACGCTCCCTTTCGCCCATCTGCAACAGCTTGGTGGGGATGACGGCTTTCCTTGCCAACGTGTTCTTCAGTATCTCCGCGCTCACCACGTTCTGTTTCTTTAACGAATCCTCATAAGCAAGTTCAACGGACTTCTTGAACTCCTGCAAGCGGTTGTTCTCGCGGACGGTGCGGATGGTTCCCTTGCTGCTGTTCCAGTCCTCCGGCCTGCAATAGATGCCCGTCGCCATCGTGGAACTCTTGCCGTCTATGGTGATGCGGCACAGGACGGCGGTCGTGCCGTCAGCCTTCACCTTGTTACGGTTAATGTACGGTAATATGGAAAATGTACTGCGCATAATGAAATTCTGATTTTAATTGGTTACAAAACAAGTTTCAAGTCTTTGGTCGCCTCGATGTATCTGTCCATGTCCTCAAAGAGCTTCTTCGGAGTGACACGGGCATAAACTTGGGTGGTGGTTATATCGGAATGCCCCAACATCCGGCTGATGGTTTCAATCGGCACTCCGGCTTCCAGCGTAATCAGCGAGGCGAACGAGTGACGTGCCTGATGGTAGCACAAGGTGCTGCTCACCCCTGCGAGGACGGCAAGGGATTTCATGTGCCGGCGGAGGTTCGGATGGTATACCATCGGGAAAGGCATACCTTCGCCACGGAAGTTACGCTCCCGGCCGGTATCCCGCTCGAAACCGTCAGTCATATGTTGGGACACTCCACCATTACGACCACACAGATTTATGCCAAAGTTACCGATGACAAAATCGAACAAGACACCCGGTCACTCGACACCCATATTGCACAACGATTTTCAGTCACCTTTTAAAGTGAAAGAACAATGATAGATACGGATAAAAAACGACGCAGTACATTCGCCGTATTGTTCTATATCAATAGGACGAAAGTGCGAAAGGACGGTTTATGCCAGTTACTGTGCAAAATAAGCATCGACGGAGAGGCAGCGCAGATAGGGACGAAAGTGTCGTTGGACCCGAAACTCTGGGACCCGTCTGTCGGTCGTGCGAACGGCCGCAGCCGGAATGCCCTTGAAATCAACAGGGCTATCGACTGCCTTACGGCCGATATTCAGACACACTACAACCATATCCGAACAGAACTGGGATTCGTCTCTGCTGTGTTGGTTAAAAACGCAGTTCAGGGCATTGCTCAAAAGCCCCGAACCCTGTTGGCGTTGTTCCGGGAGCATAACGAAGAGTTCGGTAAACGTGTCGGTATAGACCGTACCGCAGAAAGCCATGCAAGCTATGTAAATTCATACAAACATCTGGCTTCGTTTTTACAACGGAAATACGGCTTGGAGGATATTCCGCTGCGTCATCTGGATGTAAAATTTTACGATACTTTCGATTTGTACCTGCGTGCGGACTGCGGAATGATGCAAAAGAGTGTACATGAACACTTGTACCATCTCAAAAAGATGACCCGCCGGGCGGTAAGCCAGGGTACGCTCCGTTATGACCCGTACTGCAAGTTACACCCGGCACTGCCTGCCCGCCGCAGCCGCCATATGAAACTCGAAGATTTGAAAACGCTGATGGAGAAACCGACCGGTCGGCCCAACCTCGACAGAGTACGCGATTGGTTCCTTTTCTCGACCTTCACGGGACTGGCCTATGCAGACTTGAAACGGTTGTCGGAAAAAGATATCACGCGGTCGGACGACGGGACATACTGGTTACATATCCGTCGGCAAAAAACGGATACGCTCTCGGTGGTCCGCCTGCTCGATATTCCCTTGCGTATTATCGAGAAATATCGTCACGAGCGTAAAAGCGACAAAATTTTCAACCTCTATTGCCGGGAATATATCATTAAACTCACCAAAAAACTCGGAATGTTTTACGGAATCGGCGATTTGACATTCCATAAGGCACGTCACAACTTTGGAACCCACATTACACTTTCTATGGGTGTGCCGATTGAATCCGTCAGTCGGATGATGGGGCATAAAAATATTGCGACGACACAAATCTATGCAAAGGTGACCGATAAAAAAGTGGATGAAGACATGCAGAAAGTGAGCTGCCGGAACGAATACAACACGTTAATATGAGACCGGAAACATAATAACATTCTAATCCCGGAAGATGATGAATACGATTGCCATTAAAAACGGAGAAGTCGAAATACGCTCTGCTGCAACGACAGGCGTATGGCTTACCCAAAATGAAATCGCTGCGTTGTTCGGTGTTTTCACAAGCGCTGTACGAGCCAATATTCGCACGATTTTGCAAAATGGGATATTGCGGGAGGATAAAGTTTTTCGCAGATTTAAAACCGACCGCGGCTATATCGAGCGCTACAATCTCGAAATGATTGTAACCTTGGCTTTCCGGCTTCATTCCGAGAATGCCGAGACATTTCGCAGGTGGATTATTCAGCGAGCGACGACACCGGTTGTCCTCTGGCGACTACCCGATGCCGGGAATGCTTTGGCGAATTGAATAAAAGCGACCTTTTAGGTCGCTTTTATTTTAGATTTTCAGCGGTTTGATACAACCGTTTGAGGAATAAACATTTAACGGAGTATTTGAGAAACAGCGGTAACGAGTTGGAAACCGTGCTAATTTCAGCGATTTACGGTGCTATGCTGTCAAATAACTCTTTCTAAATGCAAATGTACGACATATATCCTATATGAGGATGATAAATTTAAATTTTTATGTCATTTCTATATTGTTTCAATATATGTATCGCTAAATAGATGATATATCCAATGACTATTATTGTTAAAACTGCAATTGTAACCAATACCCAAAAACTAATACTTCCATTCAAAAAACGCATTCCTATCCAACTACATGAAGCGAGGAAAATCGAAATTAAGAGAATGTAAAAACATTGGCAATTAATATTGACCAGCCGTTTAATATAAACTATTGCAAAATTTTTCTTTTGTATAACAAGTGGGCTACTATCACCTAATTTTATTTGTTCTGTTACTAATTTTAACTCATCTTTTTTGCTTAGTATAAATGAATATAAGAGTGTGAGCAATGATAATAAAATCCCAATGGACGTCAAATGCAATGTCCATAAATCAGAAAAACAATTGCTAATCAACTCTTTGCATATGATTAAATCATTCATTACTTAAATAATTAGTAAGAACTCCGCTCAATTTCTCAATCATAAAATCAGCATCATGTATTTTGGTGTCTAATTCTGTTTGAGTAATAGCAGATGAAGCGTTAAATATCTTTTCTGCGGTTTCTTTCAATTCTTCGCTTGCTTCATTGACAAGTTCTTTCTTTATTCGATACTCCTTTTTACCTATGACAATACGAGTATCTTTATACTGATAATCCTCATCATCGGCAGTATCGGCAAGAAGCTGCTCCATTGTTTCACGAGGCATATTTTTGAATAGTCTATCTTTTTTCTTTTCAAGTTTTCCGCCTTGTAAAAATTCTCGATATTTAACATCGACATCATTGTCAGCATCCGAAATACTTCGATAACGAATTTGTAGTTCAGGGATAGTGCAAATATCTTTAAGTTCATCAAAAATCATAGGAAGTTTGATGTTCTCTATCGGTATATTCAATATTTTATTGACAAGTATTTTAGCTAGTTTACAAACTTCACCATTATCTTTGGTTGGATCTTCATAAACAAGCATCAAAAAGAAACATGTGTATGTCTCAGCACTCAATCCTTTGATTCGAGGATAAAGTAATATGAAATTATTCTCACTACCTAACTTATTGTCTTTAGCAATGGGTATTTTTTCATTTGCTTCAAAATACCCATCGTACATATTTGTATTAAAAGCTGAGATTTGGAGTAATAATGCGGGGACATTGCCTATTTGTACATCTTGATAGGAAATGTCACTAACAACGGTCTTTTTGGTTTTATTCCTATTAGAAGAACTAATGGGACTTTTGAAATCATCCAACCGTTTCTTTATCATTTGTACCATATCTTGAAATGATACATTTTCAAATAATCCCACACTCTGATCCAACATGGTTGTTGTATATACAGGGATTTTGATATTATAAGACTTTTCTTTTAATTCTTTCTTTGCCATTCTCGTCATCAAATGAAGTTTCTATTATACAGCCCGTATTTGCTTGCGTCTAATAAGTATTCTAAAATATGGGCACTTTCCATTAATCGACAGGTCTTTATCATCATCCCCTTTCCTGAATTTAATTATTTCAAATTGGTTGGGATTGAATTTATGTAAGAAAGTTATTGGCACACCCATCAATCCTGCATAATCCATAGGGATGTCTTGTGTTTTATTTACATTTATTCCATTGCAATTATCGTATTTAGGGTATTCCTTTTCGTGACCAATATATTTTTTGGTAAGTATAATGTCTTCATTGCGTTGGAATGTTTCCAAATTAGTTAACCATAAGCAATTATTTGGTGAGATTATTCTATTCCCCGAATTATCGATTCGAGTTTCTGTACCGTAAAGTTCATAATGTTCAGGAACAATAAATCCTGATATGCCTCTCCCTAGATTTATTCCCAACCAAGCTTTATTATCTTTGATTAATTTGAAAATCTCTTTATATGTTATCGCATTGATATTTCCTATAATCAAAAATTTCTTGTCATATTTAATCAATTGTGCCACATATTCTCTGAATAGAGAAAAGGGAGGGTTGGTTACAACTATATCAGATTGCTTCAACAGATTTATACTTTCTTGACTACGGAAGTCGCCATCACCACGAAAGTAAATAACATTGGATGCATTAGGTTTTTCCTCTTTATTTCCTGTATATTCATAGAAAAAGCCATTGCTATTTGTTTCTGTATTAAACAAGTCAATCACTTGTTCTTTGTAACAAGCTGCAATGAGTTTTTTTAACCCTAACTCTTTGAAATTCAAAAAGAAATATTTGAAAAAATTACTTGTTTTAGGGTCGTCGCAATTACAATAAACAATCTTATTATAAAAATGCTCCTTGTAATACTGCAACTCCCGCTCTATATCTGAAAGTTGCGTGTAAAACTCATCGCTTTTTAGCTTCTTTGCTTTTTGCAGTAATTCATTTGTTGCATTTCTTCCCATCCCTAATCAATATTTTGAGTTAATTGATTGAATATGTCACTGCCTAATACCTGAAGAGATGTTTTTGAAATTTCAAGCATTATATCAAATATTTCTTTAACATTCCATCTCTCTCCACTGCCTTGTGTGTATATGGATGTAGCTTGAAGCATTATAGTTTTATCCTTATGCTTAACAAATTTATTCTTACACAAGTTAGAATTGATAGGCATTCCATAATTTGCAGAAGTCAATCTATCTAACCTGTTAAGCATTCCTGAATTGTATTCTAATGTAACTACTCTGCCATCAGGTCTTGTTATCGAAATAGTTTCAGTTAAAAAATTCGAGCCTTCCAAAAATAAGATGTATGGAAAATGAGATTCAGACAACATTAAATTGGCAATTTCTGATATATTTTTGTGTGACCTTTCGATAGCATTGCCCGCAGCCATCAAATCTTGGTCATTGTTCTTACCGACAAGTATTCCTTTTCTTATGTTTTCAATGTCTTTTCCTTGATGTTTAGCCTCAGACACCAATACAATTCTCCACTCTCCAGCATCATCTTTCACTTCTATAATACCTCCATCGGGAATGATACTGGAATTTTCCACGAAAAGAGTTTGTCCTAATTCAGGATCAATCTTCCTTAATGCTTCATTAATTTCTTCTTTCTTTATACTTGTCCTATATCGAAACGATAGTTGAGGAAATTCTTTCTCAAGTTGTTTAATAACAAGATGAGAAATCTCTCCAACTGTCATGTCATGCAATTTTGCTTCCTCGCAAAATATACCTACAACACCTTTAGATTCTTTATGCTGTACAGTTAATCTTTCCGACTGATTCTTTTTAGCCATATAATATTTTGTCTATTACCTGTATGCAAAATTACAAAAAATCCGTGATGTAACATTCTACTATCACGGGCTTTATTTTGATTCACAACTTAATCTCCCGACTTTGGAGGCGAGATTGTCCGCACGGACGGCAAGGTTTTTCGGGCTGCTCAAATCTTTTTGAGCGGCTAAAAAGACATCTTGCTGTGTTCCTGCGGACACACTTTCGGGTTACTCCCGAAAGGTTTTGAGTTACTCAAAACACAGCTTGCTGTTAGCTTTCGCTAACCGTTCCGTCCGTTCCCGGACGGACTATGAAAAAGCCGCCGTAAAGGAGGGCAAGGCGGCTTCCATATCCACGGAATCGTCATGGGACAAAGATACCGACTGTTTCAATCTGCTGTATTATAGTATATTGAGCCACAAGCTACCGGATTCGGAGACCCAAGCGACCATAGCTGTTTCAGACTGAATAAAGGCCCGGATTCAGAGTTTACTTTGCAGCAAAACATGAATATGCCGCTGCCTGTCGGCGTACCGCTGCGTCCGCATGAAATTCCGCACATACGCAAGACGACACATATACCTGTCCGGATGGGCGGACACGATTCTAAGCAAGCAGGGAACCGGACACGCCCGCATGAATTTGCGTACCGCCGTAACAGCGCAACAACGCACCGGTATACCGACGCACGTGCGTGCCGACCCACTGGTGCACCTGCATGAGAGCATGCGCCAATAGCTGGATGAATGCACCCGTCTATGGACGGACGACCGATTGTATAACCATAAAACAGCGTAACGATGAAAGGAAAGACAAAATTCGTGGCCTTTTCTACACAAAAAGGCGGAGCGGGTAAAACGACCCTTACGGTGTTGGCAGCGTCATGGCTGCATTATGTGAAAGGTCACGACGTGGCCGTTATTGATTGCGACTATCCGCAACATTCCATCGTGGAGATGCGGGAGCGCGATTTGAAGACGGCGCTCGAAGATGAACACTACAAACGTCTGGCTTACGAACAGTTCAAACGTCTCGGCAAGAAAGCCTACCCGGTCGTGGAGAGCAGTACGAAAGAGGCATTGGCCGATGCGGAGTACCTTTTGCCGCAGGGTGATTTCGATTACGTATTCTTCGACCTGCCCGGAACAATCAATGACGAGAATTTGATTCATGCACTTGCGCGGATGGATTACATCATCGCTCCCATCAGTGCCGACCGGGTCGTCATGGAGAGTACCCTGAATTACGCTGTCGTGGTACGCGACCATATCGCCCGCAGCGAAAAATCGCAAATCAAGGGGCTGTACCTGTTGTGGAATATGGTGGACGGGCGCGAGAAATCGGAGTTGTATGAAGTCTACGAGGCGGTGATGAAGGAATTGGGACTCACGGTGCTGAAAACGTTTCTTCCCGATACCAAACGGTTCCGACGGGAACAGTCCTCCAGCCGCCGTACCGTCTTCCGTTCGACACTATTCCCGGCCGACCGCTCCTTGGTTCGAGGCAGCCACCTCGACAAACTGGTAGACGAACTGCTCGAAGTCTTAAAATAGTGTTATGGACACCAGAGAGAAGGACGACGGGCTGGATGCCGCATTCATCATCAGCCAGACCAGAAGCAGGAATCGTCCCCTGCATGCAGCGCCCGCAAGGGCAGAAGAGGCGGCCCCGGCAGGAGCGGAACACGCAGCAGACCCTATTTCCTCGCAGATTCCGAAAGACGAGGGTCGGCGGCGACGTGGCAAAGGGCAGGACTACGAAAGTCTTTTCATACGGAACGCACTCTCCAACACGCGAAGCGGGAAAACCGTATATATCCGGAGAGAGTTTCACGAACGTATCACGCGCATCGTTCAGGTCATCGGTCACAACGAGCTTTCGCTATACAGTTATCTGGACAATGTGCTCGAACACCATTTCGCTACCTACCAAGAGGATATCATGGAGCTGTACAGCAAGCGGAACGTCGATATTTTTTAATTCCATCCATTCTAAACCATACTATCTCATGTCAGACAAACTCATCTTTTCAGCAGTCATTCTGGCGGCCGTTCTGATTGTCGCCGTATCGTTCGTTTACAAGGCATTGCATTATCGTCGAAGGATGCACTCCGGGAATAATACTCCGCACATGCCGTATGCCAGTAAGGCGTCGCTGCCGCCTTCGTTTCCCGATTCGGAGCGATACAAAGCCCGCTATATCAGCTTGCGGCGTACGTCGTTCCGCAGCGATAACAGGGTACGGATTCGTCCGGAATATTACGAACGCCTCCGCTCGATTACAGGTGTTGCCGGCAGCGAGGTTTCCATCACCGCTTATGTGGACAGGGTGCTTGAGGCGCATTTCGAGGACAACGAAGCTGCCATAGCGAGCCTGTATGTCGGTCAGCCGAAGTCCCGGCGCAATCTCCTGCGGCAGTGAATACGACGATTGTGCCAATACTCCTGACGGCCTTTTCCGTCGTATATGCCGTATGGGTGATAGTCCGTTTGCGGCACGACGCCCGGCCCCGGTTCCGGCGGGGCACCGAGCGTGAAACGTCCCGCAAACGAGGTAAAGAAATTATCGGCCGCAGCCATGTCGTCATGACACATCGAAGCCAAAGCGTTCCACTTCCGCAGACACAAACGTCCACACCGTCGCAGGAGGGAAAAAGTGTCGGAAATAGCGATATATTTGCTCCCGCAAGTGTACCGGAACACCCCCGGCAGATACCGCTGGAAGAGTTGGACGAGGTATTCGGCGACGTTCCCGAAGGGGAGGCTAACGAACCTTTGGAAATCGACTGTCCGCTTTACGAAACATCTTTCCCGGATACGGAGGCGGAAGAAGATGAGAACGATACCGAAGATTTGCCCCTTCGCGGGCGAATGCTCGCCCGAGGGGTCAGTTTCGAGGATATGGGCGAAGTCTACCGCCATGTGGTACAGCAATCACCGATTATTACGACTGAGCAGAAGGAGAAAGCAGGACGCATCCTTCTGAACCTGAAGCAGACCGACATGTTCGAGGCCATTGTTTCAGGCCACCCCGAGGGAAAGGACAAGGTCAAAGACCTTATCGACACCTACCTTTCGGCATTCCAACGCAAGGTGTACGAAAGGTCCGCGGAAAGCCCATCTCCGCAGGGTGCCGTTCCTTCGGATTTCGACGTCCGCAATTATGTGTAACGAAAGGAAGCGAACATGAAAGAGAGGGATTACGGATAGTGCGGAAGGCATTTCCGCCACTGAAAAAATCCGAATTGAAACAAGTTGAATCCGGTGCGGGGACATCCCCGCACCAATTAAAACCGACGACGCATCTCTTATGATAAGAAAAGTCTTTATGGCTGCAACCATGCTCGTTGCAGCGGTCACATCCGCATCCGCCCAAAATAACGGATTGGCCGGCATCAACGATGCGACCAAGATGGTCACATCCTATTTCGACCCCGGAACAAAACTCGTCTATGCCATCGGAGCGGTAGTAGGTCTTATCGGCGGCATCAAGACATACAACAAGTTTTCGTCAGGAGACCCGGACACGGCCAAGACCGCCGCATCGTGGTTCGGCGCGTGCATATTTCTCATTGTCGCCGCGACGATACTTCGTTCCTTTTTCCTGTAATCCATTTCAAGCACGGATTATGGAATACTCAATCAATAAAGGCATCGGCAGGAGTGTGGAGTTCCGGGGGCTGAAGGCGCAATACCTTTTCATCTTCGCAGGCGGCCTGCTGGCCGTTTTCGTGCTGTTCGTCGTACTGTATATGGCCGGGGTCAATCAATGGGTCTGCATCGGTTTCGGCATCGTGGCGGCTTCGGCCCTCGTGACCGTTACTTTCCGGCTAAACGCCAAATACGGCGAACACGGACTGATGAAACTCGCCGCCGCACGGCAGCGTCCCCGCTATCTTATCAACCGCAAGGCCCCTTTCCATCTGCTCCCGTCCCAGAGAAAGGAGGTACGACGATGAGAAACATCCTAAAAGCCGCTACCGTGGAGAGTAAACTCCCGCTGCTGTCGGTAGAGCACGGGTGCATCGTCTCGAAAGACGCCGACATTACGGTCGTATTCCGGGTCGAACTTCCGGAACTGTTTACCGTGACCTCGGCCGAGTACGAAGGGATACATGCCGCATGGTGCAAGGCTGTCCGGGTATTGCCGCAATACAGCATCGTAACGAAACAGGATTGGTTCATTCGTGAGAAGTATGTTTCCGAGCTGAATGACGGAAACATGAGTTTTCTCTCGCGCAGCTACGAGCGTCATTTCAACGAGCGACCGTTCCTGAATCATGCCTGCTATCTCTATCTCACGAAGACGACGAAAGAACGGATACGGATGCAATCGAACTTCTCGACCCTCTGCCGCGGCAACATCATACCCAAAGAAGTGAACGCAGAGGCGACGAAAGGTTTTCTCGAAGCTGTGGAACAGTTCGAGCATATCCTGAACGATTCGGGTTTCATCCGCCTGTGCCGCCTCTCGGCCGATAAAATCACAGGTACGTCCCAAAGACCGGGATTGTTGGAGCAATATCTATCGCTCTCGTTTTCCGACACCGCTTCGCTCGAAGACATCGGATTGGATGCCGAGGGGATACGTATAGGCGACAAGCGCGTATGCCTGCATACACTCTCGGATACGGAAGACCTGCCGGGCCGCGTGGGTACGGATATGCGCTACGAGCGCCTTTCGACCGACCGTTCGGACTGTCGGCTCTCCTTCGCCGCTCCCGTCGGGCTGCTCCTCTCCTGCGACCACATCTACACGCAGGTACTGTTTCTGGAGGACAGCGCGGAAAACCTCCGCCGGTTTGAAAAGCAGGCGCGTAACATGCACTCGCTCTCCCGTTATTCGCGGAGCAATCAGATAAACAAGGAGTGGATAGACCAATACCTGAACGAGGCGCACTCTTTCGGTCTTACGAGTATCCGCGCCCACTTCAACGTAATGGCTTGGTCGGACGATACCGAGGAGCTGCGTCGCATCCGAAACGACGTAGGCAGCCAGCTCGCGCTGATGGAATGTCGACCGCGTCACAACACAGTGGATGCCGCGACGCTCTATTGGGCAGGGATGCCGGGTAACGCAGGGGATTTTCCCGCCGAAGAGAGTTTCTACACGTTCATCGAACCGGCGCTGTGCTTCTTTACGAATGAAACGAACTACCGCTCCTCGTCCAGTCCTTTCGGTATCAAGTTGTGCGACCGTATCAGCGGGAAACCCCTGCATCTGGACATCTCGGACGAACCAATGAAACGGGGCATCATCACCAACCGCAACAAATTCGTATTGGGACCTTCGGGGTCGGGCAAGTCGTTCTTTATGAACCACCTTGTGCGGCAATATTGGGAACAGGGTACGCATATCGTATTGGTAGATACAGGTAATTCATACCAAGGTCTCTGCGAGCTGATACGCCGTAAAACAAAAGGAGCAGACGGCATGTACTTCACCTATACGGAAGAGAACCCTATCAGTTTCAACCCCTTTTACACTGACGATTATGTCTTCGACGTAGAGAAGAAGGACAGCATCAAGACGCTGCTGCTGACCCTATGGAAAACCGAGGACGACAAAATTACGAAGACCGAGAGCGGTGAGTTGGGTAGTGCCGTGAGCGCCTACATCGAGCGTATCAGGTCTGACCGGAGTATCATACCCTCTCTCAACACTTTCTATGAGTATATGCGCGACGACTATCGCCGAGAGATGGAGGAACGGGATATACGAGTACGCCGGGAAGATTTCGACATAGACAACCTGCTGGTCACCCTGCGGCAATATTATCGGGGCGGACGCTACGATTTCCTGCTCAACTCTACGGAAAACATCGACCTGTTGTCCAAACGGTTCATTGTCTTCGAGATTGATAGCATAAAAGAGAACCGCGAGTTGTTTCCGGTAGTGACCATCATCATCATGGAAGCCTTCATCAAGAAGATGAGTTATTTATGTATTCGTATGTAAATCATCAACTTATCAAACCGCAAAAAGACAATAGGTAATGCTTTAGAAACAACCGAAGTTCTTCGGTTTGCTTTGGTTTTCCATTCTTGAAATAACACTTTGGCAAAGATAATCAAATTTTATCAGCAGAATAATTTTCCACTATAAAAATTCTACATACCTTTGCAGCCACAAAAAAAAATAGAAACGCCTTTATGCGATTTGATTCCGTGTAAATACCATATTGCGAGTTTGCGTCCCTAATCTTTAGGATGCCGATGGTACTGTGAATAGACTTTTGGATATAAGTCTTATATATATCCTTGTCTATTGGTGAATTGTACCTTGTCGTAATATGGGAAATCTCCGTTTTTAATTCCTCATATTTTTATCAACTGTATATCAGTCTGTCGGTTTTACTGATGGCTGGCGGCTGGTATCGTAATATTACGTGAGATTATGATTTACCCGAATAATTTTGAACAAAAAATAGGAATCGACGCAATCCGTCAATTTATTATTGAGAAATGTTTATGCCCGATTGGAGAAGAACAAGTCACGGCTATGAACTTCTCAACAGACTATGCAACCATTGCAAAGTGGCTTGAACAAACAGGCGAGTTCGCCCAAATTTTACGCAACAAAGAAGAATTCCCTACCGATTTCTTTTTGGATGTCCGCGATTCTCTGCAACGAGTAGAAAAAGATATTACTGTTTGGTTTTCGGAAGAAGAAATTTCCGCATTGATGAATTCCCTTCAAACAATCATCAATATAGTAGTCTTCTTTCATAATATGAAAACTGATACAGGAAAACTCAAATATCCTGTACTCACTTCAATGGCAGATGAAATACAAGTCTTCCCTGTATTGGTTGAGAAAGCGAACTCGATATTGGATAAATCCTGTCAGGTGAAAGACAATGCATCACGGCGGCTTGCAGATATACGCAAGGATAAAGCGGAAGCCGTTAAAGCAATTACACGCAACATGCAAGTCGCCATGCGTGATGCACAAGCGGCAGGACTAATCGGAAGAGATACACAACCGAGTCTGCGTGACGGACACATGCTAATCCCTGTGGGAGCTGGTAACAAGCGAAAAATCAAAGGAACTGTACACGGAGATTCCGGCAGCGGAAAAACTGTATTTATCGAACCCGAAGCAGTAGCCGAAGCAAGTAACCGTCTCCGAGAATTGGAAAGCGACGAACGCCGTGAGGTTATAAAAATACTCATCGGGTTTACAGACCTTGTTCGTCCGCATATTGCAGACCTTATGCGTTCGTACTGCTTCATGGGCGAAATAGACTTCATCCGTGCCAAAGCTGCATTTGCCATAAGAATCAACGGTGTTAAGCCAACGTTTGAAGACAAACAGCAGGTAGAATGGGTACAGGCTATCCATCCATTGCTGAATATACAATTACGGCAGCAAAATAAACAAGCGTTCCCGTTGGATATCCGGCTTAATGAAAAAGACCGATTATTAATTGTTTCGGGAGCCAACGCAGGAGGAAAATCCCTTTGCCTAAAAACGGTTGCATTACTGCAATACATGTTGCAGTGCGGGTTGCTTATCCCTGTACACGAAAGTTCACGGATAGGAATATTCGAGCATATCTTCGTAGATATAGGCGACGGGCAAAGTATAGAAAACAGTTTGAGTACTTATACTTCCCATTTGACGAATATGAAGTTTATTGTAGAAAACTGCAACGACAAATCGCTTATACTGATAGACGAGTTCGGTAGCGGAACAGAACCACAAATCGGAGGAGCCATTGCCGAAACATTACTTGACCGCTTTAACCGCAATCATAGTTTTGGCGTAATAACAACGCACTTTCAGAATTTGAAGCATTTTGCATACGAAACAGACGGAATTATAAATGGAGCCATGCTTTACGATGCTGAAAACATGCAGCCGTTATATAGGCTTTCTATTGGAAATCCGGGAAGCTCGTTTGCTATTGAAGTTGCTCGCAGAATAGGACTGCCGGAAGATATTATCATAGATTCATCTGCCAAAATTGGAAAAGATTTTATCAATATAGATAACTTCTTGCAATCTATTGCCCGTGATAAGCTCTTTTGGGAAGATAAACGTAAAGAGGCAGCAGAAAATATAAGTAAAGCTATTGAAGCTACTGAATTGAACGAAGAAAAGGCAAATAAGCCCTTCAAAAAACAACCCGTAGAAAATCCTGTTATCGAAACAGGGGATTCTGTCAGATTGAACGGGCAAACCGCCATCGGCGTTGTGTTGGGAATGCAGGGCAAGCGGGTTACTGTTGCATTTGGTTCAATAAAAAGCACCGTTGTATTAGAACAACTAAATTTGGTAAGCAAAAAGACTATGTAGTTCGGAGCGGAAGAATATTTATCAAAATATTTAGTTATGTGGGATATTCTTAACACCGGACTCTATACGATTTTGTCTGACCCTTTATATAAGAGCGATTCGGATTTGGAATTAAAGGAAGCGTATAAAGAGTTTGTAGAACGATTAATCATGTATCTGGACACGGAAAGTGATAATATAAAACGTATCCGCTTACTCAATACGACACAGGTAGAGTTTGAAACGATAAAATCGTTGGAACTTTCGTACGGAGCAAAAAAGGATATGTTGAAAATCGTTTATTCAGAGAAGGTGCTACTGTTGTTAAGTAAAGAACTGGAGTTGATATATCACGAGATGCAATTCCCGAAATACTTCATCAGAATAGAAACAGGCTGGAAATCACCTTTATTCCTAAATCCGGATGTCATAAATTACACGGATATAATGGAAAATATCTGTGGATTTTACTATCTGCACTGTGTTAATGGGGCTAACGGAAGGAATGTTCCTTTCAGCCTGTTGGTAAATGGATTTGAACATTTGTTTAACTTCAAATTTGCCGACCAGTACAAAAAGCAGGAAGAAGTAATCAAACGTAATTCTAATAAGCGAACCGGATTCTTAGATCGCATGTGTACTGCTATCAATCAGAAAGCCAAAGAAAAAGGCTATTTATAAATATGTTGTAAGTCAACACATTGCAAATTATTTATCGGGGAATAGACTGTCTATTCCCCGATTTTATTTTCACCATTTTGCCGTCCTTTGCTTCATCAATGCATTGAGAAAATTAGTATTAATCTCAAAAAACAAAGCAAAGTCATGTATATAGACAACGAAAACTTCGACAAGTGGATGGAACGGCTATCAAAAAAGCTCTCCGAAATCGGGCAAGACCTAAAATTCCTTATCAATACTGATAAAGTATTGGACGAAAACGATAAGATACTCGACAATCAAGATTTAGCTTTCCTGCTAAAAGTATCTTTCCGAACCTTGCAACGGTATCGGGCAAGTGGCAAACTTCCTTATTTTACGATAAGCCACAAGACCTATTATCGTGCTACTGACATCCGGGCATTTATTCAAGAAAATGCCGATAGTAAGACCTATGAACGGTTCAAAAAGGAAAACCAACTTGATAGGCAAACTACTGCAAAACAAGATGGGTAATGTTAGCACCTGATGAAGTGACATCGCTCCCCATTTAGCAGAAATCACCTCGCCTTGTGGCTTGGCTCATTTTGCTAAATGAAGCAAGAGGGAACTGGACAAGTCCTGTTCTTCCCTCTTGCCCTGCGGGGCAAAGCCTTCGGCTTTAATAGGTTACGTTCGTAACCGTTTATAACAGTGATTATAAGGAAAAAATGTATTTCGCTTATAATCAACTGAATGAATCTTACTTTCTTTATAAAAAAGTTATAATCATGGATAAGACCAATAATATACCCACACTTACCACCATCGGAATAGACCGACAAACGAGTAAGTTAATAGATAAGCTCTGTAAACGCTATTCACTGAAAAAAGGGGAAATAGTCAGGCTGGCGTTTGTCTACATTGATAAAGCATGTATCAACCCATCGGAAGCACCGGAATCCGTAAAATCGGAACTGGCGAAGATAAACAAACGGCAGGACGATATTATCCGCTTCATCCGTCATTACGAGGAAGAACAACTGAATCCCATGATACGAACCGCTAATTCTATTGCAGTTCGGTTTGATGGTATTGGTAAGACTTTGGAAACGCTTATTCTTTCTCAACTGGAAGCCAGTCAGGGGAAACAAACAGCCGTATTGCAAAAAGTAAGTGAGCAGTTCGGCAAACATGCCGATGTAATCAACCAGCAGGGGAAACAACTCACCGCCCTGTATCAGATACATCAACGGGATTATAAGAAGCTGCTTCAACTGATACAACTCTATTCGGAGTTATCAACTTGTGGCGTGATGGACGGCAAACGGAAAGAGAACTTAAAGACGGAAATCGTCAATTTGATAAACACATAGAACCATGCACATAGATTTTGCCCCGCCATCAAGAGGAACATATAATAATGCAGGAAGTAGCCGGCAATTAGCTTCATACATGGAGCATGAAGACTTGGAACGAATGGAGAAAGGAATCTATACCGATGGCTTTTTCAATCTGATAGAGGATAATATCTATAAATCAAAGGTCATAAAAGATATAGATACCAATATCGGGCAACTGCTGAGAACAGATGCTAAGTTTTACGCTATCCATGTCAGCCCATCGGAAAACGAACTTCGGGCAATGGGCAACACCGAACAGGAGAAAGCCGAAGCCATGAAACGGTATGTTCGGGAAGTGTTTATTCCTGAATATGCCAAGAACTTCAACAAAGGACTATCCGAAGCGGATATAAAGTTTTACGGGAAGATACATTTTAACCGTAGCCGTTCCGACAATGAACTGAATATGCACTGCCATTTGATTGTGAGCCGGAAAGACCAAACGGGCAAAAAGAAGCTATCACCGCTTACCAACCACAAGAACACCAAGAACGGAGTAGTCAAAGGTGGTTTTGACCGTGTGAATCTCTTTCGACAAGCGGAACAAGGCTTTGATAAACTATTCAGTTACAACCGCCAATTATCCGAATCCTTTGAATATTCCAACACGATGAAGAACGGAAGCATTGACGATAAACTGAGAATGCAGGAGCAGGAGTTGAAAGAGCCAAAACAATATTTTACTGGCGAAAATAAAAAAGATGTATTCCAATCCAGTGAAAAAGAAAACAATATTTCTTGCAACCTTGATAGCAAGGCAGATAAAAAACATTCTTACAACCATCAAAATAGCGGTAGTGGCGATTCTCTATTATCTATCTTCTCATTGGTAGATGGCAATAATAATGCTGCACCAGTAGAAGAATTACAGGCACAGAAACGCAAGAAGAAAAAGAAGAAAGGGATTAGACGATGACTGAATATGAAGAACTAAGAGCCGATATAGACCGCTATTTGATGGAACGTTTTAAGTATTGAAAATCGCTTGTATGGCTGACAGTGGATAATATAATAGCCACCCGAAGAAATAGCCGGGTAGATTTATATTTGCGTATTAGAAAGGTTGAAAGTCGTTTTCCACCTGATTGCCTGATTATCGCCCGATTGAGTTTTAGCAAAGAACGTATAGGGCATGGAACGCACTTTATCCGATTTCTGACAAGAATAGCCCGAAAGTACGATTTTAACCATATCGGCATTGAGTGTGCCAACATCAAACGCAGTACTTTTGCCAAGAAATTAGGCTTTTACTGCATAGATGGTGGGAATTACGCAATAGCAGTAACCAATCTAATATCTTATTTTTCAATGAACTAATCTTCTTTCTAATCCCAATATATTAAATGAAATATGTATTTTTGCATATTCTTTTGAATTACAGACAATTGATTTTTTTTGATTAATTATTATTTACATTTAAAACATGGGAGAAATAGAAATACAAAAATTTGCTGCATTAAATGAAGAATTTGATACAGCGAACAAATTAGTGAGGTTAGGACTTGGAGAACTTCAAAATATTAATCTTGACAATGATTTCTATTTTCTGCCATTTCAACTTTTGTCACAAGGGTTTGAACGTTTTATGAAAGCTTATATTTGCGTTGCCTATGTGGAGAAGCATAAAACTTTACCTGATTCTTCCTACATAAAGTCATTAGGGCATGATTTAGAACGACTTTTGACTGAAATTATGTCAAATTATTATATCCATTACAAACCTATTCAGTTTGAATCTGATTGGCTGCTAATAAATGGTGATGCTAATTTGAAAGAACTTTTATTCATATTATCTGAATTTGGGAAATTTGCTCGCTATTACAATTTTGACTTCATTACTGGTAATTCAAAAATTGGTATAAACCCCAAAGAGGCTTGGCGTAAATTTGAAAATAAAATAAAGCCAGTTGATGCTCAGACTATGAAAAAACTGATGAATCAAGACGTAGACCGTGAAGTATACCAAGAAATAACAAATTATATAATAGATATTTTTGAACGATTTATAGCAAGTCTTTCAAGACAAATAATTTGGGGGACATTAGGGCAATTAGGTAAACAGTTAACAATAAGCTCGTTCTTTGATTATGGGACTTTGTATGAAAAAGATTTTGGGAAAACAGACTATAGAAAGAACACTACAAAATACAAAGAAACTCCTAAATCTATACATAAGAGAACAGTATTAGATGAATTAAACCGAAAATTCAACCCTGATTTTAAATCAAAAAAACTGAGAAAATGTGACTATAACGGAGATTGGCCTTTTTATGTTGATGAAATCATTATTGAATGTAGGCAAAAACATTGGTGTATCGTTACTATTGATGGCTATGATTATGCCCTGAATGGTGCTGCAAAAGGACGGTATAAACTTGAAAACCCACATGATGCAGGGATGGCTATACTTGGTAAAAGCATCGGAGATTTTATTTCAATGGCATTAGCATTATAATTTATATCCTTTCTTTCTCTGAACACAAAGGTATATTCCAAGAATAAAACGGCAACACCGAGCCGCAAGCGGTTTTTGGAAATTTCTTCCTTTTTCGTTCCTCAAAAGAGTAAATTTCCAAAAAGTGTTGCCTTATTTATTCTTTCCATATAGGAGATGTTTATCAGAGAAAAAAAGGGAAAAATACGTTGGTTGTGATGTGTTTACTTTGCCAATTCATATTTTCCCACAATCCGTTCTGCTAAGTTTGTCATATCCTCATTGATTTTGGTACGGGTTATTTCCGCATATATTTGAGTAGTGGAAATGCTTCGATGTCCCAATGTCTGGCTAATCGTTTCTATTGGAACACCCATTGAAAGACAAAGAGTTGCATAGCTATGCCTTGCCATATGATAGGTCAAACGTTTATCAATATTGGCTGCTTTGGCTATCTTTTTCAACTGAATATCAGCATTTTCTATTGTACATAACCTAAAGACCTTTCCGTCAAGCCCGGCAAAATCCGTATTCCGGTATTTCTCGATAAGACGCAATGGAATATCAAGCAGGGGAATGTAGGAAGTCGTTCCAGTTTTTTGACGATTTAAGACAATCCACTGTTTGCCATCTTCTTGCCGTGCAATATTATCATGCCGTAAGTTTTTTAAATCCACGTAAGCAAGCCCTGTGAATGTCGAAAACAGAAACATATCACGGACAAAATTGGCACTCTCATGTTTCATGTCTATTTGCATCAACCGTTCTATCTCATCCACAGACAACCATTTCCGTTTAATGGTTATCCGCTGCGGACGATAGCCAAAGAACGGGTTTTAATACATCAAGCCTTTGTTTAAGGCTCTCATTACAACCCTGCGTAATGGTTTTATGGTATTGTTGGTTGTGCTTGCGCTTAATTGCAAATTGACTTTTAGATAGTAAACATACGATTCTATAAAATCAAAATCGACTTGGGCAAACGGAATATCCGTTACCCCGTATTTGTACCCCAAAAACTCTTTCAAATGTAGATAAGCACGATAAAGATGTGTATAAGTGGTTTTTACTATCAAAATGCCGACAGACTGCCGTTTCTCTTCAATCAAGGCTGCAAATTCCTGTATCAAGCTGTTTTGTTTAATGCCAATTCCTTTAATAGCGTTTTTCAGGATTTCAGCCGTAATGTAGCTTTTGTTTTCCAATAAGGTTTTATAGTGGCGGACAAGTTCAGCCCGATAGTTTTCTATCCGTTTGTTGATGTTTGTTTCTTCCTTTGATTTACCTATGGCTATTCCCTGTTTGGCATCCCATTTTTCAGGAGATAGCTCTAAGCCCGTACTGAAAGCCGAGCTTTTACCGTCCACACTGATACGCCCCATGACAGGGCAATTACCTGATTTTTTCTTTTTGCTGGTATTTAAGTAAAAGAGTATAGCGAAAGTGCTTCTATTGTTTTGCATAATATCTATATTTTGGATTGTTAAAAGTTGAATTTAGTGGCAAGACGTGCAGATAGCTGCTGCATATCGTTACCTATCTTCTCATTGTTAAGGCGTGCATAGCGTTGGGTTGTCTCAATATGCTTGTGTCCTAACATCCGGCTGACACTCTCAATCGAAACGCCTTGTGAAAGGCAGATTTGAGAAGCGAACGTATATCTCGCCATATGGTAGGATAATTTCCGGTTGATACCGCAGTTTCTTGCAATTCGTTTTAAACCAACATTCACCTGTCCCAAACTCATGTGAGGAAATACTTTTCCATCGGGAGCAAGCCCCTTGTAATACTCCATGATTCGGATAGGGATGTTCAATAGCTTTACATTAAACTCCGTATGTGATTTTTGCCTGTTGGCTGAAATCCACAAACTACCATCGTCTTCGGTAATAATATCTTTCCAAGACAGTTTATGCACGTCTGCATAAGCCAAGCCGGTAAAGGTCGAAAACAGGAACATATCACGGATAAACCGTTGTGTTCCCGATTTAAGGGGAGTTTTCATTAGTAAATTCAATTCGTCATTGGTGAGCGACTTGTTTTTAAGTTCCGTCTTTTCCAATTCAAAACCGTCAAAAGGCGGACGGGTGATAATTCTTCGATGCAATGCCAAACGTATGACCTTGTTTAGCAAGACAATCCGAGCCTTAACGGTTCTCGGCTTCATCTTGCGTTTTACACGGAAAAAGAAATTCAATGCTTCGATAAAAGGCAAATCTAACTCGGCAAGGGGAATATCCTCTACATGGTATTCTTCCCGAAGAAATTGTTTAAGCTGTTTGTAAAGGACTTCATACTGCTTGTAGGTGGATTGTGCCCTGTCGATGCCTATTCTTCCTTTGAAATCTTCCATCATTTCACCGAACAGGACAAGGAGCGTTTTTTGTGTTGTGGCAATTCCTTGAAAGGCGTTCTTCACTTCGATAGCGGTTACTTTTCCGGTTCGCTTTAAAATGTCCTTGTAGTGCGTGTGTATGGAGAGATTAATTTTATTAATCTCTCTGTTGAGTTCAACGGCAGCACGGCTTTTGCCGATTGCCCGACCTGACTTTACACTCCAAAGCCGTTCTTCGATTTTTAGCTTTGAGCCGAATTGTGCGATAGTGTTGCCGATGATAATTTTTCCGACAATCGGAAAAATGGCATCGGGATTTGTTTCTGTTCTCTCCGTGTTCCCCTCTCGTTTGAGGTAGAAGGACACCTTTAGTTCGTTGTTCATAACGCTCACATTTTTAGTTCGTAAAATTACTTTCTTTGTGAGTTATCCGAACAATGTAAACCGCAGACAAACAATGCTATAACCAGACGTTCAACGTCATCGGTTTACCGTATTTTTCGCCTCTCGGAACGGGTAACGGTTTAGAAACGGAAAGTTTGCTCTAATCCGCTTTTTCCTGCATTTTCGCTACTCGGCATCCAAAGATACTAAAAGACATACATTTCTATCTATCAATTAATTACCCTAATTTTCTCCCTTTCTCCTTTTACACTCCTTGTTTTTTGAGCTGCACGATTCTCGTGTTGCAGCAGAAAACAGCTTGCCCGCAAGGGGGTGCAGGCGCCTCCGAAGTCGGCGCCTGGATACAGGCGGCAGGGCCGCGAAATAAGAAAACCTATCGGCCTGCGGCCGTAATGAATATGCAGAACACGGAAAAAATGAAAAAGAGGAAAGGCGGCCGTCCCGCGAAGTCGGACCCGGCCGTTTATCGTTGTTCGGTCAATTTCTCCGCCGAAGAAAATGCCCGCTTTCTGACCCTTTGGGAACAATCGGGCGTATTGTCGAAGTCCGCATTCATCAAGGCCCGGGTGTTCAGTGAGACATTCCGCGTGATAAAATCCGACCGCGGGACGCTCGAATACGTGGCGAAACTGACCGCTTTCCACGCACAATTTCGGGCGGTGGGAACGAATTATAATCAGGTCGTGAAACTGTTGCATACACATTTCTCGAACAAAAAAGCACTCGCCATGCTTTATAAACTGGAGAAAGCGACGCTTGAACTGGCCGCGGTAGGTCAGCAGGTTCTCGCGCTGTCGGAAGAGTTCAAGCGAAGATGGTAGCCAAGATAACGACCGGGAAAAACGTGTACGGGGCATTGGCCTACAACCAAGAGAAGGTAGACAAGGGTGTAGGTACGGTGCTCCGGACGCATGTCATGCGGGAACCTTACGACGGTCGTTTCAGCGTGGCGGCGACGGCCAAAGACCTGCTGCGCTGGATGCCGGCGCACTATCGAACCGAGAATCCCGTTATCCATATCTCGCTAAATCCCGACCCGAAAGACCTGCTCGATGATGAACAGTTGGCAGACATCGCCGACAAATATATGGAACGAATGGGATATGGCGAGCAACCTTACATTGTTTTTAAACATACCGACACAGACCGCCGGCACATCCATATCGTATCGGTCCAGGTCGGGCCGGACGGCCGGAAAATCAAAGACAGCAGACGCAACGAACGCAGCGTGGCCGTTACCGAGGAACTGGAGCGGGAGTACGGATTGCATCCGGCCAAAGGCCGGAAACGTACCGAAGCGCAGAGATTTACTCCCGTGGATTATACGCTGGGAGACTTGAAACGACAGGTCGGAGCCGTCGTGAAACCGGTCGTGGAGACCTACCGTTTTCAGACGCTCGGAGAGTTTCGGGCGCTGCTGTCCCTCTACAATGTGGGATGCGAAGAGGTTGTCGGAGAGATGAATGGAGAACCACGCCGGGGTCTGCTTTATACGGTATTGAACGGGCCGGGAAAGAAAGTCGGCGTGCCTTTCAAATCGTCCCTGTTCGGCAGGTCGGCAGGAATCAGCGGGCTGGAAAGGCACATGGCCCGAAGCCGGAAACGTATCGAAAAGGGGCGAATGGATGAACGGACCCGCAGCCGGGTGGCCGAAGCCTTTGCAGGAAGCACAACGGAGGAGGCCCTGCGAAAACGGTTGCAAACGTTTCATATAGACCTTTATCTGCGCCGCAACGACACGGGGCGCATCACGGGAGTAACATTCATCGACCACGAAACCCGCTGCGTGATGAACGGTTCTCGACTGGGCAAGGCATATTCGGCCAATGCCTTCAACGAACGATTCGGCAGTAATATACAAAAACAATATCCTATCAAGGCATCCAAGCATAAACAGCCAAAGCGTGTATTGATGTGATTTATTTTGTTGCTTTTGGGAATCTCCTCGTTGATTTATCGTACTTGGCTACCTTTTCGTAATACCATAATGTTTTAAAGGATATGGAGCAGTTTCTTCAAAAAATATAGAGCAGGATGTTTACTCTCGCTATCATGGTTGCGGATAAATTGATACCAAATACGGTTCTACACGTTTGGTTTACCGAATCAAAACATAACAGACAATTCCGCTTTTTGGGAATAACACTGATTATTGCTATCACTACTCATATCGAATTACTGTTATGCTCCGCCGCGTGCGGTAGATTTGGTACCCGCTCAACATGGGCAAATCCGCAATAAAATAGAGTGTTGCCTTCAATCTCAAGAGAGGATTAGATTGTACAAATACAGTTATACCTGCGTAATTCAGCAGGTAATTTCATAGTAATGATATTGTTTAATACTATCAAGATAGTCGAATATTCTGCGTAAAAATCAAGATATAAGTTACAAATTATCCTTTATATTTATTATTTTTGTAAGAAACAGACTACGTATATGGGAACTATAAAAATTGAAAATGAACATTCTCTCAAAGAAGCTTTTAGGTCAGGAGTGAATTTATTTGTAGGGGCTGGTTTTTCCGTTGAGGCAAAAAATAAGAAAGGCGATAAGTTGCCGTTAGGAAAAAACTTAGCTTTAGAATTATGTGAAAAATTTGACAAAAAGGCAAGTGAAGACCTGCCAAGGATTTCCACATTATTGGAGAAGACGAACCGGGCTGATTTTTATAAATTTCTTATTGAAAAATTCACAGTTGCAGAATTCCCCAAATATTATTATGCCATAAATAAACTGAATCTTATGGGGGTCTATACTACGAATATTGACAATCTTATCCCAAAAATAGTTTCTGCCAATCCTCAGAGATATTTACATAATCAGGCTCAAAATGGAATACCTACTGACTGCAAAGCCATACCATATCTTCCATTACATGGCTGTGTTGAAGATGCTGAGCCAAATTTTGTTTTTGATGTTGTTTCCTTAGCAAATATTTATAATGATGCAAGTAGAATATGGTCCTTTTTGAGTCATGCAGTAGAGCAATATCCAACAGTCTTTATTGGATATGGGTTTAATGACAGTTCTACAATTCAGGCCTTAACTTCACAAAAAACATTTAATAATGCGCAGAAAGAAAAATGGATATTATTAATTGAAGATGATGAAGATGATGAAGATGATGAAGATGATGAAGATGATAGAGAATACTATAAATCTTTGGGGTTTAGCATAATAATAGCTAATACTAAAGAATTCTTAGAGTATATTGAGAATGTATCTTTAGATCAGGGAGCAATAAACTCCAAGAAAAAGGGAGACGAATTAGCCTCCTTGTTAAAAGGAAACTTAGTTCCAACGAGCATAAAAGGTCAAGTAGTAAGACCTATTGATGAATTCTTTAAAGGACAAGCGCCAACATGGGGAGATATTATCAATAATAATATCTATAAGACGTCTCATTACAATACAATTCACAACTCCATATTTGTCCCCGACAAGCACATTATAATAACCGGAGCTCCTGTTACAGGGAAAACTACATTGATGATGCAAATAGCATACAACGTGAAATATAACGGGGTGAAGTTAATATTTAGCAATCTAACATTATCAAGTGCTGAATATTACAGCAAATTAATCGGAGATCAAGTAGCTCTTATTTTTATCGAAAATTTCACGGATGATATAAATGCATTTTTAAAGTTGGCAGAATTAAAAAATGCGAAACTTGTGGGGGTAGATAGAAGCCATAATCTTAATATGGTAAATCATAAATTCCCGGCAAGTAAGTATGAAATAATAAACGTGACGGAATTAACAGAATCCGATACACAAAATATATTTGATTCTTTGCCTCCGTCAATTCGAGGAAAGTCTATCAAAAAGGAACAAAGGAATCAGTATGAGAATGATTCCATCTTTGAATTCGTTATAAGAAATATAAAAGGCCAGAATGTTGCAAGCCGGTATGATGAGTTTCTTAAAAAATTGGAGCGAGAACATCACGAATTAGCAGAGTTTTTAGTGCTTTGCGGCTATATGCATAGCTCTCGTGTCCCATTGTCTTTTGAGGTCGCATGTAGTTATTTTAGTAATCCCAATCAACTATATAAGTATGAAGAGGTACGTGAAATGAGAGATGATCTTAATGACCTATTGAAAGATTATCATAGTAATGAATTGTTGGACCAAGATATGGATTTCTACTATCCCAGATCTTACTTCATCGCAGAATCAATAATAAAAAGTGCGTCCAAAGATGTATTAAAAGAGGTAATGAATAAGGTAATTGATAGAGTGCCAACGGTACAAATATATAATTATCATACATTTAAAAAGCATGCTTTTGATAAAAGCATTGTTGCAAAAGCATTTCCTAACTGGAAAGAAGGCAAGGAATTTTATGAGAGAGTTTTTTTTGTATGACTTTAAAAACCCATATGTCTTGCAACAAGGGGCATTATATTTGTCTATGAAAAAGAAGTATCATGATGCTTTTTCTTGGATTGATAAGGCCATAACAATGACGAACAATAAGCACTTCTCAATTCGTAACTCTCATGCGATAATTTTGTTTGATGCTAACTATAATGTAGATAGCACTGATGCAGAAAGACAGTTAGATAGAAGTATGGATATTCTTAGCCAATGTATTAATTCTGATTTAAGAACCACGTTTCATGCAAAAACATATGCAGATCAGGCTGTAAGGTATTATAATAAATACGGAAATGATAGAGCTGTTTCATATTTGAAGCAAGCTAAATTATGGCTTGAGAAAGAAATTCAAGAGAGAGGATGGGATTATGATGTAAAAAAACAATTCGGTAAAATTAATGATATTTTGAAACGCATTTAGTAAAGTGGTGCTCGGTATAGAAAATTGACTATTTATTATTTGTGCTCCAAAAGATTAATCATTATAGGATTAACTGATTTCATTTTTTGCATCACGGAAAATTGCTATATTTGCAATATGGACATCCGTAACCGCATAATGAATAAATTGATTGAGGCTGGGGCTTTCTGGTCGTATGACGAGGTATCCGTCCGCAGCAACATTACGGATAGCCAACTCATCGAGGCGGCGCTTATCCGACTGGATATCGAAGACATCGACCTGCTGTTTATTTTATTCCCCAAGCAGAAAATTAAAAAGGTGTGGTTGGATAAACTGGTCGTACAGGGTGATTTCTACTATTCGCTCAATCGTTTTTACGCCTGGTACTATTTCGATATTCGTTATCCGGATCGTTATCTGAAGTCGATGCAGACACGTCATTTATCCAGACTGACCGCATGAAGGGAATCGCAAAACATACCGAGCGAATCATCGAACCGGTTTCGAAACTCGATTGTCTGAAAGGTTGGACACTCGCAGGAGGAACGGCGCTTGCCATTCAGCTCGGTCACAGATTGAGCGAGGATTTGGATTTCATGCGCTGGCAGACCCGCAGGGACGAACGGATGGATGTGGACTGGCCGACAATCCGCAGGCAGTTGGAATCGGTCGGAGAGGTACAGTCGATGGATATTCTCGACCACAACCACGTCGAATTTATCGTGTCGAGAGTGAAGCTCTCCTTTTATGCCCGGGAGAGTAAGTCGCCTGTCGTTACGACCGTCCCATTTTTGAATAATATCGTACTGGCGGACATGGAGGCCATTGCCGCGATGAAGATGGAGGTCATGCTGCGGCGCAGCAAGTTCCGGGACTATTACGATTTGTATTGTATTTTCCGACAGGACCCCGATGTGATGAAATTCGTCAAAGCTGCGGGTGACTATTCGGGTCATACACTCAAAAGCAAGAATATTCTTGCCATGCTGACCGACCACCGGCGCTTCGATACAGACCGTAATTTTGAGCAGTTGGAGCCGATGTATGCTGTCGGAGCCGAAGAGATAGAGAATTATATTAAGGAATTGCTGCGGCACACAAAATGAGCGATTCCTATACCGGGCCGAAAGACTGGTTAAAAGCGAGAGGTCGAAAGTTTTGGCCTCTCGCTTGTTTTATTTCCGAACAATGCCAATACTGTCCTCTCGATATTATTAAAATCCAAAATGACAGGAAAATTTTATTGTCCAAACAACTAAAATCGGTGGTATTTGAGATGACAACCGATTTCGGTTGTTGCCCCCGCAAAAGATAAGACCGTCGTATCAAAATGATAAAACACCAAATACTGATTTTTTAGAGGCCCAAATAACATAATTACAGTCAAACTACCATTATTTTTTTCGGCATTCTTCGGAACTGGATGCAACAAGAAAAGCTAATTTCGCATCTATAATAACGAAGCGGATTCCGAACCGGGATTCGTTAGAGAATTGTATTGTTGGATAACCGAAAAATGTCTCATGATGAAAAAGTTTACTCTTCTCATTGTTTCGTGCCTTGTCTGTCTCGTCCTCGCATCCTGCCAAAAGACTGAACCGGAGCCGGAATGCAAACTCAAGGATTTTCCCTATGAAATCGACAAAGTAGAAAAGATGACGCTCTATATCGCCTCCGAGAAATACCATCATCCGGATTTGGACTGGTCGGAAGAAGAATTATATGAAAGCGAATATTATTACATAATTAAGTTTTATGAACAAGATTCATGGTTATGGGTAAATTGGCCTATCACCGATTTCCAGTATGAAAAAGGGTGCGAATACATTATCGAAGGACTGTGTATTGACTATATAGTAGAAGGAGATATGGTTTTCAGAACCTTTCAATGCTGTAAGATTCTTTCCAAGCAGAAAAAACAATCGGAAGGATTACCGCCCTTTAATGCTGTACAGTAAATCTAATGTATAATTTATGCCCCTGTCGGAGTCATTTCCGACAGGGGCATATTGATTATTTCCCCAAAATCACTCCTTCGGAACAATGACAAAGCCATTTTTGGAGAATACGGCTTGAATTCTCATATCCCGCGTCATTTTCACTGGATAGGGATTTTCTGCGGACAAAACTTTTTCTGAATCCAAATCCAGCCAATGAGAGAATGTAAAACCGGCGGCAGGAGTAGCTTTTAAGTTCAATGTTGCGTAGGCTGTTGAATTTAGAGAGCCCGGAGATACTGTGCCTCCGGCTACAAACTGAACCAATCCATTGGTGTTGATTGGATGTATTGATACAGAAGTTTCCAAAGAATAATTATTATTCGTTGTAGTAAATTTAGCAATGATATTTCTGTCTCCTGTTACACTAAATGTATAAGGATTAGATAAAGACAAATATTGTCCATCTTCAAACCATCCGCTAAAGCTACGGTTCTGTGCAGGGGTTGCGCGTAAGGTACAGGCGGATAAATAAGAATAATTATCGCCTCCACCCGTAACAGTTCCGGACAGAGAACTTTCGCTACTTACTTTGACAGTATGAATTTTCTTTTTATACATCTCATTAACAGTTCTTATATCAAGAGCGGTAGGCGTTAAGCTGCTTTCTATCTCTGCACCCGTTTTAGTCTGTATAACCGGTTTCGTTGTGTCATAAACAAAGTCGGTGTTTCTGATGTATGAATCGTATATCATTACCGAAGAATAATCGAATTCCGCTGAATACTTATAAGAGTTTCCGCTTACCTTATCAAAATTATGCCGTTCTCCCGGTTTGATATTATCGTAATAAACGATGATATACTCGTCTCGGTCGGCGCGGCAATGTTCATGGATAAGTCCCAAAGCATGGCCGAGTTCATGAATTGCATCCTTTTCAGTAGCGCCAATAAGGGATAGCGATAAATCTTGCCGGCCTCCCACCATTCCTATGCGAGAACGATTTCCGTCGCCGTTATATATTCTGATTCGGTTGCTGGGGGTACTTTTTCCTGTTACATCAACGAAAACCAAGCCGCACGCATCAGCCCATGTTTCCATTGCCGTAAGCGCATATTGTTTCGTAAACGGTGCAATATTAGCATCCCACTCATAATAAATGACTCCATTAGGCCAGGCATTATTTAATATTCCACCACGCGTTTGAGGATTAGTAAGGATATTCAGTTGCCAATCCTCCAATAAAATATCTCCCTGCCACAAAATCTCGCCCGATGGTGTCCGCTCTACACGAACGCCGTTCGGATAAGTCAATAGCTCGTTCCCGTTTTCCAATAACTCGCTTTGTACCGTACCTTCTTCTACTCCTTCGGGTGGAACCGCATCAGTCTCTGCGAAATCTGAACACCCCGGATTCGCTATGCAAAGAGAAAACGCAATCGCAATAAGAATGAAATATAATCTTTTCATAATCTTTAATGTTGGAAAATTTTTAAATAGACTTTAAACAGCATTTAAAGGGAATTGAAAATCAATGGCCAAAAGTACATGTCGGATAATGTGTCGCAGGTTGCGGTTGCCGTAAGTGACTATTTAAGTTTTGGGAACCTCGTCATCCCAATCCGACCGACATGAGGGGCAAGCACAAGCCGGAATATTCCCTGCACACGTGATGACGTTTAAATATAACAAAATATATTCGATGAAAACCGAAAGCGGCTGTCGGGCAGTATCCCGGCCTGCGGTCGCAGGAGCGATTCGGTTGAACGGATATGGTTAGATGTATTCAATGGACCCTTTCTGCGTCTGTCGGGTGTTCCTCCGGTTTATGGGCGTGTTGCGATTGGAGAGTGGTAAATGCCCGTGGAGTGAATGAGATGACCGGACGGGCGGCCCTCTTCATCGGATGCTGTTTGTCGACGTACCGGGTATCGGGAGTGCCTTGTTGCCGGCCGGGGTGACGGAACGGAAGGGTAATATTTTGACGATTAAGCGAATGAATTAATATTTTATTATTATCTTTCAAGTGCGATACCTCGAAAAAGATTGATGGGATTATGCGAAAACTCTTGTTGCTTTTCTTGTTTTTAGGCGGCGCCGTGTTTGCCGGGGCGCGCGAGCAGTGGGTAACGGGGCATGTGTTTATTCGCGGTACGATGCAAGCCATGCCATTCGCTTCGGTCTGGCTGCTGGACCCGCAGACGGGAGAGCCTGAATATGCGGCGTTTATCTCCGTAGACGGTTGGTACGACTTCGGCAATGTCGAGATGGACCGGGCCTATCTTTTGAAGGTTACTGCGCCGGGCTGCGAAACGGTGACGAAAAAGATAAAACCCCGATATGATGCGAATGTTCAACCGAACATCACCTACAATATCGCGCTGGAACGCACGCCGGACGCGGGGATGTTGATGCCGGCGGCCATGTACGTTCCGGCAGAGATTGCCCCCGATGCCGTTACCATAGAGGATGTGTATGGACATATTCCCGGAGTCATTTATGAGGACGGTTTCTTTACCGACGCAAACGGAGCGAATGTACGTATCCTATTCAATGGATATGTCATGTACAGCAGTTCATATGAGGAGCTGTGCGAGCTTGTGACCGCTAAGGATATTGTCAGCATAGACTATTACGACCTGAGCGATACGGATTCGCCGTATTATGCCGGCGTTCTCGATTTCAGAGTGAACATCGTGATCAGCAACGGACCTGAAAATACGGAGCTCCCAATTGAAAGTACTTTCTGGGATATTTAGGTCTCCGTTCGTGGTCGGAGCGCAAGACGCCATCCTATCTGAAGATAAGAGGAATAGAGCGAACCGCCGTAATTTTGTCAAGCTTATGCAATTGGCCTTTCTGAAAGAATATATGTATGCCGATTTATTCAATGAAGTTGCAAGCGATTCATTCAGTAGGATTCTTCGTGAACTGCCGCTGGAAGAGCACGTGACCATTCATTTTCAACATAGATATCTTCAAAAGAATTTTGTAAAGCTATGAAAAAACTCATCTTGTTTTTCTTGTTTTTAGGCGGTGCCGTATGTGCCGGGGCGCGCGAGCAGTGGGTAACGGGGCATGTGTTTATCCGCGGTACGATGCAAGCCATGCCATTCGCTTCGGTCTGGCTGCTGGATCCGCAGACGGGAGAACCGGAGTATGCGGCGTTCACCTCTGTCAATGGTTGGTACGACTTCGGCAATGTCGAGATGGACCGGGTCTATCTCCTGAAGGTTACTGCGCCGGGCTGCGAAACGGTGACGAAAAAGATAAAACCCCGATATGATGCGAATGTTCAACCGAACATCACCTACAATATCGCGCTGGAACGCACGCCGGACGCGGGGATGTTGATGCCGGCGGCCATGTACGTTCCGGCAGAGATTGCCCCCGATGCCGTCACCATAGAGGATGTGTATGGACATATTCCCGGTATCGTCTACGAGGACGGTTTCTTTACCGATGAAAACGGAGCGGATGTACGTATCCTGTTCAATGGATATATCATGTACAGTGCCGAGTATGAGAAGCTGTGCGAGCTTGCCACCGCTAAAAATATTGTCAGCATAGACTATTACGACCTGAGCGATACGGATTCGCCGTATTATACCGGCGTTCTCGATTTCAGGATAAATATTCCAGGCAATGACGCGTTGGCTATTACGGAACCGTTGATGGAGAATCCTTCCTGGGATATTTAGAGATTCCGTCCGTGGTCGGGGCGTGCAGAATGCGGTTAGTTCTTCGGAAAGGCTGCGGTATGCAAAACGGAAGAGACAGCTTGATGTATCGGGCATTTTCTCTTTCGCAGGCCGTTGCCGGCGTCCCGCACGGCTTGTCGAACACGTACCGGAAAAGAGGCAGGTAAAATTGATTTGGACTCCATGAAAAAATCGAAGTTCTGTATATTGTTCGTCCTGTTCGTAATTGTGGCGGATATCGCCGCAGTGGACGCCCAGATTGTATTGAAAGGGAAGGTCACGACCCGGGAGGAGGAACCGGTCGCTTTCGCTGCCGTCAGCCTGCGGGGGATGAGGGACACCACGCGGCTGGTCGAAACGGCGGTAACGGACATGCAGGGGAATTACGCTTTCGGGAAACATCGCGAGGGCAAATACCTGCTCACGATACAGTCTCTGGGGTTTCGCACACTGAACGATACCGTGCATATCAGAAGGTCGTCTTTGGGCAATACGTATGAGATGCGCAAGGATTATCTCCTCGAAGAGGAGGCGACGGCGATAGACGATGTGGTGGTCGTGGGGACGAACGTGACCCACTATCTCGACCGTACCGTTTACCGGGTGACCAATGCCGACCGCAGGACGGCCGTCACGGGCCTCGACCTGACCAACAAGGTGCCGCAGGTTACGCTCGACCGTATCAACGAGACCGTCTCGTCGAGCGACGGGGCCGTCACGATTCTCGTAAACGGCATCGCGGCTTCGGCACAGGAGCTGAAGACGATTAGTCCGGAGGAGGTCGGTCAGATAGAGTATTACGACCTGCCGCCCATACGGTACGGCGGCGGGAATGCGGTGCTGAACATCGTTACCAAAGAGGTCCGGGACGGCTTCTACGGAGGCATCGATTTGAAGCACGCCGTTCCGGTCCGATGGCTCAACGACAGTTTTTACCTGCGCTACAACCGCGGCCGCAGCCAGCTGACTTTCCGCTATTATGCGAGCTGGCATAAATCGGACGCACAGTTTGTGGACGATGAGTACCGGTATGCGCTGAACGGGACGGATTATGCCCAATATCTCCATACTTCGGGCGGTTACAGGAGTTTCTATAACGATTTCAATCTCAAATACACCAACCAGCTTCAGGACAAGTACGTCTTTCAGGCGACCTTCTATCCCAGTCTGCGGAACAATGAAAACCATTACGATTCGCAGATAGAGTTTTTGGAGGGTGCGACCGGGATGCAGCGGTACGGCAATTACAGGACGGAATCCAAAATATTCAATCCGACGCTCGACCTCTACTTCTGGAGACAGTTGGGCCGGAAGCAGGAGCTCATCATGGCTATCACGGGAAACTATTTCGATTCGGGGCTGGATACCCGTTCGAGCGAGTACGATTCGGCGGACGACCGTCCCGTATTCGAGGATTTCCTGACTGTCGACGGCCGGAAATACTCGGCCATCGGACAGGCGCTTTACATCAAGAATTTCGAGAAGGTCGCGTTTTCGGTAGGCGAACGCTTTTCGTACGAGTCCAACATCGCGCATACGACCAGCTGGCTGTCGGGCGACCGGCAGGAGCGGACGACACGGATGAACAACTACCTTGCGGCCGAAGTGTCGGGCAAGATAAAGACCAGGTTCTCGTACCGTTTCTCTTTGGGGGTTATCGCCAGCCGTACCGTAACGGCCGGCAACGATTCGTGGCAGTGGGTCTTCGCTCCGAATGTCATCGCCGGCTATCAGATATCGTCTTCCTTCATCGTCAAGGCGGGATTCAGCCAGGCCAATACCTCGCCGAGCATCGGTATGCTCGACGACCGGATTGCCATGATAACCCAAAATATCGTTTCACGCGGCAATCCGTCCCTGAAGAACGGATTCCGGAACTCGGCATTCATCGGTACGGGATATACCAACAAGTGGCTGAATATCAACGTCACCTGCCTCTACGGATATGCGAAGAACCCCATTAATTATTACTATCGGCAGGATGGGGCCCGGTATGAGTACATGCCGGTAAATGATAGGTCCAGCGAGACCTGCGGAATCAATTACGCTTTGCAGCTCACCCCGTTTGAAAACGACATCCTGACGATTAAACTGCAGGGCGGCGTTTATTACACGAATCTGAATTCCGGTGTCTTGGGAAGGGTAGGTTATCTGCGAATTCCTTTAAGCTACTATATACAATTCGCCTGGAAGAACCTTTCGGCATTTTATCAGGGCAACATCGTTACCGGAAACATGGTACCGCCGATGATAGTGTACAGCGACCTGGGTTCCGGAATCGGAATAATCTACAAGTATCGGAATTTCGCCTTCTCCCTATCCTGCGCCAATTTCCTGATTCGTCCGGAGTCCCGGTCGCATACCATAGGCGGAAGCGCCGTTTGGCGCAAGAGCACGGGCAGTCAGAGGGATTCGTACAATCGGGTGATGCTGGGAGTGAGTTATAACTTCGGCCGGGGCCGGGTCTATAACGAAGCCGAAAGGCATATCAGCAACAGGGACGAGGATTCCGGATTATAGGTTTCGGTCGTTTCAACCTGTCGGTCTTTTTATTTCACCACTTCGCCGCGGACGAATACCGCTACCGGTCGGCTGTTTCCCGTATTGGAGTATATCTTCACGTTGTTGTTGAAGGGCCCCGTTTCGTTTTTCGGGTTGTAGGTTATTTCAAAAGTGCTCGACTCGCCCGGCATGAGGGGTTTGCGCGGATACTTTACCGAGAGGCAGGTGCAGCTCTGTTCGGTGCGGGTGATGACGAGCGGGGCCGAACCGGTGTTCGTAAAGACGAAAACCGCGGTTTGCGGCTCGCCTTTGAAACGGAGCGTTCCGAAATCGTGCTCCATACGGTCGAAAGAGAGTTCGGGCGCCGGCTCCTGTTTCTGTTCCGTGCCGGATGCGTGCACGGCGGCAGGCACCGCCGTAGCTGCGTTCATGCCGCCGGTTGTGCCGAGCATCAGTGCCGCAACGGCGGCCGTGAGGATTGCGTACATCTCCGTTTGCTGTTTTGACCGGGCATCCGGAGCGCTGCGGTTTCCTGAGAAGGAAACGGGCGCAGACCCGTTCGTCCGGGATGTGATATTTCTTGTCTTGCGGGCAGCGTAGGTCGGGAACCCGTACAAGGACGGAGGACCGTCTTCTCGGGACCTTTCTTATTGGAGGCGGAAGACGTAGGTTATCGTACCCGTTTGTACCGCGTTGGCTTCGCTCGGCGAGAACCGTGCCTGCCGTGCCGCTTGCAGAGCCGCATCGAGCAATCTGGCATCTTGGGTCGTGGAGCCCTGCGGATGGAAGGCCGTGTTCTGTACGCGCCCCTGTGCGTCCACGGTGATTTCGATGATGACGATACCCTGTGCGTCGTTGGATTCGTAGGCCGGTTTCGGCAGGCTGCCTATCGCCCGGCGCCCTTTCAGGTCGAAGGAGATGCCTTCGTTTCCCGTTCCCGTACCGGTACTGCTGCCGTCACCGCCCGATTCGTGCCCGCGGTTTCCGGCCGTCTGTGTGCCGGAGCCCTGCGAAGAGGCATTCGAGGAGGTGCTCCTGCCCGGGAAAAGGGCGCGGCGGGTCCCCTGCCGTTCCTGTTCGGCAGGGGTATGCTCCGTCTGCTGCTGGCGCTGGCTGCCCGTCGTAATGACCGGTGCCGGTTCCGTCTCCTGCGTAAGGTACTCTTCCTGCGAGGTGTCCGGCCGGCTGGCCGCCTCTTCGGTTTCGGACAGTGCCACGTTCTGTGTACCGCTCCCGTCGCTGTCGTCGCCGAAGTCGATGAGGATGCCTTCGGCGGGACGTTCGTACTCCGTCCGGAACGACACGAGCAGGCTCACCGCAAGGAATGCGGCGAGGTAACACGCCGCGGCGATGAGGCCCGCGCGCCTGCCTGTCCGGTTATTATCGGGAGCGTAATAGTACATGTGCCTGTCAATTGGAACTCGTGGCCAGGATGAGCGTCCACTTGTTGTCCTTGGCGATGTTCATCACTTTCACCACGTTGTCGATGGGAACGCTCTTGTCCGCGTGCAGCGACAGGGTGGGCTGTTCCGCACCTTCGAGTTTTCCGCGCAGGATGGTCTCCAGGTCGTCGAATCGGACGGGAACCGTCTCTACGTAATATTGCAGGTCGGAGGTGATGGAGACCGTGGTATAGGGTTTCTCCTTTATCTGGTTGTTGCTCGTGGGAAGAGTCAGTTTCAGCGCGTTGGGGTTGATGAGCGTGGTGGCTATGAGCATGAACACCAGCAGCAGGAACATCAGGTCGGTCATCGAGGCCGAGCTGAACGCCGAATTGACCTTTGAGCCTCTTCTGATAGCCATGGCCTTATTTCTTCTTATCTACCGGTTGGTTGAGGATATCCATGAAAGCGATGGAGTTGGCCTCCATCTGGAAGATGAGCTTTTCGATACGCGCGATAAGGTAGTTGTAGCCGAAGTAGGCGGGAATACCGACGATAAGGCCGCCCACGGTGGTAATCATGGCCACGTACATGCCGCTGGAGAGGATGCTCATATCCACTACGCCTCCCGCCATGGACATGTTCATGAAGGCCTGTACGAGCCCTATCACCGTTCCGAGAAAACCAATCATCGGGGCGCCTCCCGAGATGGTGGCCAGAGCCGGCAGACCGTTTTCGAGTTTGGAGACTTCGAGGTTGGCGACATTCTCGATGGCGTTCTGCACGTCGGTCATGGGACGCCCGATGCGTTCGATGCCCTTGTCTATCATCCTGGCGATGGGGGTATCGGTCGATTTGCAGAGGTCTACCGCCGCCTCCATTCTCCCTTCGTAGATGAAGTCGCGTATCTTGTTGATGAAGTTCTGGTCTATCTTCGATGCCTTGCGGATGGCGATGAAGCGTTCCACGAAGATGTATATGGCCAGTGCCCCCAGCACCAGCAGTACCCACATCAGCCAGCCTCCGGCAAGGAACAGTTCCCCGAACCCCATCGTTTTGGGCTGTTCGGCAACGGCAGCGCCCGCTGCCTGCAAAAATATCGTCATAGTGTAAGCCTGTTAAGTTGTTATCGGGTTTTCTTTTGCTGTGTTTCGTATGCCGTGCGGTCCGAAACCGCATAAGGCTCCGCAAATTTAAGAAACATATTTCAATTTCATGAACCGTACCCCTGCTTTCAGCCTGTGAAGGCGATGTCGTCCCTTCGGTAGGGACGGATGTTTCGACCGCTGCGGATTTGTCGTATCCCGTGCCGTATTACGGTCGGACGGTGACTGCCGTTCCGCCGGAGACGTTACTGGCCGGATTCCCGTTCCGCCGGAGCAGCCGGTTCTTCGGCTGCTGTCGTACGTGCCTCCTCTTCGCGGCGGCGCTGCATCTCCTCGCGCATGCGTCGTCGCCGCTCCTCGCTCTCCTCCCGCC
>OGRL01000257.1_pt1 | contig 48991 bp, 82 predicted proteins | sample 1553481 | NCBI WGS metagenome assembly OGRL01 (sample SAMEA2580036, study PRJEB22360) | human gut metagenome
GAAACAACATGCCAACAAGGGTCTTTTCGGAAGAAGAAAAAGAAAATTTAAAAACTTTTAAAATATCACTTGCAAAAGTGATAAACGTATGCTATTATAATATTGTCGAAAGGCAATAAGGCGAAAGCCAGAAAGGGGAATCATGGACGAAGATATGAGCGTATTTAAAAGTTACTTAAGAAGACTTTTACAGGATCTGAAAGACCTTAAGGAAGTATTGAAGGCTAAGGATTATGAGAAAGCTGAAAAAATGGTTGACCGCCTCATAGACGATACCCAAAAGGGCATAGAGGACAATTAAGCACCAAGCAACAAAGGGCGGCGCAAAAGCCGCCCAGTAACCAATAAACAAGATAAAAAAAGGGGAATGAATTATGACAGATGTCGAGATTTTAATGAAAAACGGATGCACAAAAACAGAAGCAGAAAAGCACTTGAAAAACGGATCAACGATTTTCACAGACTTCGAAGAGAATTTCACGCAATACATGGACGAATGGGGAGTTGATGAGGAAGAGCGGGAAGAATATAAGCAGATGATAGAAGGAAAGAAGATTCTCCCTGATTGGGGAATAGTAAAAGATGCTGGGAAAGTTTACTATATCGCATACTGCTTATAAAAGCTAGAGAAAGAGAGGTTTTTACCTCTCTTTTTTGATGTATTCAAACACTCACACTTTAAAGCGGTAAATTTTGTATACAGAATGGATACAGAATGGAAACGTAGATAAGATTTAGTATATTCTCTCCAATACATTGTATTTTTTTATCAAGGAGTAAATATTATATAATATATATCAACAGTACAAAAATCATAAACTATATACTTTAACACGCGCGGATATAACCTATATATGCGATGTACACAGTAGTTTAAATTTATACTTGACAAAAGCTATACACGAGTGATATTGTTATCGTAAATTAAAAAGCATCCGGGCAACAGAGAGCGCACAGGACCCGGAGAACGGAAACGGAAGTCATGCAGCCGGTACAGTTAAGATCTTGATGATCTCGATTGTATCGGTTTATTTTTATGATTCAGAAAGGAGGTATATATGTCAGATGCACAGAGAGCGGAAAGAGTAGATATAGACGAGATATACAACGATGACATTGATAAATATATACATCTCTGGATGGATGACAGAAATATAACTGATATGTGTAAGGTATCGCAGAACAGATGGTATAATTGTTGTCAGTATGTATGTGACAATGTTTTTAAGATCAACCCTGTATACCTTAAAGATGACAATCATATTAGCAATCAATATGATATTGATAAGGTTAATAAAGTCTTAGATATATATATAAGACTTTGTAACGATTATGAAAAAGTGATAAATATAGTTGGGTTTACTTTTTTTACCGGCATACATAGAGATACACTTAACGGATGGGTAAATGGCGAAAGGCTAGGCTCAACGGCTTCCGACATTTGCAAAAAGATTGACCAAATGCGGGAAGAAAGCCTTGTAGGTTTACAGATCTCCGGGAAAAACAATCCCATGTGCTACATGCCGTCGCTCAACAAGTACTGCGGCTTTAATATGCCGGGCGTAAGAGACCAGGGATCCAGGGCAAGAGCGTTGACAGCTTCGGAGCTTCCCAAACTGGGAAACGGGAATTGTGCGAGATTGCCGGACAACTTTGACAATTCGAGACCGAACAGCAGTGAAATTGTGATAGACAATTCAAACAATTCAAACCCCAGTATTTAAGCGCATTACGCCGCATGCTTTCGTTTAAATGGTTTAAGAAACTTAGGTTTAACGAATAGTTAGAACGCAAACAGAGAATTGCACGAACAATTAGAATAATTTAAAGCAAAGGCAAACGCCGGAAGAAGCAGCCAACAGGAGGGGGAGGGGGTTGCAAAAGCCCAGGAGGAGTTGCATACTAAGTTCTTCAAATATCCCCAAAAACAAAAAGGCCTGTCTATCATGGATGGACTATATGAGACCACTTAAAATCACGGCACCAATAGAGTCGGATTCTGGAATTGATTTCCGGAATATGGTTAACAGGAGAATAGAGTCATTGACAGAAGCACATTCGGAAGTTGTAGACGTAAAGTATTGGGGTATACAGGATCGGATATAGCACATGGTATAGTGCGATAATACTTTATCGATAATCACATCAAAGACAATCAAATCAAATTCACATCAGATAAATTTCAAAAATTACACTCGATAATAAAATTCAAAAAGATTCCAAAAGGCAGTAAATAAAATGTTAGAAATGTGTTTTAATTGCGATTATTGTGAAGAGCAGAATGGAGATTACTTTTGCGCAAACAATGAGAGCGAATATGTCGGAGATTATGTAGAAAAAGAGTTTTCTTGTCCGGATTGGGATGGATCGGAGGAAGATGAATGAGGGTTGTGTCACAGAAAAAAGATGCTTCATATGATTTTGACCGGACCGAATTTAGAACAAGCTATGAATGCATAAGCGCTACTTTTGATGGAAGAACTTTTGTCATTGGGAAATATGCTACACCAGAACGAGCAGCAGAAGTATTTATGGACATGCATAAAGCATATGCGCCTGTACAGGTAGTTTGCACAAATATGGACGAGAAACAAGTCTCTGCATTAGTTGCAGCATCTCAAAATGCACCGATTAGATGCGTCAAGATGGATGATCCAAGGATGGCAGTAACAGTATTTGATAACCTTGTTTACTATATGCCGGAGAAATAGATTGCTTGCATTGCTCGTTTGCCAAATGGTAAGACACTGGGTTTTGATCCCAGCATTTATCGGTTCGAGTCCGGTACGGGAAGTTTTGAAAATGGAGGTAAATTATGTTGATTTTAAAAACAGTCATAACAACATTTGATGCCCTTGCGATTTTGACGTTTTTCTTGCTTGGAAGAGATAGCAGAAACGAAAAGGACGCTGTGGCAGTCTGGGGATCACTTATTGCATTGTTTCTTGTTAATATATTTGCAATGTGGAGATGATGATATGGTTTTGTATGACCCGATATTTGGTATTCGATTCCTGCCGGAAATTTTAACTACGGTCGGAAGAATACATATAAGCAGAAAAAAACATACGGGAGAAACCGACGTTCTGGATCTTGACAGTGACGCTGAGCACCAGTCTGAGAAGTCGGAGCATCCAGTATAGCTTAAGTCCACTGGCATTCGGTTTTTGCAAGAAAAAACTCGGCGCAAGCAATTATTCGGTGTTAGTGGACGTCGGCAAAATAAAAAGATCAAAAATACTATCATAAACGGCGCGCTATGCGCGCTGTGACGGAACGTAGCGCAGATGGTAGAGCACTCGGCTTATATCCGAGCGGTCGCAGGTTCAATTCCTGCCGTTCCGATTGAGAGATAAGTGTAAAGCTTATCTCGGAATACGAAAAGTTCGTATTTCTCCTTTCGCCACTAGGACGTTTCTGTTAAGGACGGTGCGAGACCGTCCGGTGGCGTTTGCCGCGGAGTGCGGCAAGGCGGAAGAACGCTTGGTGTTGGATGATGGTTGTCCCGTAATTTGCTGACGAGCAATACAGGCGGATTCCTATTGATAGTTCGGGTGCCTATCCCACGGTGCCTGAGCTGTCAAAAAGTGAGTTTCTGGTGAAAGGCTGTAAACCAGATAGTGCAACGCATGGCACGAAAAATATGATTGCTAACCGTCGTATGGCGGTTTTCGTGGATGGCAAGAAAGGTATTTGCCGGAGTAAGACGCTTCGTGAAACTGATAGTCGAAAGGTTTCAAGTGCAAGGTTCAAGTCCTTGCTCCACGATGGTGCCGAGCTGATTGATACTTTGATTGAGGTATAAATATGGTTTTAAATTGTGCAAATTGTGGCGCACCAATTGAAAGTGACAAGAAAGCGTGCCCTTATTGCAAAACTCCATATGGTTTCCGTACGAAGATAGAAATGGAACCATATATTGATTCAAACGGAAGGATTTGCAGACATGAACCGGAAATGATAGAAGTAACAACTTTGGAAGATTGTGAACCTAGGTTTATGAGGAAGTGATTGAAATGTGTGAATTTTGCAAGGATTATGATAATAACAGAATATTCGGCGCTAATATTCCCATTCAGAAGTGTGCAAATGAAACGAATTTGACAAATGCGCAAATTATGATGAATACAGGGGACAAAGTCCCCGGAATTGTGATTTATTCAAACCACTGTATGGCGAAAGGATACTTTGATATTGAATTTTGCCCGATGTGTGGTAGAAAGTTGGTGGAAGAATGACATGCTATGAATGTGCTTATTTTGGAATTGAATGGAATGAATTTTTGAAAAAAACGATAGAATTTTGTAACCATCCAGAAAAGTATATTCCTCCAGTAGGATTTGCTTATAAAGAACACGATTGCGAATTTTTCAAAAACAAATCTGGGATATCAAAATGGGACTCTTATTCAGAAAAAGAAAAAGAACAGGCATTGAGGTATTTTCGTGAAAACTATCACAAAAATCCTATTGAAGGTTTAACATGCGAGGGGGCTGAAATGAGTTTCATTGAATATCTAAAAAATGTTGATGCAAACTCATAAGGAAGAGAAGGAGTGTATGAAGCATGATTGTCAATATCAATAACAGCACATACGAGATGAACAGCAAACAGTACAAAGCAGTTCTTGATACGGCGAGCAAAGCGGTTACCTGCGGCATATACGCCATTGAGAAGAACAAGGTAGCAATCATGCTTCGAGAGGAATATAAAAGCAAGGAAGAGCTGAAACAGGCAGTTGGTAATTATACGGCGAAAGGGTTCAAGGTGCATTGGAAATGAAGAAAACACGTTCAAAAATCATAATCAAAACTAGAAAAGGCGGTTACACAAAGATTTATGCTAACGGAAAATGGCAAAAGGGAGTGTATAATATTGATTTCCATGCTGACTGCACGCCATTGAGATACCCATACATAAAAATTTCTTGTGAATTTGATAAGTATAAGACTGATAAAAACGGTTCGGTTATTTACGACCCGGAAAAAGAAGAAATTGCAAAAGAACACGTAGTTGCAAGAATTTAGGGAGATATTGTGAAAATATCAGAAATCTCTATTATAACTGCTTTGTAGAAAGTATTGCGGATATTGATTAGATGATATTACCGGCTAACAAACGGAGTTAGTCGCTAACCAACAAAAATTATTGGCAGAGGTCTTAAGGCACTTCTGCTTTTTGCGGAGGTGCTTTTCTTTTGGCAAGTTCAAGCCTAATTTCCACAGTAAATGGATATGAAAATTACATACAGGTGCATGGCGTTGATGAACAGGTTATGGATGCCATGGAAGAAGCGGCAAGGGTAGCCATTCTGACAGAAAAAGATGTTGAATATGGATTAAAGGTTTCTGCCAGAGCAAAAGAACTGACGGAGCAGTTTATTTTTCAATCTACAGGTGGCACACCATGGGATTTAGAGAAATATTCATTCCAAAACAAGGTATCTTATGAAATTCTGGACAAATATTACGGAATTTTGCTTTTGGAAGCGCAAAACAAAGTTGTAGATAGTGCTTTCCAGTATTTGGAAAAGAAAAGAGAGCCTAAAGAGCGGTTTTACATGCCAAGAAGAAAGCAATTTCTCAAAATAGGGCTTACACAGGCTTTACAAGGCATGATTGATGATAGATATGACATCCTGTGCGTATCACTTGTCCCAGGTGCGGGTAAAACAACGGTGGAAAAAATGTTTCACGCGCTTGTTGCCGGATGGTTTCCGAGAGATTTCAGCCTTTTTTATTCGCACAGCGGAGATATCACCAGAATGTACTATGACGGTGTGTACGATATTGTTACAAACGAGGAAGAGTATACATGGAATGAAATTTTCCCGAATCTTTCCGTGACGAGCACAAATGCAAAGATGGAGCAGTTTAATGTCGGAAAGTACAAATCGTTTCCATCCGTACAATGTACGTCTGTTGGTAGTAAGAATGCAGGTAAAGTAAGGGCTTCTAAGTTCTTACTGGTTGATGATATGATAGGCGGTATCGAAGAAGCAATGAATCCGATTATCCTTGATAAATTGTGGGATAAATATGCCGTAGATGCCCGCCAGAGAAAGATACAGGACACAGACGGTAAAAACTGCAAGGAAATACATATTGCCACAAGATGGAGCGTACACGACGTCATAGGGCGCATCCAAAATATGTACGAGGGAAATCCGAGAGTAAAGGTTATTGCGGTGCCGGATGTAGACCCAGTTACAGGAGAAAGCAACTTTGAATATGAGTTCTCCGGTTTTACAAAAGAGTTTTTTGAAGACCAGCAATTATTGATGGACGACATATCATATCGCTGTCTCTACAAACAAGAACCGATTGAGCGAGAGGGATTGCTGTTTCCGGAAGATAAAATACGTCGGTATCTTAATTTGCCACATGGAGAGCCAGAGATTGTAACCGGTCAATGCGATACAAAGGGAAAAGGAACGGATTACTTTGTTTTGCCTGTATTGCAAAAATATGGAGAAGACTATTACTGCGTTGATTGTGTTTGCGATAACACGGCAGATTATGAGATGCAGTATGAAAATGCGGCAAACGTTCTGGCAAACAACAAAGTGCAGGAATGTGAATTTGAGAGAAATGCCGGCGGAGACCGTGTCGCAATGGAAGTAAACAAGCGTGTCGAAAACAAAGGATGGATATGTAACATTACTGACACACCGACGGAGACAAACAAGGAAGCAAGGATTTTCCAGTGCTCTAACTGGATATTGCAGCACGTTATATTTAAAGACCCATCATTATATAAGCCAAATGAGCCATATGGAGTAATGATGTCTCTTATCAAGAGATATTCAGTGTCCGGTAAAAAGCAGTTGGATGATGTGCCGGATGTATTTTCAAACTTTGCGCTTAGAGTGACAAATGGAAATAACGTAGCCAAAGTAGAAGCGGCAGTAAATCCGTTTAGGAGGTATTGATATGACAACAAAGGACTATCTAAACCAGATAAGCAGGCTTAACCGGATGATAAATAATAAGCTAATAGAGCTTGCACAACTTAAAGAGCTGGCATGCAGCATATCGTCAATTACAAACGAAGAAAGAGTAATGACAACCCCAAATTTTGACAGGATAGGCGCGAAGCAGGCAAAGATTGATGAAATGGAAAGGAAGATCGATGCACTGGTTGATGATTATATCATTAAAAGAGATCAGATTGTCAGTCAGATAGACAGCATGGAAGATGAGAATGTCTATAATGTGTTGTTTTCAAAGTACATAGAAAAAAAGACATTTGAGGTTATTGCAACCGAAATGAATTACTCTTGGAGACAGACAATAAGGCTTCATGGAATTGCATTAAAAAAATTTGAGCAAAAATATGGAGCAACTTATTTGTAAAATGTCATAGAATGTCATATTGAAAAAATTATATAATTACAATGGGCAAAGCCCATGAGAGATGCGAACATCGCGGGAGGCATTTATATGGATTTAAGAACAACAAAAAAAGAAATTGAAGAAAGCAAGCGTTTTAATTATGCATATAAAGAAAAGTTTAAATGCGTAGCTTGTGGAAAAGAAGTTGAATTTTCGCACATAGAACCAATGGAAAGAGTTTTTTGCGATAAGTGTAAAAAAGAACACATTGAAAGTCATAAAAAACTTGTTGAACGTTATGCAAAAATAAAATTGCAGGTAATGCATGAAAATGCGTTAAGAGAAATGGAAAAATCTTGTAAATGCTATATGAATGATATGCTAGATTCCATAGATTTTGTTAGGCAAATGGAGATTGAAAGCCCAGAATCTTTTTTCAGTATATCTGAAATAATTACAGCAATAATTCTTGTGGATAACGATATTAGGTTTAAGATAAACCATAAGATTTTAAATTACAAGATAGACTTCTTTATACCAGATATGCATATATGTTTAGAAGTAGATGGTGGGTTCCATGATTTTCGGTTGGCAAAAGATGGGAAAAGGGATATTGAGATAAGAAAAGAACTTGGTGAAAAATGGGAAACCATAAGAATACCAACCAAACTTGTCATGGAAAATCCAAACAAAATAGTAGACGCCATGAAACTTATGTATAAAGAAACAAAGAAAATAAGAAATTTGAATAATGGAATAATTCCATCATCGTATTCCAGGACAGCAAAAGCTTATTATAAAGAAGCTGGATTGGAGGAGTAGAAAAAGCATTGCCATTGATTGATTTATGGCGGTGCTTTTTCTTTTGCAAAGAAAAGAGGATTTTATGGGATATACACCAAAAAAAATATATTGCCCGCGGTGTGGAAGAAAAGTTGCCACGCACGATGGGCGTTCAACAATGAACATTTCTGTGGAATGTAGGAAATGCCACAAGAAAGTTGTTTTTTATCCGGAGAATGGAAAAACAGAATTAAAATCTCTTCCGTTTCGTGCAACATCCAGCGGAATGACCTTTATTTAGGAGAAAAAAATGAGAAATGACAAATCTCTCCAAGACCTTGTTAAAGGCTGTTATGGTAGAAAAATTTTATATACAGATGTTGAAACCATCACAGCAGACAATATTGTCAAGGTGGTTGGAGACTGCATAGGTAATTATTATTACAACAAAACCATCATAGAATACCTATGGCGGTATTACAAAGGAGATCAGCCGATTTTATACCGATTAAAGGTACAAAATGCTGATATTACAAACAAAATAGTAGAAAATCATGCGTATGAGATTGTTCAGTTCAAAGTAGGACAGACATATGGAGAGCCAATACAGTTTATCAGTCGAAAAGATGATGATGAAATTAATCGGGCAGTGGATGCGCTGAATGACTATCTTGTGGATGCGAATAAACAGGAAAAAGACATTAAAGCAGGAGAGTGGCAGTCAGCAACCGGAACATCTTTTAAGGCGGTAAGATTTTCAAATGGAGAAATACCATTTCAGATTGTTGCTCCTACTCCGATGAATACGTGTGTTATTTATAATCGGAGCACGGAAGAACCGGTTCTTGCAGTACAAGAACTTAAAGACGAGGATGGAAGATGGTACAAACTGTGCTATACAGACAGTCATTCGTGCAAAATTCAAAATGGAGTAGCTTCTGAATGGAAATTGCACGCATTTGGAAGTATTCCTATTGTTGAGTTCCCAAACAATCACGAAAGAATATCAGACATTGAACTTGTCATAGGGCTTCTGGATGCCATAAACAACATGCAGTCAAACAGAATGGATGGAATTGAGCAGTTTGTGCAATACTGGGTTAAGTTTGTAAACTGTGAAATTGACCAAAAGACGTTTGAAGAGATGAAAATGAGCCATGCTTTGACTGTAAAGTCTAACAATAAGGATAACAAAGCCGATGTTGAGATTATGACGCAGGAACTTAACCAGAGTCAGTGTCAGGTGGCAAAGGATGATCTGCTTGATAATTTACAAGCAATACTAGCAATACCAAACAGAGAGTCTCAAAACTCTGGAGGAGATACACAAGGTGCCGTATCCTTAAGAGCTGGGTGGGATTTCTCAAAGACTAGGGCAAAACAAAAAGACCCTATTATCAAGTCAGCAGAGAAAAGACTGGCAATAATAATATTAAATATTTTAAGGGTAACTGGAAATGACTTGAAAATATCTCCAAGAGACTTTGATGTTCAAATTAACCATAGCCCATTAGATAACCTTTACACAAAAACACAGGCACTTGCACAAATGCTGCAATCTGGAATAAATCCAAGAATAGCAGTTGCAACTTGTGGATTATGGGGAGATGCCGAAAAGGTATCTTTACAATCACAGCCATATTTTGATGCTTTATATAAAACAATAGATATGGTAAATGAAGAAAAGAAAAATATAAAAAATCAAGAGCCGACAGTTTAGTTTTTGTTTGCTCTTGATTTCACATAATCATTTAAAATGCTTACCATAAGGTTATTAAGAGAACGCATATCTTCTTTTGCAATAAGTTCAAGAGAGGATTTAAGTTCCTTCTCCATAACAATGGTAGTTTTAACCTTATTTTTAGAAATTTGTCCTTGAGACATATTATCACCTCACTTTTATACATTATAAATTGCTAAAAGATAATTGTCAAGTTGCTTGCAAGTTACTAGCAACTATGATATAATAAAAACAAAGGAGATGATAATATGACAGATAAAGTAAAAGGAAAAAATTATACTCATGGATTAACAGGGACAAGAGTATATAAAACTTGGGAAAGCATGAAAGCAAGGTGTTATAACAAAAATGATAACAAATATGAAAAGTATGGCGGAAGAGGTATTAAAGTATGCGATGAATGGCTAGGGGAAAATGGTGTAAAGAGTTTTGCTGAATGGGCATATGCCAATGGATTTGACGAAAATAAACACCAAAAAGAACAGAGCATTGACAGAATAAATGTTGATGGCGACTATGAACCAAATAATTGTAGATTTGTAAACGCAAAGGTTCAAGCAAATAATAAAACAAATACAGTTTTTCTTGAATATCAAGGAAAAAGAAAAAGTTTACAAGAATGGTCGGATGAATTAGGAATTGCAGAATCGACTATTCGATGGAGAATAAGCAAAGGGTATTCAGCAGAAAAAGCGTTGACTACCAAAGTTAGAAAAACATTAAATACAGGGAAAAAGTATTTAACATACAAAGGAGATACAAAGACGGTTTCAGAATGGGCAAGATATTTAAAAATTGACCCTAAAATATTATATTCAAGATTGGGACGAGGGTGGACAATAGAAAAAACAATAGAAACACCCGTAGGTGCTGATAAGTGGCACAAAACAAAATAATAATTATTGGAAATAAGACAGCTACCGAGTAATCGGCGGCTGTTTTTATTTTATAAAAATTCGCAAAGTTGTGAGCGTAAAAAACAACAGTGTCATTCGGTGTCGTTGCACCGCAAAAATTCGTAAAGACATATCGGAGGTAATCAATGAAAAGAGAAGAGTTAATTGCAATGGGTATCAGTGAGGAAAATGTTGAGAAAATCATTGCTGATTACGGCAGTGCCGTACAGAGAGAGCAGGCAAAAGCAGCAGAGCTTAAGGCAAAGGCAGACAGCGCAGATGAGTTGCAGAAAAAGCTGGATGAAATGGAAGCAGGAAACCTCACGGAACTTGAAAAAGCAAACAAGGCGTTAGAGACAGCAAATCAGCAGATTGCAGATATGCAGAAAAAAAACGCCATCAGAGACCAGCGCGAAGCATTGATGGAAAAGTTGAAAATCAATGCAGAGCAGGCAAAATCGGTAGTCAAAGATGATGGAAGCCTTGATTATGACGCTCTTGGAAAGATTATATCCGAAAAGGAAACCGCAGCAGCGCAGGCAAAGGAACAGGAGATTGCGAATAATTCTGAAAATCCGGGCGGCGGTACTGCAGGTGGAGAGAATAAAAAAACGGCAGATGTTGAAAATGCCGAAAGTATCAGCTTTGGCGAACCGGCAAAAAATGCAGAAGCCAAAGACCATTATGTTTTATAGGAGGTAAATTATGGGAAAACCGATTGAAAGAGACTTTACACAGAGTAAAGGAATTTTAAAATTCTTTCCTTATGAGGGTGCGGCGTGCATCGTTCCGCAGACAATGGTAACAAGTGCAGATGAGAACGGAAAGAAAATTGCAAAGGCAGGAACACCATTTCCTAGCAATGATGCATCTTGCAAAGGATATCTTCTGGAAGATGTTGACGTAACAATGGGAGATGCGCCGGGAACTTATGTATATCAGGGTTCTATTGACAGCGCAAAGGTAACAGCGAACGGAGTGACCGTGGAAGAAACTGCAAAAGCAGCAACACCGCGTGTCACTTTTTTTGATTAAGAAATGGAGGTATTAGAGAATGGCATTACCATTAGCAGAAGCATTTACCGCAAGAAGCCTTGGGGTTATGTGGAATAATTATGAAAAAACGCTTGGTTCTGCGCCTTACTTAGGCAGACAGAAATTTGGAACCAGAAAACAGGACAGCCTTGAGCTTAGATTTATCAAAGGGAAAAACGGTCTTCCAGTATCCTTAAAGGCATCCAATTTTGATGCGCAGGCAGAGCTAAGAGACGTCGGTGGATTTTCTGACATTCAGAACGAGATGCCTTTCTACCGTGAATCTTACATGGTAACAGAGCGTGAAGAGCAGGAGTATGCAAATTACCAGTCGGCAGAAAATTCCAACATGGCAAACCAGGTGCTTAGAGAAATCAGCAAAAAACCGATGATGCTTATTGAGGGGGCAAGAGTAGTGCCGGAACGCCAGATTTGGCAGTTATTAGCACCATCTGATGGTATTCCAAGAGTACAGGTAACAATTGGCGGAAAGAGCTACTACGTGGATTATACTTCGGACAATGGAGCGGCGCACAAGAGAGACCATTACAAGGATATTTCCGGAAGCGATACCGATAAATGGTCTGCACCAGAAACAGCAACGCCACTTGACGACCTTATCGAGATTAAACGTGAGTTTGCAAAGAAAACCGGATATTCCCTTGCACGTTTTAGCATGAATACAGAAACATGGGAAATGGTCCTTAAGGCGGAGGACACAAAGAAACAGGTGCTTGGAATTACTGCTTACAATGGCGGTATTCGCTTACAGCAGGGGCAGGTTACAGAGTATCTTAGAGGATACGGCATCGAGATTGAAGTTTACGATAAACTTTACATAGACCCTGCAGACGGTGCTACAAAATATTTTATTCCTACAGGAGTTATTTCAGCGCAGGCATCCGGCGTGTACCTTGGAGATTATGTCTTTGGAAAGACACCGGAAGAGAGAAGCGGAAGTTTAACAGACGGAAACCTTTCTATTGTAGAAACCGGTATTTCGGTATATACATACGCAACAAATCATCCGATCAACACTCATTGCGTTGTGTCAATGATCGGATTACCTACTTTTGAGGGTATGGACAGCGTTGTTGTCATGAAAGTTGCGTAGGAGGTGCGGTATGGTTGCTGAATACACGGTAAAGCGAAATGGAAAGTGGTACAAAGCAGGAGATGAAATCCCGAACATTGCTCCGGGAGAGAAATCTTCCAGCGGGTACACCAAGACAGAGATTAACAGAATGAGCACTGCTGATTTACAGTCACTTGCCGCTGAACATGGGATCGAGGGTGCAGAAGAAATCAGTGGAGCGGAACTGAAACGCATTTTGATCGAGCAGTTCGGATTATAGGTAGGGAAGAATGGACGAATATACAACATTAGAGCAGGTCAAAATCAGACTGAAACAATTTCATATCGAAACAGTCACGGATGAAGATGGTGTTACTTCTGATGTTGTCGTGTTCGACCAAAAAGAAGATAACCCTTACATCGAACAGATCATCAAGCAGGCAAGAAATGAAGTGGTAAGCAAGCGGAATTACCCGGGAAGTTACACGGATGAAAAAATATCCGAAGACTTGAAACAGTTTGATGATGTAATCGTCAATTTAGCCGTGTACGACCATTCACAGGCAGGAGAAGCCTATATGGCAAGTTATTCAGAAAACGGCGTGAGCCGTAGCTGGAAAGACAGGGAAAGCCTGTTTGTCGGGGTATTTCCGTTTGTAAAATCATTATAACTCCTCGAAATCGAGGAGTTTAGAAGATTGTGCGTTACGTTTTGCCGGCGTCGACAAAACGTAGCAGGCGGCACACATTGAGCGGTGGTGGGCGGTGTGCCATAAAAAATGAAAGGCGGTATATGATTTGACGATTGAAATATCAACAGCAATCATTATAAGCGTGCTGTCGCTTGGTTTTTCCGTCTTTATGGGCTTGAAGAGCAACAAAAGGACAGACAACACGGATCTTGAAGAACGCGTGAGGGAGAACACACGCATTAACATGAAGTTGGATGCCATTTCAAACAACACGACCGAGATCAAAAATGAAGTTTCCGAGATGCGAAAAGAAATCAATTCTCATGACAACAGGATCATAAAGGTGGAGGAAAGTGTGAAATCGGCTCATCACAGAATTGACGGAATAGAAACCCGTCTTAATGATGACAAGGAGGTTTAATCATGGATATTATACAGGCGGTAATTGCTAACATGACAATTATTCTGGCGATTATTGGTGCGCTGGCATTTGTTGTGTCTGTGGTAACACAGGTAATCAAAGGCGTAGGCGTATTTTCTAAGGTTCCGACGGACATATTGGTATTTGTCCTTTCCATCGGTATCACGGTCGCTGCGTTTGTGGCATACATGCAGTACATCCAGACATCAATCTTATGGTACATGATTTTAGCCGCTATTATTGCAGGATTTATAGTTGCGTTTGTCGCGATGTATGGCTGGGAAAAGCTTTCTGAACTGTGGAAGCGGTTTGGCAAGGATGTGAAGTGAAATGCTTGAAATTAACAAGCAAAAAATGAATTATTCGCTACAGAGCGGGAAGGTTCCGGTGTATGTGACGGACGAAGATGGAAACATCGAATATTCTTCATATACTGATTCGGATGGAAATGTAATTTATTACCTCGATGAAGATGGAAACAAAATACCGAAAACAACCGGAGAGTATACCACAGGTTATGATAAGCCTGTGGTTTTTTATTCTTCAATCAGCAATAAGTTGAGTGAAGCACTTATAAAAGAGTTTGGCGTTGACAATTCCACAAACTTTGTTCAGATTGTCGAGGACAAAGGAAAACTTCCGTTGAGCGTCGGCTCTTTGGTATGGAAACGTTCAGATGTAAAGTACAAAGATGAAGAGGATACAATCGTTGATGAAAATTCGGCTGATTACATCGTAAAAGGTGTCGCAGACGAAGGATTGACGGTTGATTTGTTTTTATTGCAAAAAAATGTGAAGTAGGTGCGTCATGGGGAAGAAAGTAATCACAATGAGCCTGTCTGAAAAGTCTATTCAGAACGCCATACGAGAGCTTAGAGCCTATAAAAACAGCTTGACATATAAATGTCAGCTATTGGCAGAAAAACTCGCGGAAAAGGGCGTAGAGATTGCCAGAGTGCAAATTGCTGACCTTGACGCAATATTTACATCGGAACTGATTTCAAGTGTTCACGCGGAATATGAAGGAAGCACTAAGGGCGGCGGGATATGGGCGGTAATAGCCGGTACAGACCATGCCGCATTTGTTGAGTTTGGAACCGGAATTGTGGGAAAGCAAAGTCCTTATCCTGGGAAACTGCCGGAGGGTGTTTCGTGGCAGTACGCAAGTGGAAAAACTATCCATCAGATTTCAGATGGAAGATATGGATGGTTTTATCAGGACGACAATGGCGATTGGTGGTTTACAGAGGGAATGCCAAGCCGACCATTCATGTATCTGACCGCAAATGAGTTGCGGCAGATTGTCACGCAGACAGCGAAGGAGGTGTTTGGATAATGGCAGGCAACCAGTGGGTATTTGACCTTGAAACAAACATTTTTTCCAATGTTGTGACGATAGCCAAACCAAAACTCCAGAAGAAATACAAAAACATGAATTTTGACACTGCATTTACAACGGTTGAAAAGAACCTTGATAAAGACCCTGTTTTCCCGACTATTTACATCCATGAGATGCCGGGGCTTGAACGTGGGGCAGATTTAGAGGGCACATCCGTAAATGCGGTGCAGGAAACAATACAGGTTGACGTCATTACAAACACAAAGCAGAGTGATGCAAAAGGGATTATGGCTATTTTATCTGATGCCTTTAAACAGATGCGATTTCAAATCACAGCAATGCCGGAGTTTAAAAATGACAGTGAGAAAAAATTTAGAAGCGTTGCAAGGTTCCGGAGGATAATCGGAGCCAACGACAGATTGATGTAAAAGAGCCGAAAGGCTCTATTTTTTATGCACCGGGTGCAAAAAGATGCGCCCGATAACCGCATTATTTGGCGGTAGAAAGAGAGGTAAAAATGGCAGCAGCAGGATTGTCTACGTTAGGCATTACGTTTGGATATGGCACAGAAGCGACAGCCGGAACAAAGCCTACATCGTTTAAACAACTCACAAGAATTAACTCGATTGGCGGTATTAACATTGAGCCGGAACAGATCGACGCATCCGCTTTAGAGGATGCAATTACCAGATATGTAAAGGGGCGCGCAGATACAGGCGGTTCATTCCCTATCACGGTAAACCTTACAGACGCCACAAAAGAAGAGTGGGAAGCACTTATCACGGCGTACAAAGCGCTTACCGATGGGAAAAGAATGTGGTTTGAAACCATTATTCCTGGATTCGCAGATGCGTTTTTTGTGGTTGCGCAGCCACCGGAGCAGATACCGCAGCCGGAGATTGGTCAGAATGAGCTTTTGACGGTTGAAATGAACCTTACCATTGAGGAATACAAGGGAATGGACACGGCTGTGGCGTTCACACCGGGGGAATAACACGTCAGTCGAATAGTTCGGTTGAATCGGCTGACGATAATCAGACAACCGAATCGGAACTTGAGGAAACAGTGTAAAAGAATAGGGCGGTCTTCGGACTGCCCTTTCCCTATAAAAAGGGAGAAAGGGAAAGAATATGACAAAATTAAAGCTTGGAGAGAAAGAGTTACAGATTAAATTCGGATATGAAGCAACAGTAAAAAGCGGAATCATTAAGAAGATCGCGGGTCTCGAGCAGAAGACCGATGATCTTGAGGTTATTGACAGCATGCTTTTCCTTCTGCCGGAGTTAATTCTGGTAGGTGCTCAAAAGTTTCACGGTGACGAACTTGGCTATAATCCGGAAAATGAGGATGAGAAAGATGAAAAAATGGGCGTTGTATACGCCATGTTAGATGATTACTTTGACTCTGATGATTCGGATGTGCAGGCACTTTACAACAGCCTTTTAAGTGAATTGTTGGAAAACGGTTTTTTATCGAAGTTGCTCAATGCGGAGCGGAAGAAAACAGCGAAAACAAAGTAGCGGATAAGAAATCAGAAGATCTTACATGGGAAAGATATTGCACGGAAATACGCCCGTTTTGGCTTTTAGTTACAAAGGGGTACGGATTTACTGTGCATGAAATAGACACGTCTTGTCCGGCTGATTTAAAGCCATATGCGGATGCTTACAACTTAGATAAAAAGCAAAGAGACAACGATATGTGGATGTGGTTTGGAACATATGGATTGTCAGCGGTATCGGTGGCAGTAGAACATTGTCTTGCTGGTAAAAAAGCTAAATCAAAGTATGTAGACAAGCCTATCACAGAGCATAGTTTGTTAAACGATTCTGAAATGACAGAAGAGGAAATTCAGAAACAGAGAGAATTATTTGTGGCAAAACTCAAAATTATGCAATCAAATTATGAGTTGAGCCACCCAAAGAAAGAAGAGGTGCCACATGAAAATTAAAGGTATTGATGTTTCCGGGTACAATGGAAATATTAACTGGTCAAAAGTAGCAGAGAACGGCGTTGAATTTGCCATTTTGAAAGTAATCCGAAAAGATTTGCAGCCGGACAAGTATTTTGAAGCAAACTGGACAGGAGCAACAGAAGCTGGCGTTCCAGTGCAGGGTGTATACAATTACAGCTATGCAACCAATGCAGAAAAGGCGCGGACCGATGCGCAAAGAGTAATCGAAGTTCTTGCCGGAAAAAATGTGATGGTATGGCTGGATGTAGAGGATAAGTGCCAGCAGAATATTGGCGATAAGATTGTCTTTATTATCAATGAATATCAGAAGATCATTGAAGCCGCAGGGTGCAAATTTGGTGTATACACGGGTCTGTCTTTTTACAACAGTTATATCAAGCCATATCTTGAGCATATTGATTGCCCGTTTTGGGTCGCAAGATACCCGTCCAGTACGCCTATGATGATTACGGCAGACGCACCGGAAGACAAGAAGCCTGATATTCTTCATGAACTTTACGGATGGCAATACAGTTCAAAGGGATTTGTAGCCGGTGTTTCCGGATGCGTCGATCTGAATGAACTGTATGTAGCGGTAGACACGGTAAATGTCATGCCGGATCCAGAAAATACACTTCATAAGGTTGGAGAGGAAATCACGGTTTCTTCTTACTACAAATCTTCCACGGCTGGTATTGGAGATGCGATCATCAAGTATGCTTCCGGAACGATTACACGAATCAAAGCGGGTACGCACAATCCATATTGCTTTTCAAAAAATGGAGTTGCAGTAGGTTGGTGCAACGATGGAGATATTCGATCAACGGATGCTTCTGTGCAGTCTAAAGATAAAAAGATAACGTATACGGTACGACGCGGCGATACACTTTCAAAGATCGCAAAAGAAAACAATGTAACGGTTGCAAAATTGCAGAAAAACAACGGGATCAAGAACCCAAACAAAATTTATGTAGGGCAGAAAATTTTGATTCAGTAAAAAATCAAGGACGGTAAGGTGTCACAGCCTACCGTCTTTTTATTATGTGTAGAAAGTTGGTGCGGTCATGGCAGATATTGATGAATTACAGATAAAAATTAAAGCTGATTCTGCAAAAGCGAGTGATTCTATTGATAAACTTGCATCAAGTTTGGATGGTCTTGGAAAAAGTCTATCATTTGATACCAGTAAACTTTCAAACATAGCATCTGGAATTAGAAGCATGTCTGACGCGGCAACAGGGTTTAAGGGTGCAAAATCAAAAGAGATTACATCACTTGCCACCGCATTAAGCAAATTCTCAAATGTAGACACATCATCTTTCTATGGTATATCTGCGGCAATGAAAAATCTTGCTGCAGGAATGAAAGATACGAAAACGATTGATGCCAGCGGTATTTTAAATACGGCGGCAGCTCTGTCTAAAATGGGCGGAACTTTGGCTACTGTAGGAACAAGCAATCTAGTTAAAATTAAGGATGACCTTGCTTACTTTGTCAAAGGAATGAACAGCGTAGGGGCGCTTAACTTTGATACAACAGGTTTGTCGAATCTGATTAAAAGCATTAGTAAACTTGGATTGGCGAATTCTACACAGGCGACAGCCAATTTACCGCAAATATCAGCGCAACTACAGAATTTTGTTCGCCAGATGAATAAAATCGGCGAACTGAAATTTGATATGACAAACATGAGCAGCCTTGTGACATCTATATCAAGGTTAGGAAGCGTTGCGAGCGGCAGAGCAGTAAACAACATACCTTTGCTTGCAGATAACCTTAAATACCTGTTTGAGACGCTTTCAAAAGCGCCTAACGTAAGCGCAAACATCATCCGGATGACAGAAGCACTTGCCAATTTGGCAAAAACAGGCGCATCATCCGGTAGAGCAGCAACATCTCTCGGAAAAAGTTTGAACATTTTTAGTGGATCTGCGAACAAGGCGAAGAGTAGCAGTTTTAGCCTTGCTGCAGCTTTCGGAAAGCTGTACGCATCATACTGGCTGTTATTCCGTGCTTTTTCAAAGATTAAGGATGCTATTGACATATCATCTTCTTTGACAGAGGTTGAGAACGTTGTACGTACCACATTTGGCAATTATGAGAAGCTGATACAGGACTTTTCAAAAACATCCATACAGGATTTTGGCATGTCAGAGTTGACCGCTAAACAGGTGGCAAGCCGATTCCAAGCTATGGGTACAGCCATGGGATTTTCACAAGGAAAGATGGCTGACATGTCGCTACAGCTTACAAAGCTGACTGCAGATATGGCTTCTTTCTATGATATGGAGCAGTCTGACGTTGCTAGAAACTTGCAGGCAGTATTTACCGGAGAGACAGAGCCTTTAAGAAAATACGGTCTTGACCTCACACAGGCTACTCTTAAAGAGTGGGCTATGAAACAGGGACTAGATGCCGACATTTCGTCTATGACGCAGGCAGAAAAGACCATGCTCCGGTATCAGTATGTTATGGCTAATACAGCCGCGGCGCAAGGAGACTTTGCGAGAACATCAGACACATGGGCAAACCAGATAAGAATCCTTAAGCAGTCATTTGAACAGCTTGCGGCTATTATCGGTGGCGCACTGATTAACGCTTTTAAACCGTTTATAAGAACTCTTAATGCAGTAATGCAGAAAGTTATTGCTTTTGCAACGACAGTAACCAATGCGTTAGGATCAATCTTCGGATGGAAATTTGAGATTTCTGCCGGTGGTTTGGCAGATGATTGGTCTGATGCAGCAGGGAGCGCGGCTGATATAGCAGACAGCACTGGACAGGCAGCGAAGAACGTTGAAAAGATGAATAAGGGCTTAAGAGCCTTTGACGAACTGAATCTGATTACAACTCCGGATAATTCAAGCGGATCTGGTTCTGGTGGTTCCGGCGGTGGTGGTGCATCCGGCGGTGGTGCGTCCGGTGGGCTGGTACAGGTAGATACCATTTTCAAGGACTATGAAAGTCAGATCAGAAGTTTGCGGGAACTTGGATCATATATCAGCGATGCGCTATCAGATGCCATGGAATCCATTGACTGGGATAACATTTATTCCAAGGCTAGAAACTTTGGAAAAGGGCTGGCAGATTTCCTTAATGGACTTATTAAACCGCGTCTTTTTTCTAACATTGGAAAAACTATCGCTGGTGCGCTTAACACTGCATTAGAATTTTTGGATTCGTTTGGGGAAAGATTTGATTGGAAAAATTTTGGAAATTCTATAGCTGCTGGAATAAATAGTTTTTTCAAAACTTTTAAGTTTTCTTTGCTGGCAAAAACATTGAATAAATGGGCAAAAGGTCTACTTGATACAATGATTACCGCCCTAGAAAAGACAAGATGGGATTTAATCGGAAAAAAAATAGGGGAGTTTTTATCTGACATAGACTTTGCGAGCATAGGAGCAAAAGTAGCCAGACTTTTATGGGATGCAATAAATGCTGGGATTAGTATTTGGTCTGGAATGTTTAGCGCCGCGCCTATTGAAACAACAATTCTTTCTGTTATATCAGCAATAAAGATATCTACTAAAGCAATATCTGGTCTTGAATCACTTAAAGCTGCAATAGATTCTATAAAAACCGGGTTAGAAGGCATTGCGGCATTAGCGGTAGCGCATCCAATAGCGCTTATTACAGCGGCGGTTGGAGGTCTTGCTCTAGCGCTGTATAACATGGAAAGGAACTGGGATAAGAAAATTGCAGATGAATACTCTGACTGGCAAAAAGAAATCGGATCAAATGTAGACGGAATAAAAGAAGCGTCAAATTCATTAAGAAACCTTTCGGAAACAACGCAAAGCCTTGTAACAGAAGCAGACACAAGCGCAGAGCAACTTCAAAAACTAGCATCTTCTTATTTTGAACTGGCTGATAAAACAAGCCTTACTGCTGGAGAACAAGTAATTTTAAAGCAGCGTGCTTCTGATCTTATAGATGCATGCCCTGCTTTGCAAGATATGATTGATGCTACTAACGGAAGATACACCGCGCAAAAAAACGAAATGGAGAAGCTTATAAACGCACAAGAAGAATACTATAGGGTTCTTGCCTATGAAGATGTTGTTAAAAATTATGGTTCGGCACTTGCGTCCGCAAATGTTGAGCTTGAAATTGCTAATAAAAATTACAGAGAAAATGCCGATAAATTGGAAAAGCTTAATGATATTGCAGCCAATATAGATCCATACATAGATTCAAATATTTGGTATGAAAAAAACAAGGAATCTTTAAGCGCTTACGGCATAGAGGCAGAAAATGGCGCGCAAGCGCAGCAAATGCTTATTGAACAAATAGGATTCTTAGAAAAAGAACAAACCAATTTAAAATCTGCTCAACAAGATCTTACAGAAGAGATGGAAAAAGCAAACTCTGACTATGAGATCGCAAACAGTCTTTTGGCGACACATACTCTTGAGTATCAAAATTTGTCATCAGCACTAGATTCTGTAGATTTTGGAGAAGTTGCAATAAACGCTTCAAAAGCAATAGATGATTTAGGTGGTGTTTTTGTAAATGGAAAACAAGTTGTCGGAGAAGAGGCAATACAACTTTATCAAACAATTATTGATGCATATGGAACAACCGATCAAGAAATGTACAATCTTGGGGAAAAGGGCGTCGTGCAATTTGGAATTGGAGGAAAAGCGGGAGCAACAGAAGCAGTTCCAACAATGACTACTGAACTCGAAAATCAAATAATATCTTGGTATAGAGATAGAGGATATCAAGTAGCGCTAGATGGCGGATCAGTAGTTGTCCTTGGTTTTAGAGATGGAGGCGTATCGCAAGCTCCATATGCGGTAAATCAGATAGCTGGTTCGATATCGGACAATGCAAAGTTAAAAGAAAAAATGATGTCTGATCTTGGAGACGGTTGGGCTAAAAATACATCAGATGGGTATAACAAGGGAATTGAAAACCAAAAGTCAACAACAGGTTCATACATGCTAGATTATATAAACAATGCCATAAAAGATCCATTTGAAACAAACATGGGAATCCATTCTCCGTCCACTGTTTTTTCTGGATATGGAAAACATACCGTAGAGGGATTTAATAACGGAATATCTGGAAATCAAAGCTCTACACAAGGAGTTATAAGCACTTGGGTTTCAAATATAAGCTCTTGGTTTACCAATATGATGCAGATCCATTCTCCATCAAAGTTGTTTGAAGGATTTGCTGGATTTACCGTGGCTGGATTTAATAATGGAATTTCGGACGGGTCTCAATCCACTTACGATGAAATAAAAAAATGGTCAGACGGTATAAGAAAAAGCTTTTCGGGAATACAAGAAGCGCCAGAAGTTGCATACCAGTTTACAAGAAATATAACCGATAATGTAAAATCTAATATGGCGGCATCAGTAGACTATAAATCAATTGGTTTAGAAAGTGACATAGGAAGAGAAATGAAAATCGCCATGTCTGGGGCTATAGATTACGAAAAGCTAGGAGAAGTCATCGCATATAGGCTTGAAAACGCAGATATTACCGCTGTTCTAGATTCTGATAGCGTATATAAAGGCACAGTAAAGAAATGGAGACAAGAAGCAACGAGAATGCAAAAAAATCCAGTCCCAATATTTTGATTGATGTTTTTCGCCACTTGTGGTATGTTTTTTATGGCATATCACAAGTGGGAGGAACTACATGAAAAAGTGTGGGATAATATTTTTATTGGCATTTACATTGATGCTAACGGCATGTAAAAGCGATTATGAAGAAGAGGGGAAAAAAACAACGGAAAAGGATGGAACAGTTGTAACAAAAAGTGAAAGAGGAATTGAAAAAGAAGTAAATAGCATACCGTATGATGGTATGAATTATAATGATAGCACTCTTGGCATAAAATCAGTAAAACTATGCCAAATGCAACATGACGATGGATATATGCCATATGTTATAGTGGAATTTGATATAAGCAAACTTTCGGAAGAAGATATTTATTGGCTATTTGAAAACGATGAAAAGGACTTTGATATTCATGTGTATATAGACAGTGAGAAAAATCGAATCGATTTTGAAAATATGAATACACTTTATCTTGGTAAAGATAGCAATGAAACAATGTGTATATTTACGCTTTATGACTATTACAAATTTGACATGTCAGACATGGCAGTGACGGTTTGCGTGAATTTAAAGCAAAAAGATAAGTATACTTATAAAAACAAAGAAACTGGAGAAATATCGCAATTAAATAAAGAAAATGTTTATGATTGGTCGATAAATAGTAGTTATTCTGATATATCGGTTGATGTAATTAACGGAATACCAGTTGAATACATTTCATACATTGAAGATTATTTGAGAAAATTATAGAATTACGACGATAATAGAGAGGTAAAAAGAGAAGCATATATTTTCTAATGACAAATACCGCCACTTGTGGTAGAATCATTTTATTACAAGTGGCGGGAGGGTAACACATGGCGTTGATTAAATGTCCTGAATGTGGAAAAGAAATTTCAGACAAAGCAGAAATGTGTATCAATTGCGGTTTTCCGTTAAAACAACACGAAAACAATGAAATGTCTGCGGGGAAAAGTAAATTTTATAAATCATATGAACAAGAAAACGAAAATGATAGAGGGTGGGAACGCCCAAAAGAGCCAGAGATTACAGGTGTTGGAAAATTATTCTTAAGAAATTCTGTTGAAAGATCTCAAAACACGGGATTTAATGGTATATATAAATATACTTTATTCGGAGAAAAAAAAGAGGTTTACTGTCCAAGATGTGGGAGCGAAAATTGTTCTCATTATACGGAGCAGAAATTTGTACCAGGCAAAACAAAGACAAGATACACTGCAAATCTAAATCCATTTAAACCGTTTACTTTAGTAAATAAAAAGGAAAAGATTTTGAGAAAAGATCAAACATATGAAATAAATAAAATTATATGTAATGATTGTGGCTACACTTTCATATAAATTTGGATTTAATATGTGGAGAATTACGATGGAGAATAGGGAGTCTGAATCAGAACTAAATGAGTGCAAAAAGAAGTTGAATAAAGCACATCAAACGATAGAAGAATTGAAAATTAAGATGACGCAAGATAAAAAGAATTACAAATGGGAAATAAGAGAGTTAAATAAAGAAAAAGATGCATTAAAGGCGCACAATACTGATCTTTTTAATCGGGAGTCAAACGCGCTTATTCGTGCGGACGATTTGGAAAAAGAGAATATTACATTGAAAAAAGAGAAAAAGAAATTGGAAATAAAAATAGAAAAACTGGAAAAAGAGAACGAAAACTTATTGAAGAAAAAGGATGAATGTACTAGGGATGCAGATTGGGAAAGGCTGGGGAAAGCGGGTATATAAGAGGGAGCGCAGAGATGCGCTTCTTTTTTTGAAAAATATTTCAAAATAGTATTGACTTTTGTGTACTCATATATTAACATTTATGTGTACACAAAAGAAAGGAGATGAAACAGTGTCACCAAGAACAGGAAGACCGACAGATAATCCCAAAAATAACATTATAAAAGTAAGAGCAACAGAAGAAGATAGAGAAAAACTTCTATATTGCTGTGAAAAGACCGGAATGACGCAATATGATGTAGTAATGAAGGGGATTGATAAGGTCTATAACGAAATAAGAGCAACCGAAGCCATAGACAAGTAACGGTTACTCTTACAATTACAGCCACCAAAAGCGGTTGATACATGGATTATACCGCTTTTTGGAATGGTTGTCAAACAGCAAACGAAAGGAAGGTAAAATCTATGAGAAGCATTGAAGAAATTGTAAGAACGATACTTAATAGTGACGCGCTGATGGAGAAAGTGAATCATGTTGTGGAAATCGAGAGGATGAAGTATAACCGTGGTTGGAGTACCGAGACGGACATTGATAATTTTTCTCCGATTGGTTTTCGCAAAGTGGTAACATCAGCCATGAATTTGCTCGGACTGCCGAACGAATCCGATGAGGTTGATATTGCCAGTGAAATTCTTAAGGACATTTTCAGAAATGAAATCATAAAAAAGGATGGAACTTATTTGCCGAGCCAAATTGAGCAGTACAGATCGTTGCTTTCTCGGCTCGCAATCGAATGTGATAACGAAAAATTGTTGCGCGGCGTTGTAATATTTATGGCAGATTTGAATGATGAGGACGTAATAGATCACGACGGTATTTACCGCCTTGTAAAGAAAGGCGGTGCAAGATGAAAGAACAGCTGATAACGGAAATCCAGAGCATACAGGACGAAAAATTTTTGCAGTTTATTTTGAACACAATTATTTCATTTAAGCAGAAATGGGGGATTTGCTGATGAACAATATTCAGATTTTTAACAATCCTATTTTAGGGGATTTGAGAACGGTTATAGTAAACGGAAAAGAATACTTTTTTGGAGTAGATATAGCTTCGATGCTTATGTATAAAAGACCAAGAAAGGCGGTTTCGGATAATTGCAAGGGTGTCCTGGTCGAGGATAGCTTTAAAAATAATGGTGGATATGCAGAACCTCTTATTCCGGAAGGAGATATTTACCGATTGATTATTAAAGCTGGTCAACAGGGTAACAGTAAAGAAATAAAAGATAAAGCTGACAAATTGGAAAAATGGATATTTGATGAAGTTTTACCGAGCATCAGAAAGACTGGTACATACATGATGCCGCAAACCACGGACGGGAAGATTGCATTGCTTGCACAGGGGCACACGGAACTGAAAGCAGAGGTTGACGAAATCAAGGCAGATTTGGAAAGCCTTAAGATGGACTTGCCGATACTTCCGGTGGAAGCCGACCGAATTACGGAAGCTGTCAGAAAGAAAGGCGTTTCAATCATGGGCGGCAAACAGTCAAGCGCATACAGCAATCGTGGATTACGCCAAAAGGTTTACAACAACCTGTATGCCAATCTGAAATACAACTTTGGGGTTCGGTCTTACAAGAGCATCAAGCGTAGCCAGTGCGACAAGGCAGTGGAAGTGATAAATGCCTATCAGACGCCGTATTTTTTGCAGGAACAGATTGACGATGCCAATATGCAGCAGAGGTTGGAATTTGATTGACAGATTTTGGCATATGGTATAGAATACAAAATAATTAAAAATCACGCAGGTAAGACCTAAAGAATTTAGGACGTCCTGCAAGCCTATGAGGAATAGGTACGGATTCGTGACCGCCAGAGATTGAAGAAATTCAGTCTTTGGTGGTCTTTTTATTTAATAAAAACCATCAAGGAGGAATGGTATATGTTAGTAGAAATTAAGACAGTAAAAAAAGAAGAGGTAACGGTAGTAACAAGTCTTGATGTGGCGGAAACATTTGGTAAGGAGCATAAGAATGTTCTTGCTGATATAAGAAATATTCAGAATGATATTAGTAGCGCTGAATTTTCAGCTCTATTCTATGAAGAGACTTATACAGCATCAAATGGGAAGAAAAATCCTATGTATTACATGAACAGAGACGGTTTTACACTTTTAGTCATGGGGTATACAGGAGAAAAAGCCATGCAGTTTAAACTGGCTTATATCAAGCAGTTTAATGCGATGGAGAAGGCTCTTATTGGTAAAATCAAAGAACGAGAAAAAGGTATTGCCGTTAGGCAGGCTTTAACAAAGGCAATTCAACAGTCTGGAGAAAATGACAGGATGCATGGACACGCATATTCTACTTATACAGATTTGGTTTACAAGGCAGTTTTGGGGAAATCTGCAAAACAGTTGAGAGATGAATACGGAATAGGGAAACAGGATAATTTAAGAGATTTTCTATCAGAAGAAGAACTTGCAAAAGTGAAATCCGTAGAGATGGTAGTGAGCGGTCTTGTGGATTGTGGCTGGGGATATGATGAAATAAAGTTGTTTATTACGAATAAAGAAAAAAAGCTAATTGCAGCATAAAACGCCGGAAAGAATTATTGAGAGACATAAGAAGATATTCACAGCAGTTTAACGAGAGCAAGATTGCGCTGGTTGATTTCTTTATAGAAAGCACTTATAAGGACGGAAGAGGTGAGACACGACCGTGCTATCTGGTTACCAAGAAAGGTTGTGAGTTTATCGCTAATAAGCTGACAGGAGTAAAAGGTACGGCTTTCACAGCAAAGTATATCAACCGTTTCCATGAGATGGGAGATCAGTTGAAACCAAAAGCACCGCAGACGTATCTGGAAGCACTTAAAGCGTTAGTGGCTGCTGAGGAAGCAAAAGAAGAGTTGCAGGCACAGCTTGATGTATCAAAGGACTGGTATTCTATTAAGCGTGTTGCGGCAATGAACGGTGTGGACTGGAAAACATTTAACTGGCGGAAACTTAAAGAAAAGAGCATCGAACTTGGATATGGCATCAAAAAGATTTTCGATGCGAACTATGGCGAGGTCAATACTTATCATAGGGATGCTTGGGAAGCGGCATATCCGGATTATGAAATTTAGGAGGGATTTTATGAATGGAATCAAGATTACATATGGAAACGCGGAAGTAATTCACACGCCGGAGAAAATTGTGATTAAAGCGACCAATATCGAAGTAATCACAAAATAGATAAAGGAAAAGAAGTGGCATCTATCAAACTGGTAGGTGCTATTTTTATAACAATTTTACCGACTGTCATTTGAGACAGCCGCAAACCAAAACAGTTAGGTGGTGGAAACATGGCGTACAGCGGATGGTTGTTAAAGATTGGAAATTATACAGTTCCAATGTCTTTTATGAAACCGGAGACATATAGCCCATATGTAAATATGCAGGACTTAGATGATTATACGGACGCTAACGGCTATCTACATAGAAATGCCGTGGAATTAAAGGCGTTAAAAGTTGAGTTTGAAACACGGGCTATGCTTACAAACACGGAATTTAATGCCATTATAAGTAAAATCCGTCAGCAGTTTACTAATGCAACTGGAAGAGCCTGCTATATCACGGCGTACATCCCGGAATATGACGATTATGTAACACAGTACGGATATATGGCAGATTTTCAGCCTACTATATACGGAACGTATGGAGGTCAAATCCATTACAACTCTGTAAGGCTGGCATTTATAGGGGGTGTATACGGTGGTTGATTACCAATATTCAAATTTGTTTCTAAAGGACAGCGTAGACAAACAGTTAAACATTGTATCTGATGATGGGAAAATCAATATCACAAACACCGAATTACACCAAGAAAAATTTGAATTGACAGAAAGCTTGTGTTCGGAATCTGAATTAACATTTGGGGCATGTGAAGCTGGTATGATTAAATTCACTGTGTCCAATGTATTCTTGCCAATGAAAGGCAAGTGGTTGACTGCAAAGATGACTCTTGATGGTCACGAAGATAAACCATTCCAAATAGGAAGATACAAGGTTTATTCTGACACACCTACGGCAGATCGGACGTGCCGGGATGTGGTAGCTTACGATGCTTTGTATGATATTTTATCATCTGATGTTGCTGATTGGTACAATCAGGTACTTCCACAAAAAGATAGCACGGTAACGCTCAAACAATTCAGAGATAGCTTTTTTAATCATTTTGGAGTGGAACAGGAAGAAGTATCTCTTGTAAATGATGAAATGATTATTGAAAAAACTGTAGAAGTTACAGCATCAAGTAGCGGAAGTTCAGATACCGCAGAGAAAAGCACGATAGGCGAAGCCATGAGCGGAAAAGAGGTTTTGTCTTGTATACTTGAAATTAACGGTTGCATGGGAAATATCGGGCGAGATGGAAAGTTTCGCTATGTGTACTTAACGCAAGAGATGCAGGGGCTTTATCCGGCGAATGATCTTTACCCGGCGGATGATCTTTACCCTAGAAATCCAAAGAGCACCAGCATAAGTAAAAGCCAGTACATTTCAGCGCAATATAAAGATTATATTGTCAGAACGATTGACAAACTGCAAATTCGTGAAAAAGAGAATGATATAGGAGTAATTGTAGGTGATGGCGGAAACACTTATGTGATCGAGGGAAATTTTCTTGTTTATGGGAAGGAAACAAAGGAATTAAACAAAATTGGAGAAAAAACGTTATCAAAGATAAAAGGAATTATATACACACCATTTAGTGCTGACTGCAAAGGAAATCCATGCCTTGAGGTCGGAGATGCGGTACGGCTGACCACAAAATATGAATTGATCGAGACTTACATCCTAAAGCGCACGCTGAAAGGCATACAGGCTTTGCGTGATGATCTGGAAGCGGACGGGGAAGAGTACCGGACAAGTAAGGTCAACGGAATACAGCGGAGCATATTGCAACTGAAAGGAAAAAGCAACACGCTGGAACGGTCAATTGAGGAAACAAAGTCGACAATCGTTGATGTGGAAAAGGGCTTGCAGTCCCAGATCACACAGACAGCCACAGAAATCCGTTCAGAAGTAAAGAATACCACTGACGGGTTATCATCACGGATTACCCAGAATTCAGAAAGCATTACTGCAGAGGTAAACCGGGCAACAAATGCAGAGGGAACATTATCATCAAAGATAACCCAGACAGCAGAAAGCATTACTGCAGAGGTAAACCGGGCAACAGAAAAAGAGGGACAGCTTGCGGCGGCAATACAAATTAATGCAGAAGGGATCACAAGCAAAGTTTCCCGAGACAGTGTCGTTTCGGAAATTAACCAGTCAGCAGAGGGACTAAAGATTAGAGCTGATTTGTTGGAACTCAGGGGATCTGTGGAGATGACCGGCGGGTATGTGCACATTGACGCGACAGAGAGTACGGACAACTTGGTTGAATTGAAACGGGAAGGCACTCTTGTGCAGATGGGAACAGATGGATTGAAGTCAGTAGCAGATACGAGGGAACTCACAGCCAGCTATTCGGCAGTATCAGTGCGTGATACATCAGCCAATACGATTGCACAGATGTTGTCGACCGGAAAAGGAATCTCATCCTACGGGTGGGAATCTTATTCGGACAAGCGACTAAAACACGGTATAGAATCTCTTGATCGGGAAAAGAGCGCAGCGCTTATACAGTCTCTGCGTCCGTGCCGATTTATTTATAACTATGACGCCGCGGGACATTACCGGCATGGTCTGATTGCACAGGAAGTGCTGGCGGCGATTGGAGATGAAGACTGGGCGATTTGCTCCGAGAATCCAGACCCGAACGGCAATGCCTATTATTCACTTGACAAAACAGAGTTGATTGCTGATCTGATAGCTACGGTACAGTTACAGCAAGAGGAAATAGAAGAATTAAAAAGGAAAGTAGGATAAGAAAATGGTCAACGCAAAAATCCGTGAGTTTGAAAATAACATTATCAATTTTATAAATGCAAGCAGTGATGTTCCTATTGAAGTAAAACATCTGGTGCTTAAGGATATTTTGCACCAGGTAGAAGCGGAAGCAAACCGGCACGTTATCGCCGAGCGGGAGCAGATGCAGGAAAATCTTAAAAAGGAGAGTGAGGATCATGAATAAAGCATATAAACGTATCAACTGGGAGAATTACCCGAGCGATGCTACGCCTTTGAATGAAGCGAATCTCAACAATCTGGACAGTGCCACAGATACCATTGACGACCGTGTGATTACTCTGGATACCACAAAAGCCACGAAAACAGAGGTAGCAACTCTTGTGTCGGATGTGACCTTTGAGGAGTCGACCGGAATCATCACGATCACAAAAAAGAATGGTTCAAAGTTTACCATTGACACGCAGATGGAGAAAATCGCGGTAAACTTTGACTACAATCCGACCACGGAGCAGATCGTACTTACTCTGATCGATGGCACAAAGCAGTACATAGACCTGTCGGCGCTGATTACGCAGTATGAGTTTCTTGATACGGATACCGTGGCTTTTACCATTGACACGGATGGTAAGGTGTCGGCAATCGTGAAAGAGGGAAGCATCAAGGAAAAACATTTAGAGCCTAATTATCTGGCAAAGATCAAGGTAGAGGTTGCAAAGGCAGAAACAAGCCGGGCAGATGCGGCGGCAAGCGCAACCAAGGCAGAGAGTTACGCCGTCGGAGGTACCGGAAGCCGGGAGGGAGAGGACACGGATAACGCGGCATATTACTACCGGCAGGCGAAAAGCATCTCCGAATCTTTTGCAGGAGCATTGCGTCCGATGGGTACCGTTTCATTTGTCAGCTTACCTGCATTAACTGCGGTGACCGCTGGGGATATGTACAATATTTCCGATGAGTTTACGACTACGGACGATTTCAAAGAGGGAGCCGGCAGTGTGATCCCCGCAGGGGCGAATATCTATAAAACATCGGATGGCAAGTGGGATGTTCTGGCGGGTACTCCGGTGACGGGGGTCAAGGGTGCAAAGGAGGTAGCCTACCACCGTGGAAACGTAAGTCTGTCGGCGGCGGATGTTGGGGCAGTAGCCGAGGAGGGGGATGCTTCGGACACGACGGTGACTTTTTCGGCGGCGGCGGAGCGCGCCAACATAACCACTGGAGAGAAGTTGTCTGCGCTATTTAGTAAGATTGCAAAGTGGCTGTCTGATCTTAAGCCAGTGGCTTTTTCAGGTAGCTATGATGATTTAAGCAATAAACCCACGATACCGACGGATACATGGCGACCGGTGCAGGATAATCTTACATCTACAAGCAGTACAGATTGTTTATCTGCACGGATGGGAAAATATTTATCCGAAAATAAAGCCAATGCCGTGCATTATCATGATGCTAGATATTACACGAAAACGGAGACGGATGCAAGAATGGCAAAGGCGGCTCGATATGTTGGCTTATATGAACAGGAGATTACGTTGGCAGCGGGCGGGGAATTTTACCAGGCAATTCCGAGCGAGTATCAGAATGGCGGATATATTTATATAATAAATTGCTCGGGTAACTCGTTGAACTTTACCGGCAACATGGAGGGGTACAATATGGCTGTGAAGAATAGAGGGGCAGCTACTTTGGCGACTCGTGTGCAGGTACATTTCTTTAGTATTGGAGTCTAAACATGTTTGGCACAAACCTGCATAAGCAGTGTTTTATATCTGTTCAAAACCCAGACGTTTTTGTTGACCAAAAGTGACAAATCATACGATTTCTGTCGAAACTTGCGAACGAAATGATTTGAATAATGCTGGCAAAATTTGTAAAATAAAATTGTCCGATAAGGGCACTTCAAGTTCTGGAGAGGGGGCGATGTTTGGCGATTCATTGCCCTCTCAAATGTTACTGGCAAATAATGGTAATTTTTTTGTGCGGGGTTGACTGCAAAGAACATACGTTCTATAATGGCATTAACATTATCGGTTGCAGAGATTGGAGGAGAATAAGATGGGGGAAAATGAGTGCAATGAGGAAACAGCGTTTTACAAGGAAAAAATAACTGAAATGGTCGTTAAGTGCGACAACGAGCGATTTTTGAAATTTTTATATAACACAATACTTTCATTCAAAAAAAAGTGGGGCATTTAGTGCCCCTCTTTTTCATGCCAATAGGTTATATTGTCAAATATAGTCTGTCTATGTTCTTTGCTAAGTTTCATTAGCATTTTTAAGTTATCCAGCAATTCACTATCTGACATAAGGTCTGGAAGAATATCTGGTGCGTTTTCTAAATTATCTTCCCAACCCATTAAATAAGATGGAGAAACTTCAAGAACTTTCCCAATAATTTCTATTTTATCACTTGGAATATTAGTAATAATGTTGTTTTCATATTTATATAGTGTTTGCTTTGAAACTTTTATTTTCTCTGCAAGCTCCACTTGTGAAATACCTAAAAGCTCTCTCTGCTTTTTTATCCTATCTCCGATTGTCATTTGAGTTTTCCTCCTTTCCTATTGGTAACTTTATTATAACACAAAAAAGTTACTCGTCAAGGAAAAAATAACTTGACAAGTTACCAAAATGGAATATAATAAAAGTAACTTCAAAAGTTACGAAGTTAGAAAGGAGTAGTCAGATGGTTGATACAAACAAACTTCGCGGCGTTATTGCTGAAAATGGCAAAACACAGGCTGATGTTGCGGAAATGATTGGAGTTACGCCAAAAACATTTTATATGAGAATGAGTAAGGGCGTTTTTGGAAGCGACGAAATTCAGGTTATGATTGATAACCTTCACATCCAAAATCCAATGGATATTTTTTTTGCAAAGAAAGTAACTTAAAAAGTTACTAGAAAGGAGATGTAAAAAACATTGGAAAAATCAAGATATTCTGTTTTGGATTCATCTGGAAAAGCAACGATTGTTGAGCGTAAAGACGGAAGATATATTGACATTGAAGAAATGGCGCAGCATGTCGCATTTAATGTTTTGGACGATTACAGCAAAATTCTTAATGGCGAAAAGAAAATTGATGAGACAAACATTAGATTGTCTATCAATGTTCTCAACGCCGTTGCTCCGTTAGCAAAATATTTTAGAACGGGCTGTGCCTACGGAAAGGATTAGTAGATGCAGATACTTTTGCTAAAGTTGGTTCTTCTTCCGAAATTTCTTCATTGATTTCTTCATTGATTTCTTCGCAGTATTGGTCGTACTTGATTTTGAAATCATTGAAAGAACCGTTATATCCACAGATTTTAGCAATAGCGTAGGCAGATACATATTCATCGTTCAAAATTACACCTCCCTTATTTGATGATAAGGGAATTATAACATAGAAAGGAGAAGAATGTTGCATAGCATTGAAGAATTAAAAGATACCCTCTACCAGCAAATCGAAACGCTGGCAGAGGAAAGTAAGAAAACATCAGATACGGAAACAAAAATTCGCATTGCAGGCGAAATCGACCGTATCGCTGAAACGATTATTAGGATTGATGCCGATTGAGTATTGATTCGATGCTAGATATGTTTCTTTCGATAGATTTTAGCTCTGAAAGATTTTTAATGCTTTTTAAATTACTTAATTTATGAACAGCACAACAATCAGAACTGGAAACATACCAAGCACAATCGCGGATGCAATCTCTAAAATCGTTAAGTGGACATTTGTTAATGGTTACCACCTCCTTATGGAGGATTATAACACGGAAAGGAGTTGGATGGAATGGACGAGTTAGTGAAAGTCAATTTTGATACACAAACAGTATCAGCAAGAGAACTGCATGAGCAGTTACATATTGGAACAAAGTTTACTACATGGTTTGAACGCATGAAAGAATACGGTTTTACAGAGGGAAATGAGTTTTTCCCAAAATTGGGAGAAACCTCAGAAAGTGGCGGTAGACCATCGGTAGACTATGACATTTCTGTAGACATGGCAAAGCAGATTTGCATGATACAGAGAACACCAGAGGGCAAAGCAGTTCGCCAGTACCTTATCGACTTGGAAAAGGCGTGGAACACACCGGAGCAGGTATTTGCCAGAGCGTTAAAGATGGCTGACGAGAAAATCAACAGCCTTAAGGAAAACAACACAAGGCTGATCGCTGAAAATCAGAGGATGAAACCGAAAGAAATCTTTGCCGATGCAGTGGCAACAAGTCACACATCAATTCTTATCGGAGACTTGGCAAAGCTGATCTGCCAGAACGGCTATCAGATAGGGCAGAAGCGGTTGTTTGAGTGGTTGCGTGAGAATAACTTCCTTATTAAAAGCGGTTCGTCAAAGAATATGCCACAGCAGAGATATGTTGAACAGGGATTGTTCGAGGTAAAGGAAAGCAACGTGCAGAATCCGGATGGATCAGTAAGAATTACTCGGACAACCAAGGTAACAGGAAAAGGACAGATATATTTTGTCAACAAATTCTTGAACAGAGGTTATTTTTATGAAAAATAGAACGGAAAACTGGTAGCTTCCAATAACTCATATGGAATTGGAAAGATTAACAGGAGGAATTCATGGATAAACAAACGAACATTGCTTTAAGAAAAACGTTAGATCAGATCGGCGCAAGCCATTCGCTCAAAGGATACACATACACAATTAGAGCGATAGAGAAATGTCTGGACGACAGGGATGCGATTAGATGTGTTATGAAGGAAATTTATGCAAAAATCGCAGAAGAGAACGGAACTACCGCATCCAAAGTAGAAAGAAACATCCGGAACTTAATAGAGGTCACATGGATAAATGGAAATGTGAATGCGATCAATGAGATTTTTGGTTATACGGTTTCGCCGAAAAAGGGGAAGCCAACCAATTCAGAATTTATTGCGGTAATAACAGATTTTGTGTCCTTGCACGGGCAGGAAATTGAAAGTGATTCTTATAAGTGGCGGGAGTGAAGTGCGGATGAAGAAGTTGGCAAGGGTGATTGAATTTGTAGGCTCGGCGATCTTTTTTCTTTGTATGTGTGCGGATGCAACGGAAAATCCTATTGTAGCGATACCGACCATAATCAGCTTACTTTTATTGTATGCCGGATCAAGAATTGAAGGAGGATGGCAGGATGCGGAAGAGATTGTCGAAGATCATGATTATTATGTTGATGGTGATGACACTGACGATGGTATTACCTACATTACATACGACAGCAACGGAACCGAGCGATACATGGATTTCAAATGAGTATCTTCCTTATATAAAGGGGATTTCAAACGAATATCATATTTGCCCGGAAATGGTAATGGCGATCATTGAGCATGAAAGCAGTGGACAAGCCGATGTGGAGAATGGTGGATGCAAAGGTCTCATGCAAATTTATGAAAAATATCAAAGAGACCGGATGGAACGTCTTGGAGTAGAAGATCTCTATGATCCGTATGGGAATATTCTCGTTGGATGTGATTATTTGGCGGAGTTATTTGAAAAATATGAGGGAGACATGAGCACAGTCCTTATGATCTATAGCGGAAAATCAGATGCGTTGACCAGAACATACGAGAATCGCACTGAATATGCCAAAAGCATAATGAACAGGACGGTTGAACTTGAAAGACTTCATGAAGAAACGGAATCAGACTTTGGAGAGGGTCTATAAACACTACTACATTATAATACGAGGAGAATTTTAAATATGAATAAAGAAACAATGGAAAACAACAAAGTGGAACTGGCAGGCGTGATTATTTCAGAGCCGGAGTTTATGTATGAATCATACGGAGAGAATTTTTACAAAATGTCTCTTGGAGTAAAAAGAAAGAGTGGCGCCGTAGACGAGATCCCATTAACCATTTCAGAAAGACTGTTTGATATGGATGACAGATATTCAGGAATGGCGGTAAGGGTTTCTGGAAGTTATCGATCATTCAACAAACAGGAAGGTACCAGACGTCGGTTGATCTTATCCGTGTTTGTTTGTGACATCGAGGAGATCGACTCAAAAGATGCGAATATTGATAAGAATTGCATTACGATCAATGGATATGTTTGCAAAGAGCCGAATTACAGAGAGACGCCACTTGGTCGCGAGATCACAGACATTCTGATTGCAGTAAACAGAGATTATGGGAAATCTGATTACATTCCGTGCATTGCCTGGGGAAGAAATGCAAGATTTGCAGGCGGATTTAAAATCGGAACCCGTGTTAAGTTGATTGGCAGAATCCAGAGCCGAGAATACGACAAGAAGATTTCTGACACGGAGTTTGAGAAGAAAGTGGCTTATGAGGTTTCCGTAAGCAAATGTGATGTGATTGAGGAGGGGAAAAATGAAAATAACGATTAAGAGTATTCACATCGAGAATTTCAAGGGCATCAATATGCTTGACGTGAATTTCTCTGTGAAAACGAAGATCAGCGGGCAGAATGCCGTAGGAAAGACAACGATCTTTGATGCGTTTACATGGCTGCTTTTCAACAAGAACAGTTCCGGAGAGGAAAAGTTTAATGTCCGACCACTGAACGAAGGGATGCGAGTTGATAATGTGGAGATCAAGGTGTCTGCCATTTTGGATGTAGATGGCAAGGGAGTTGAACTTTACAAGACACAGAAACAGAACTGGGTTAAGAAGCGCGGAACCGATACGGCAGTATTGCAGGGGAATGTTAATTCGTTTGAGATTGACGGCTATCCGAAGAGTGAAGCGGATTTCAAGGCTTATGTTTCGGAATTGGCGCAGAGCGAGGAAATGTTCAAAATGCTGACTAATCCACAGTATTTTTCTTCTTTGAAATGGAAAGACCAGAGAGATATTCTGATGAAACTTGTTTCAGATGTTTCAGATGTAGAGCTGGCACAGACGGACGCGAAGTATGCGCCATTGCTTTCAGAATTGGAGAAAGCACCGTCTACGGATGATATTAGAGCAAAATTCTCCAAAGCATTGAGCGAGTGGAAGAAGAAACAGGCAGAGATTCCAGTCCGAATTGACGAAGCCATGAAATCCAAGGTTGACATCGATGTTGCAGAACAGGAACTTGCGAAAACAGACTTGGAAACAAAAATTGCAGATATTGATGAGAAGATCAAAGATTCTGACGGAGTAATGATGGAGTTAGGACGTGAAGAAATGCAGCTGCAGTTTGATATGTCTGGGATTATGCAGATCATGAACCGGGATCTGACAAACAGAAGAAGCGAGATCGAAGCAGAATTACGCGATTTGCAAAACGAGATAAAGCGATTTGCAGATACTATTGCTTTGAAAGAGAGACGGGTTTCAGAAAACGAGACGGTTATTTCCAATGCTGATTCAGAGCGGAAAAGGCTTGGAGAGGAGTACAACGCAGAAACAGCAAAGGCTTTTGATGAATTCCCATATCTGTTTGATGAATCAAAGTGGGTATTTGATGAAAACAGCACCGTTTGCTCATTGTGTGGTCAGAAGTTGCCGGAAGATAAAATCGAGCAGTTAAAGGCTGATTTTGAAAGCAGAAAGCAAAAAGCCAAGGCAGATGCAGAAGAGAAGTTAAAATCAGAAAAGATCAGATTTGACACAGAAAAGAGAACAGCACTGAACAGATTGGTCGATATTGGCACAGAGAGAAAAAATCTTATCACAAAATTAAGGGATGAAAATGCCAAAGTAAAGGAAGAAATAAAGTCCTTAAAGGAACAGGAGCAGGAAGCTATTGCAAAAAAAGAAAAGCTTTGCCAGCAATTATCATCGATTCCGGAAATTGCCGATTATTCGCAGAATGAAGAGTATGTGAAGATGAAAGCCAGACACGATGAAGTTCTGGTAGAAATCGAAAATCTGAAAGCTAATGGAGAGGATGCAGCAGTTGAAACCTTAAAATCTGAAAAAGAAGAGTTGCAGGCACATCTTGATGAAGTAAACAGCACTATTGCAAAGGCATCCATGAATGTTGAGATTGATGAACGTATATGGCAGTTGCAGGAAGAACAGAAAGAAATCGGGCAGAAGGTTGCGGATCAGGAACAGATTCTTTACCTGTTGGAAGAGTTCATTCGTTTCAAACTCAACAAGGTTTCTGAATCCATCAACAGCCATTTTAAGACAGTTAATTTCAAACTCTTTGAAATGCAGTTAAATGGCGGTATGAAAGATTGCTGTGAGTGCACCGTAAATGGAGTGCCGTATTCGACTTTGAATAGCGGTCATAGAATTGTAGCCGGACTTGATATTATCCGTTCTCTTAGCGAGTTATATGGCGTTATCGTGCCGATTTTTGTGGATAACGCAGAGAGCTTAAATGATTTCAATGTGCCGGATATGGATGCACAGTTAATCCTTTTGAGTGTATCAGCGGACAAGCAGTTGAAAGTGGAGGGTGTTTAAATGGGAGAAGTTATCAAATCTTACAAAGGATTTAACAAAAATATGACTTGTCGTGGCTTTCAGTACGAAGAAGGAAAAGAGTATGAGGAAGAAATCGTAGAAGTTTGCGATCATGGATTTCACGCTTGCGAGTATCCGCTTGATTGCTTGAATTATTATTATCCAAATGAAAGCGTATACCACGAGGTAGAGCAGAGCGGAGAAATCCAGAAACATAATGATGATACTAAGGTAGCACCTACAAAAATTAAGATCGGAGCAGAAATTAGCATTGCGGGTCTTGTTAAAGCTGCAATCGAATATACAGTAAAACGTGTAAAAAAGGACGCTGAAAGCGATGAAAAGCATGGAGCATCCTCGGCAACCGGAGACTATGGAGCATCCTCGGCAACCGGAGACTATGGAGCATCCTCGGCAACCGGCACCTATGGAGCATCCTCGGCAACCGGATACAAGGGAGCATCCTCGGCAACCGGATACAAGGGAGCATCCTCGGCAACCGGCACCTGTGGAGCATCCTCGGCAACCGGATACTGTGGAGCATCCTCGGCAGAAGACAAGGATGCAGTAGCTGTTGCTTGGGGTTACAAATCAAAAGCCAAGGGCGTTCTTGGGGCATTTCTTGTTTTTGCAGACTGGGAATACACTGGTTCAGAAGATGATACAGAATATGACAGAAATAACCAGAGTGCATGGGTTCTTAACGGTGCAAAAATGGTGCAGGTTGATGGGGAAAATATCAAGCCGAATACTTGGTATACGATTGAAAATGGAGAGATTGCGGAGGTATCAGAATGAATTACATAAAAGCAAAATATCCAAACCAGAGCCGGTCATATATATTTGCTACATCAGACGATGTAAAAGCCGGAGACATGGTTTTAAATGCCAAAGGCGCAAAGCTGAAAGTTACGGATGAATCGGTAGATATGAAGTGGGTAGAAACCTACGGCGCTGACAAGGTGGCAGTTGTGAAGAAGTGTGATGAACCGGAAAGCGGTGGTGACGATGAGAGTTAATCCATGTAGATATTGTGCATTGTCTTTAAACCTTAATGGAAAGCATTGTTCAAGGTATTCTTCCGAAGAGTGTACAAAATGCGAGAAAATTCAAAAACACAGGGAATACCTTTTGAGTCAGCGAAAATTCGCAGAGGGTGATCAGATTACAAGCATTGAGGAACTTTTGAAACAGGAATGGGTAATGTGGTATCACAGTACAAAGCACATAGAGGTTATCAAGAATATGCAACTCAATCTTGTTTTGAAATTTCTTAAAAATGGAGCATTTAAAAAAGCAATAAGGAAAGAAAGTGAGGAAAAATAATTATGGCAGAAACAAAGAAACAGGAAGTGGCGGCACAGGGAAAACAGGAAATGAATACACAGCTTTCTTATTATGCGAACCAGTACACAGGGCTTATGGAGCGTGACTTCGCAGAGCATGGACTTGTGTTTGATGATTATTCCAAGCAGTGCGCTATGGCAGCTATGAGTGCAATTTACAACCTTGTTACATCCAACAAAGCCGCTATGAGCAACTTGAATGGTTCTAATTTGAGACAGGTTATCGGGCAGGTATCAAGCCTTCAACTTAATGCCAATGCTGTACCAAGAGAGTGCTATTTCCAATTGAGAAGCAAGCAGGACGCAAACGGAAACTGGTACAAGGAAGTAGAAATGGGAATCGAAGGAGACGGAAACGATGCGCTTCTTCGCAACTTTGGTGTTGATGTTAAAAAAGTATATCCGGTATGGCTTGTGAAAGAAGGGGATGAGTTTACATATCCGAAGCACAGAGGCGTTGAAGTTACGCCGCCGGAGTGGGAAGAAAAAGGATTTTCACAGAAAGTAATCCGTGTTGTTTATCCTGTTGAAATGAATGATGGAAAAATCGAGTACATGATTGCAGAGCGTGAAAGCGTAAAAGGGAATCTTTTCGCTCATGTCCGTAATAATCTGTTGAATGAAACTTTCGGACTTGTAAAAGGTGGCAAAAAGACACGTTATGATGCAACAGAAGCAGAAAAGAAAGCTATCGCAGAAAAGAAAAAAGAAATTCTGAAAGCACTTTTAGACTGTAAGACTATTGAAGATATGCTCGCCTGTGAAGTTGCGAAACCATATATGAGTGCTGCATGGCTTGATACATCGGAATCCATGATTGTTCGTAAGATGCGTAATAATGCAATCAAAAAGCATCCAAAAGACCTTAATGCTATTGCGAAACAGTCTCTTATGCAGATGGATGAAACTTATCAGCAGACGCAGGAGGAAATTGCGGAAAATGCCAATTCAGAGCCATTTATCGTAGCTGAATCCGAAGCTATTGAGACCGGGAGCGAAGTAGTTGAATCACAGCCAGAAAAAGTAGCCGGAGAAGTCGTTGAGAATGACGAGAACGTACCGGACTTTATGAAAGATTAGAGGTGGATGCATGAGAGTTATATCACAGGACGGCACAATTGATGTACCGTATGAACAGGTAATAATTACAAGACATGATAAAAGCATTTACTTAATGGAACATCTTACTGAGGACGTTGAAATTGCTAAATATTCCACGGAAGAAAAAGCAAAAGAAGCCATGGAAGAATTAAGAATGGCTTATATGTGCCATAATCTTGTAAAGATGGGGCAGACACCGCCAGATGGAATTGACGAAAAACTTACTATGGGTTTGAGTGGAGTATTTGAGTTTCCGGCGGATGAAGGATTGGAGTAGCATATGGAAGTTATATCATTTTTAGAATCCGTACAGAAAGGAATGGAAGATAACATTTACAACTTTTGCAGAGATGGGAAATGTAGCCAATGCGGTAACTGCTGTTCCAATCTTTTACCAATGAGCAGAAAGGAAGTAGATGCAATTCACAGATATATCCGTAAGAACCATATCAAAGAGTGTAGGCACCTGCTTCCTACTGTGAATCGACCATATGATATGACATGCCCTTTTCTTGATACGGACAAGAGTTGTGAGAAATGCAGAATCTATCCGGTACGACCGGAAATCTGCAAACAGTTCATTTGCGACAATGAGCAGAGAGCAAAGCACAATAGGACATTGTTGGGACAGACGAGACAGATTATTGATGTGAGGAGTGAGTTCTTTAATGAGACTTAAAGTTTTAGGTTCTGGTTCATCCGGTAATTGCTACATGCTGGAGAATGACAAGGAAGCTTTGATAATCGAAGCCGGGTTGCCTTTTATGGAAGTCAAGAAAGCACTGGATTTCAATGTGATGAAAATTAAGGCTGTGATTACTACCCATTTCCATACTGACCATAGTCTTTATAGCTTACAATATGTGCAAGCTGGCATTCCTGTTTTTGAACCATGCAGACCGCCGATAAAAGATTCTGAAATGCGTTTTAGAAAAGGAAATTTTGACATAAGAGCATTTGAAAACCGTGACAAGTCTGGAAGATGGCTACATAACAACGGAGACGGTTCAGAGTGCCCGTGCGTTGGGTTTTACATTACGCATCCAGAGATGGGAAGCCTTGTGTATGCAACAGACACGGAATACGTCAGATGGAGATTTAATGGTGTTAATCACATCATGGTGGAAGCCAACTATGATATGCAGTTCGTTGACAGGGACGAGCCAAACTACGAACACCGCCTACGAGGTCACATGAGCCTTGATACGGCACTTAAATTTATTTCTACTAACGATAACCCGGCATTAAGAAATGTCGTTCTAATTCACTTATCAGATAAAAGCGGAGATCCCGCACTATTCAAACAAAAGACAGAAGAAACAGTTAAATATGGATCAGATGTTTACGTGGCGGAACGTGGATTAGAGGTCGATATGAACCTTTACCCGTTTTAAGGAAGCGAGGAATAAGTGAATGAATAAAGTGATTTTAATGGGAAGATGCACCAAAGACCCGGAAGTAAGATGGTCGCAGGGCGAGAAGTCAACAGCTATCGGTAGAATTACTCTGGCGGTTGACCGGAAATTTAAGCAGGATGGACAGCCAACGGCAGATTTTATCAATTGTCTTGCGTTTGGTAAAAGAGCAGAGTTTCTTGAAAAATATTGCAAAAAGGGAACAAAGCTTGTAATTGAAGGAAGCTGGCAGACCGGAAGTTACACCAACAAAGACGGTAATAAGGTGTACACCAATGAGTGTTTGATCGAAAGCTGTGAATTTGCAGAGAGCAAACAGGCTTCGCAGGACAACGGAAGTTACAAACCGCAGCCTATGACAGATTCGGATGGTTTTATGACTATTCCAGATGGAATTGAGGAAGAGTTGCCTTTTACATAAAAACTGATCTGGATAAGCTAATACAGTAAGAAGGGAGATATGTATGTTATTGATCGAGGACAAAGGTCAGAAAGAGGGTCAGCACATACTTAAGAATCGCTATTTTGATCGTAATGACATAGAGGTGCTACGAGCACCTCTTCCAGTTGGAGATTATGTTATCGCGGAAGGAACCGTTCTTGACGTTATAAGACGAAAGTCAGCAAGAAAGATGGAAGTTAAGAAGATGGATTTTATTGGAAGCTACAAGGTTGCTGTAGATACTAAGAAGGACATGCAGGAGATTACGGGAAACGTCTGCGGAAAACAGCATCCAAGGTTCCGGGACGAGTGTATTTTGGCGCAGAACAACAATATAGCACTGTATGTTTTGGTTGAGAACATGGATGGAATAAAAACTATTGAAGACGTTTTTCATTGGCACAATCCAAGGCTTGAGAGATACAACAAGATAAAGTACATGCATGGTATTGGAAAGTGGTTGAATGTACCTCTTCCAAAGGCACCGCCAACAAGCGGGGAAGTCCTTGGAAAAGCAATGCTGACAATGCAGCTTAAGTACGGCGTGGAATTTGTTTTTTGCAGACCGGAAGATGCAGGATCGCGTGTCATTGAGCTTTTGAAAACAGAAAAGTGATAATTTTTTGGAACTTGAAGGAGATATTATGGCAAGTAAGCGGATGTTTCGCATAGATTTAGTGACGTCAGATGCTTTTCTTGACATGCCGCTCACAGCGCAGGGGTTGTTTTTTCATTTATGCATACGGGCAGATGACGACGGTTTTGTTGACTGCGCCAATAAAACAGTAAGAGAGTGCCAGGCTTCAAAGGAAGACTTGCAAATTCTCATTGACAAACATTATGTTCTTACTTTTCCAGGATCTAATGTTATTGTCATAAAACATTGGAAATTACATAACTGCATTCAAAAAGACCGTTATAAGCCAACCAATTATGCAGAAGAAAAATCAATGCTTTATACGAAAAGAAATGGCGCATACACATTTGATGCTTCAAAAAATTTTTCCGGAGTGAATGCAATAAGAAGCGCAGGAAGCTCGCCGGGGAAAGAAGTGGAAGCGTGCATACCGTCATTGGCGGAAGTGGCTGATTATTGCCGTAAGAGGAAGAATGGTGTTAGCGCAGAATCATTTATTGATTACTACAAATCAATAGGTTGGAAACGTAATGGAGAAATAATAACCGACTGGAAAGCCGCATTAAGGAGTTGGGAGAAGCAGGAGAAAGAGAGTAACCCAAGATCAAAAAACAAATTTAATAACTTTCATCAGAGATCTTATGACTATGATGAATTAGAAAAAACTTTGGCGGAAACAAATGTTATGGAAGGGCGTGATAAGAAATGATGGAGATGGGCGAATGCGAAATTTGCAACAGGTACCGACATGCAAAGCATAAAGGTGAACAGTTGGAGATTCTTGCGGAACTAAACGACGTCCCAAGGCACAAAATTATTGGGATTTTATTGGAAAACGGAGAAAATGTAAAACTTCCAATAAGAACAAGGGGAAGAAAACGCAATACGGATTTTACAGAAAAAGAATACCAGAAAGCATTACTTAATAGGCTCGATGAATTGGATGGTCAAATTTCTGATCGTGAAAATGAATTCAAAGATATATGCACAGTCCTTTTTGGAACTCGATTCGATTGAGATGAAAAGAAAGGAGAACTGATTCATGAGAAATAAAGATGAAGAACTTAGGCGAGAGGGAATGGCATATGCTCTGCGAATTGCAAAGGAGAAGGGAATTGACTCTCTGGAAGAAGAGTGCCGCTTTCGCAGCGCAACAAAATTACCACTTGCGCTACCAAAGAATGCAATAGATGAATGCGTCAGCAAGATTAAATTAAATACCATAGACACGGTAACGATTTTGTCTGCAATGGTTTTGCACGATGAGTTTGACTTTGGTAAAAGCCGCATACAGAGATTTGTTGATCGCTTCAATAAAAAGGCAGAATGCATCATGGATGATTATGCTACATGGGAAGATCAGATACAGATCTTGAAAGAAGAGTGTGGGTTGGATTTTAAAATTCGCAGAAATGACACTGATGTGAAAGTGAGATAAAGGTATGAAAGAAAAAACGCGCAACGATATAGGCGACGCGCTTAAGAGATTCAGAGAGGTGCCGTATCAGCTACGGTGCGGAAAGGAGCAGGGAAATGATTGAATGCATGAGAACAGTAGCGAGAAAGCCGTGGTTTGTGCAGTGGATTCCGGTAAGTGAGAGACTTCCGAAGAGCGGAGAATACATATTGCTGTCATTTGAAAACTTCTCTTTGCCTGTAGTTGGCAGATATGAGGGAAATAAAGATGAGGGTGGCAACTTCTATGTAGGGGATGACACGGAAACGTGCCTTGAGGAAGAGTTGATAGTGAATGCGTGGATGCCACTGCCAGAACCGTATAGAGAGTGAGGGAAAATAATGAGTTGCGAAAAAGAATGCAAACTTGGAAAAACATATTGCTGCATGGAGTGCCCGAGCTACGATATATGCCGGGAGAAGCGCAAGAACAGAAAATCGAGCTTTGAAAAGGCCGTGAAGTGGATTGCCGTTAGCATTGCGGTTATCGCCGGAATCAAGATGACGGGATCGGCGTGGTGCCTGTGGGCGTTTGCTTTGCCGATACTGTCAGATTAGGAGGGATAGCATGGAGAGTAGATATTTATATCGCGGAAAGCGGATTGATAACGGCAAGTGGGTGGAAGGTAGTCTTGTTACCGGAGTATTTTTTCGGTTAGGACAGGAAATCCCGTACATGTTTTGCCCTAATCTTGCCGATTATGATTGCTTTGAGGATTTTTCGGAAGAAAATGGGATATTTGAGGTAGACCCATCCACTATCTGCCAGTGCACCGGACTTAAGGACAAGCGCGGTAAGCTGATTTGGGAGAATGACATTATTAAAAATGATAAAGGCAATCTTTACAAAGCATTTTGGCAAGACGATCATTATCAATTTTCGTGGGTGTGCGTTAAATCGGAAAAATTGCCTATTGGTGCTAAATGGAATTTTGATTGTTTTAGAGGATATGAGATAGAGATCGCCGGAAATGCGTTTGACAACCCGGAACTGTTGGAGTGAATTGTTTCCAAAATGGAAATAGTTGAAAGGAGTAGCCATGACGGAGAATGAAGCAAAAATTTTTATTCAAAACGCGATGGAGCAGTCAAAAAAAGCTTTAGCTGAATTATTATTGATTTCTCCAAAAGTGTTTACAGTTAGAAAAAAGAGCCTGGGTGAGTATTACAGTAATTTGGAGAACTGCAAAAAGAGATTCAGTCATGTGAAGTGGCGATTCAGGCACTGGAAGAGGTACAGCGCTGGCATACGTCAGTTGTTAATCCCAACATCAAAAATGAGTTTGCAAACCGTTCGACGCAGATTTGTGTGAACTGCGACCATAAAGATGAATATATCGAGGAGTTGGAAGCTGAGGTTGAGCCGTATCGAGCATTAGAAAAACGCCTTACGGATATGTTCGGCGGAGAACTATCCCTTGAGGACGTAACGGATGAACTGGAACGATATCTGAAAGAACCGGATAACACGCATCCAATAAACGCCAAAATCCTTACCTACGAGGATGCGGCAGCTTGGGATGCTTACCGCGCAATCGGCACACCGGAAGAATGCCGTAAATCATTGGAAATCTGCAAAGCTATGGTTGAACGTAATATAACACCAGATGATATGGAAAATTATATGAAGTTTGAGGATGAATGCATAAAGCAGGGATTTACACTTGACAGCATTCTGAAATCCAGAGAGAAGCAGACGGCAAAGAAAATAGAAATCTTTAATGGACAGGCATCTTGCCCTAACTGTAAGCACTTTTTTGGAGAAATGAATGTTATTAGGAGTCTGATAGCATGGAACATGCCATATTGCAAACATTGTGGTCAGAAATTAGATTGGAGTGATGAAGAATGAGTGCGATATGGTTCATAGTTCTGTTTTTAGCTTGGGAAAATGGAGTTGAAATTGATGATGCGTCATTTATGATGATTGCAATTTTTTATGTCGGAGATTGCATTTTAATGCAGAACAGGAGGGCGAACGATGGGAAGACTGATTGATGCTGGGTTGGTTTTAGACAACTTAAGTGGACGTCTTGAAAGCATGAAAGATTATGATGCAGTAAAAGATGTGATTAACAATATGCCGACCGCCTACGACCCGGACAAGGTTGTGGAGCAGTTGGAAAAGCTGAAAAGCCTTGTACCAGTAAATAGGGTACTTGATGATATTGTAAATGATAAACCAAAGGAATTAGGAATGCTTATAGCCTATGAAAAGGCAATCGAGATTGTGAAAGGCGGCGGTATAGATGGCAATTAAACCAATTTTATTTAACACTGATATGGTTCGGGCGATTCTGGATGGGAGAAAGACTTGCACTCGGCGAATTTTAAAACATGACGTTGAAACTATTCTTAACAGCCCATACCACAAGGCACATCCGGAGGTAGAGGATAAACAGATTATAAGTAAGCTGTGTCAGCCACCGTATCAGCCGGGGGATATCCTGTATGTACGGGAAACATGGAAAAAGGCGCCGAACGGATACTATTACTACGAAGATTGGCAAAGAAATGATATTGCAGATATTACAAAATGGAAACCATCCATTCACATGCCAAAAGAAGCCGCACGCATCTGGCTTAAGGTTACGGATGTCAAAGTGGAACGGTTGCAGGAGATGAAGCCGGTTGATGTGATAAAAGAGGGAGCTTATCCTGATTGTTGGGATTGTCTTAATACATACGGAGAAAGCGGTTCGCAGTGCTGTTATGGGACAGAAGAACAATGCAGTCAATGTGATGAAGTGATGATGGAATGGGAAAAACTTTGGAACTCCACCATCAAGAAATCCGACATTGACCGCTACGGCTGGGATGCTAATCCGTGGGTGTGGGTAATTGAATTTGAGCGGTGCGAAAAACTGGAAGGAGTGTGAAATATGTCTAAAGCAGTATTGGTTATGGATATGCCGGATTATTGCAACGACTGCTACGCTAGGCACATGAGCCAGAGCGGGAGCTTTTGTAGAGCGGCGAAAGAATATTTGCAACCGAAAGCAAAACGACCGGATTGGTGTCCACTTTTGGAGTTGCCAGAGAAGGTGGCGGTAGCCATGACAAAGAATGAAGTAATAAAGATATGCAATACAATTATTTTCGCGGCATCCATGTCATTAAGCAATCCGCAAGGGACACCGCTTAACATGACAAAAGAGGAACTTGTGGAAGCAATGGGAATGGCAATCAAGGCGATCAAAGAGGTGCAGCAGTATCGTACGATCGGCACGCAGGAAGAATGCCGGACGGCGATGGAGAAACAGAATTGGATAGCAGTAACAGAACAGATGCCGAAAGAACATGACAGTATGTTTGCTAAATATAAAGGTACGGACAAGTGGGATCGATTTATGTTTGAAAAGATATCGCATGATGTACTTGCGACAGTAGAAAATGAAAAGGGAAATCGGTATGTTAGATTGGCACATACAATAGACGGAAAATGGGAAGAAAACATACAGATCAGAAAATTGAAAGTAATTGCATGGATGCCATTACCAGAACCATATAGACAACATATTGCGGAAGGCGGTGAAAATAATGATATTTGACAGATTTGATTTTATGGTTGTTGAAGATGATGTATATATTTTTCCGACAATCAGAATAAGTAGTCAGCGTGAAATGATAGACAGCAATTTTAATATTCAATTTCATTTTGCAGTATTTCATTTTAGATGGAGGTGGATACATATGAAAAGAGCAAAAAAGCCGACAAGAGAGCAAAATAAACTGTACCCCTTGTCAAGGACATTTTGAATTAGTGTAGTGCCTATTTTTTAG
>OGRL01000282.1_pt1 | contig 46547 bp, 44 predicted proteins | sample 1553481 | NCBI WGS metagenome assembly OGRL01 (sample SAMEA2580036, study PRJEB22360) | human gut metagenome
GACTTCATTCAGCCGGAGCCTGCAAACAATTTTGCGCATAAATCTTGACGGCACCTCGTTTCTGGAAACACTTCTATGCTTGATTTACTCATTTTTCGCGATTAAGAGGGAAACTCAATGTAATGCGTTAATTTCCTTCATTGCCGAAAATATTTTTTTCTTATTAAGGCAAAGAATTCCAGCAATATATGCTCCGCCTAGTACGCAAAGGATAATAATAGGACTAACTGCAACTGCTTCTAAAGCTCTTTTGGCCATAAAACAAATGACACCAACTATTGATAATTCAATCGCAAATGTTAAAAATTCTTTCCAATCAATTAGTTTCCAGACTGATGTTTCCAGCGACTTTGCACTCATTTCTGCAAGAACGGCCGTCAGTATAACTGTTACAAAAACTGTTGCAATTGCCGGTCCGATAAAGCCAAAAATATGATAGAATAGTACATTACAACCTGCATTAGCTACAAGTGACACAAGCGAGCAAATCATAAGTGTCTTTGTTTTTCCGCTGGCGCTTAAGACAATTGACATATTAGCAAATTTTATCATATCTACTATTGTGTACAGAATGAAAATAGCCTGACCTGACAAATACTTTTCGCCATAAAGGAGCAAGACCATTTCTTTTGAAAGAATCATACACGCAATCGTAAATGTAAACGCCGTATAATATCCTATTTTTAAATAGTTTTTAAAGAGAATTCTGCCATGTATATAATCCTTTTCTCCAAAATATCTTGTTAAAATTGGAATTAAAATTGTCAAAAAAGAAGCCGATATAATATCAAAAGGCAGCAATGTGGCACAATTTGCATAAATAGCATATTGATCAGTGTTATACCATCCCCCTATCAGCACTTTATCAATGTCACGACATAAAGAATTGGTTAAAACGTAAATACCCATTGGAATACTATATCCCAGGATTTCTTTTGTTTTACCCCAATCAATTTCATAAGGCTTAATCATGAACTTTTCTTTTACAAAAGTCCACCCAAAAAACACTGTAATGATTACTTCAAATACCAAAAAAGCAATCAATACGACTGTTATGTCTTTCAGAATCCACGCTGCAATCGCATATACAACTAATCTAAGTGTAGCAAATCCAGCATTTCGTATCGCAACGGATTTTGCTTTGCCAATCGAAACTTGCAAATATTGAAGCGACACATTCAAATTTGCAAATAACGGTCTGAATGCAATGAGCCAAAAGAAGCTTGAGAGCATTGGGTTGTTGAAATATTCTACCAAATTGTTTGATAATACAATAATAAGGATACCAGCAACAATACCTGTTATCGTCTGAAATCCCATTATCGTATTGATATATGCCTTTTGAACCTTTTCGTCATTGCTTCTATTATAGAAATAATTTACAGCATCTACCAACCCAAGCGCTGTTATGTTTGTAGCAGTTGTTACAATCAGATTCGTCTGAGAGAATGTACCATACAATTCAAGGCTTAGCGCATGAGACATAATCATTGTGCTCAAAATTCCGCTAACCGTAGTGAACGCTTTGACCACCGCAAGCAAAACCGAATTCCCCGAATTACCCTTTAGAATCTTCATGCTTCCCTTTCCATTTTTATACTTTGATTTATTGTCCCATATCTTAGTATGAGCATTAGAAACAATAGCACTGAATTTGTGATGTTATCAACTGTAGAAATACATACAACCACAATAACATAGGCCATAATAAGTGGAATAGCATTTTTCGTATTTTCATCGCCCAAGCCTATGGCTCTTTTTTTATATTTCAATGGTGCCAAAATAAACCACAGATCAATAGCTACACCTAAAAAAATACCGGTTCCACAAATCCATTCAAGCCAAGTATTGTGGCAGGCAAGACCTCTTTCTGTCAATAAATATATCTGGTTCTGTCCCACCCCAAACAGTTCTTTGTTGTTTCCAATCAGATATTGAATATTTGTCTTCCAAATCGTTAACCTTCCATATTCCGAACCCAATGACGCTCTTTCTCCAAAGATACTTTCCCACATCTTCGCAACTTCAAGAATAACAGCATCTATATTAGAGATCAGTCCGATAAGGATTACTCCCAAAATGGCCATTCCAACTACAAGCACCTGACGCTTATTATTTGCTCTCTTATACCCAATAACAAAGAATATTGTAAGCATAACAAACGTACACATTAACGCCATTCGCGAACCAGAATAGACGACCACAGCCAAATAGACAGCAAGTGCGAGAATACTTTTCACAATTTCCTGTTTACGATACACAACATTGGCTAGTGCATAAGCTGCACCAGGAATGAGCGTCGTAATCACACTATTCGGATCAATGCAAAAACCTCTCATACGCTGCGAAACATTCCCGCCAAATGATGCCAGTTGCAAAACAATGCCCGGTTCCAAGCGCTCTGAAGCATATACTCCGTCAGGCGTAATACCTCTACTAAACATTAACCAAGCCACAGTAAAAACTATTCCGTAACCGATTGTTGTTGCCAGTGTCGCCTGCCCCATCTCTTCAAATTCAATGCCATCTTTTTGACAACGCTGATAGCAAAAACCAATCATCAAAACCAGAATGAACATTATATGCTGCATTACAGATGCCATCACAAACCCTGTCAGAAAATCACTAATGATGAGAGCGAATACAGCAGCTATGATTGCCACGGGGACTCGAATTGTTTTATTCCTAACAAGGTCGCTCGCAATAATACATATACCGAACAACATGTATGGTTTCAACGTAGCACCTGCAATTGTAACACCATACATTTCAATTGGAAGAAGAAGCCAGATATAATGGTACCAACTTATTCCTTTTTTACAGAACAGCCATGAAATAGCTACCGCTGCTGCAATCCATGCCCATATCATCTATTATTTCCCTCACAGCCATTTTTTTGCCTGCGCCTGTGCAGCTGGCAATGTATATTCTCTGTTTATAGTCTCATACGCATTTCGAGCCATTTTGGTATACTCGTTATCACTCAATTCTATTGCCTTTTCTATTCTTTCTTTCAAATCAAGGACTGTACTACCATAAAGGAGGAAACCATTTGTCGAACAGATCACATCTGAAATACCACCTACTGATGATGCAATAGCTGGGATACCGAATCCCATCATTTCAATAATACCATTTGGCATTCCCTCGGTATCTGTAGGAAACAACAGATATTTCCAACTTTTCACCTTATTCTGTAAGTCTGAATGCTCAACCCAGCCAAGAAGTGAAATATACTCCTTTGCCTCTAATTCATTAACAAGATTTTCGCACTCTTGTTGCTGTTTTCCTGAACCGATTATTTCCAATCTCCAATTCGGATGCAAGTTATGAATTTCTGACATAGCACGGATACATTCCACTACATGTTTACCGGGGGTCAACCGGCAAACCATTCCAAATATATTGTTCCTATTTTGGAATTCTGGTTTTGCGATGGTATCAGTGTACAAATGTATGACTTTCTTTTGTTTAATTTTCAAAGATGGCCATTCATTTTCAACGGAAGGACTTTCCATACATACACAATCAGCGTGGGATGCCATGTATCGAATTATCTTTCCAGAAAGTTCAGTAAACTTGCTTTTTCTTCCCTCTTTTTCGACATTTCCGTAGATGAAGTAATTAACTTCCATCCCTTTCATTTTTGCCGCAAAATATGGAAGGATCATCTTATCCGCAATCCAAAAGTAAGCTGGCTGGCCTTTTTGACCAATTCGGATAACAGCCCCCATCATTTTTAGCTGCACACCAATAATCGAGAGCATCCTTTTAAATTTATTAGGATGGCGATTAATCGGAAAAGAAATCAACTGGATATCGTTCAAGTCATTTTCCACACTAAGATTTCCACCTATTACTTGTATGGACTCCACAGATGGCTTTATTACGCGCAAAAACTTACTTAGTGTTACTTCTGCAGAACGATTTGCTGCTATCATTGGATTTGTCACAACAATGATTTCTTTTTTGTTCATCAGTTCTCCATCCTCAACTTTACTCAACCGATTTAAAGATTTGTTCTACCTTTGTTGAATACTCACGATTAGACATCTGGCTTGCAAATTCAATGTCAACCTTTTTATACTGTTCTTTTCCCTCTAAGATTTTTCCCACTGCATCTGCTGCACTATCAACATCATCCTCTGCAAATGTAACACCATCTCCACTCACACGGATGAACTCTTCTGCGCCTGCTGCATCACATGCAATTACTGGAACACCTGCCGCTGCTGCTTCCAAACCAGCCAATGGAAACCCTTCAAATGCCGATGGTATAATGAGTATATCTATCATTTTGAGCAAATCCGGAATATCATTCCGCCGACCAAGGAATATGACATGCTCCCTTAGATCATACTGTTCAACCTTCTCATTTAGCTCAGTCATGTATTCAGGCTCTCTGCATTCACCAGCAAAGACCCCAACAGCATCATATCCTTCTGCTCGGAGTTTCTTTAATAACTCAATTGTAAACCACTGTTTCTTCGACCGTTGAATAAGCGCAATATACCCACAACAACTTGATTCTTCATCGAGTTTCCCTTTCCGCCGGAAGTCATGCGAGAAGCTTCAAATCTCATGAACTTTTACGATTCTTTATAACCCTCGCCGGATTTCCAGCCACAACATCATATTCTGATACATCTTTTGTAACAACAGAACCTGCACCAATAATTGCGCCATCTCCGATTTTAACACCCGGAAGTATAATTACACGTCCACCAATCCATACATCGTTTCCAATAACTACTGGACGTTCCTCTGTCGATCCTTGCTCGCACATTGGGATATCTAAGCGAGAGCTTTCATGATTGCGAACATATATAATGCAATCGGGAGCCATCATAACATTATCTCCAATAATGACTTTCCCATAAAAGTGAGCATTCACACCAATTCCGGAGTTGTTTCCAATTTCAGTTCGAATAGAGAACGTTGCATTTTTTTCGATATTAACGTTATCCCCACATTTGGGAAGCATCAATTTTGTTGCCCCCCCTCGACAACTTTTCCACAATCCTCCGAACTTTCCATAGGAAACTGGAAGGTGCTTTGCAATCATATATAATGCACAACCAACATACTGCTTTATTTTCATACTCGTAAACCTCCGTTACTGCTTTACACATCCAAAAACAAATTCGTGATTTTATTTTTGAAGTTCGCATTTGTTTGCTTTTTGCAAAACGCATATCCACGTTCCGTCTCTTCTAAATTCGGTGTTTCGAGTACTTTTTTCACAGCATTTATAACACTCGATTCATCGTCTTCTTTATAGAAGGTTCCGCATCCAGCATGATTGAGCAGTTCATAAGCCCCACTAGAATTCATGGTTACAACCTGCCGCTTAGCCGACATTGCTTCCATTGCAACAAGTGACAGGCCTTCTTCTGAGGGAACAAAAACACAATCAGTTGCAGCCAAAATATCTCCAATATCCGATCTAAATCCCATCCAAATAATTTGATTTTTTATGCCACTCTCTTCAATCTGCTGTTCAAGTTCCCTTTTAAAAATACGATCTGCCTCTGTAACAGTATCTCCAACGATGAGTCCGACAACATCCTCTCCGAAATTCTTCAAATTAGCAATAACGGAGATGAGAACATTCTGACGCTTATTTTTCGTAATTGCTCCGATTTGGGTTACTATCTTTACCCCCTCCCGGAGCTTTCTACCAAGTTTAACTTCCAGTTCTGCAATTATCTTTGTTGCATCACCATTTGCATACTTTTCGACATCAACGGGATTATAGAGCACCTTTACCTTTTTGTGCGCTGCTTCATTTACAATTTGATCTCCGACGCAGTTAGAGACTGCAATAATCTCACTGACTGACTTCCAGTTTCCGCAAAGGTTCAGCAATTTCTTTGTTGCTCCATCTAAGAAGATATGGTGCAAGTGCCAGATAACAGGCTTATGGGCCAGAGTTCCGCAAACTGCACTCCACGGGAGAGCTGCCGGCCCCGGTGCGTACAGAATATCCGGCTTATACTTACGAATCACACCAAGCGACTTCCATACATTTTTTACCGACATCCAACCGTAGCGGAAAATCACTTGCTTTTCCTTTACACCTGTAGGTAATGTCTGGTCGCCCATTAGAACATACGGAATACTTCGTTTCTTCAGTTCTTCTGACATCATTCCTTCCGCAGGAATAAGACAGCAAAACTCAAATTTATCCGACAGCATATCCATAACGGTCAGTGTCATTTTCTGACCGCCAGATACTTTCGCCAGCGTTTCCCACACCAGAACTTTCTTCTTTTGCATTTATCTCTTCCTTCTTCCCAATACTATTGGGCATACTCGATAAATCACTTCTGAAACAGCCAAGCACATTCCAATCGAAAGAATCGCAACCATAATGGATGCAACTAACGGATACGTTCCAATTAGCTTTTTATTTATAGGAAAGAGCCCGACAAAAAACAAAATCGGGAACTTATGCATTACCATGATTCCAACGGTATTTCTTCCAACATAATTAATTGGAGTCACACCATTTGGGAAACACATCGCAAGACTTACAAAGCCAACACACAGCATTGTTGCCATCACGAGGAAGTATCCAAAACCATGCGTTCCATAAGAGTCCGCATTGTACGAAGCCTGTCCATTTCCGATTGTCATGAATGTTCCGAACGCAAGGCACCCTACTGTTACCGCGTTTTTCGCCAAAATACTTTTCCTAGTGAATTCATCCTTTACGCGCCCTATTACTTTTCCAAGTGCAAAGAACGGGAACATATAAATTGCTGTTTCCAATCCAAAGGGCAGATTGGGGAGTTTAATTTCTTTGCAAAGGATGAATGCCACTAGGGCCGAAGACAAAAACACCGTAATATTCCATTTCAGATCATCTTTGCTTCTGAAAATCCAAAAAGCCATAAGCAGCAGTACAAATATCATTGGAATATACCACAGCGGCATATTCCATCGCATCAAACCTGTTCCGCTATTAGCATAGAGCATACCGATTACGCTCTGAACCGGAGATACATCGTACCCCCGACAGTTTTTCCATTTCACTCCCTAGCATCGCATAAATAACAATGCTGACAAGTGCAAAGCAGTAATATGAAATCATGAGGGCTCTGAATTTTTCTCTTAGAAATGTACCAAATTTTTCTGTCCAATATGAAATACAATACCGGAAGTAAGAACAGAAAGCGGAACATGAAAGCTATATAGCCACGGGTAGACTACTGTTGCGTTTCTCAAAGTATGTCCCAGCACAATTGCGAACACCGCAAATGCTCGCAACGTATCAATCCAACCGATTCGCTCCGCCTGTTTCATCTCATTCTCCCTTTACTGCATCCATAATAACTCCATAAATATCGGTCATCTCATAGTTGCTCTTCTTCAGTTCAAAGTTGTTTGCAAAAATGATGGCCGTTCTCCAACGGTGACCACCGGGCGACATCATGTACATAAAACCGCCCTTCTCAAAGACATTTTTGCCAAGCTCCCATTCGCCGCCCCAGCGTTCATCCATCTGGTAGATGATTTCCGGATACTTATTCAGGTACTGTCCATGATAGAAGGTGTTGGTACGAACAATCCACTCGAAGAGGTTCTTATCTTCGCCTTCAATCTTAATCGGCTTCAAATACTCAATGATTTCATCAGCCAGCTTGTCTTTGTCAGCAACATTGTCGTTGATGCGGATTCCGCCGTAGCTGTAATTCTTCAAGGCCGAAAGATCACTAAGGTACGCCTGTGTCTTATCCCAATCAAAATCGGCACTGGAGGCGAACAAGCTCTTCCACACAGGGAACTTCTTTGCCAGTTTCATCGCCCACTTCGGCAGACCAATGCCTTTCACAACACTTAATGCCGTCTTCTTGATAACCTTCTTAATCTTTTTCTTCGCAGACGGCTTGGAACCATCTCCGCCGCCCTTAGGTGTCAAATAACCACCACGACGAAGTAGCTCATTGATCCTCACAGTATAGACCGGACGTGCACCATGACCGTGGTCACTAATAATCAAAAGCGGTGTATTCGGTTGTTTCTGCATCACTTCGCCAACATAGTTATCCATGGCGATGTACATGTCCCGAATCACATTCTCATGCTCATTGGGGCCAGGATACTCCGGATGGTTTGGATCGCAGTGCCGCCAGAAATCGTGCTGAATACCGTCGGTCGTGGAGAAGTAAGAGAACAGGACGTCCACATCCTCGTTCTCAATTGCCAGCCGAGTCAGCCTGATTTCTTCATTAACTTTTGCAAAGAACTCGTCCCGCAGAGCGGGAAGATCCTTTTCTGAGGTAAACTTTCCATCGGTGCCCAAAATATCAAACCGCGGATTATAGATGCTCTCCTTGTTCTGCGGATAGACACGAATCTTTCCCTCGTAAGGACGAGTAATCATCAAGCCGTTGATTTCCCAGCCTTTCTTGATGTTCATTGGCAGAATTACTGCACACGAAAGTCCCTGCTTGTTGAGTACATCCCAGAAAGCTTTGCCTTTAAAGGCACTGTCATCAAATACCAGCGGCTTATATGTATTCTCCTTTGCACCAACATTGACAAAGTTGATGATGCCATGCTCAGATGGGTCAAGACCGGTATAAATCGTGGACCATGCCGGAGTTGTATCCGCCGGGAAAACCGAGCGCAAGTGAGGGTAGTTATTCTTCTGCATCAAGCCATACAAATTAGGAAGTTTATCCTTGTATCGAACAATCACATCCCAGTCCATACCGTCAATGCCAAGGACTATCAGTTTTCGTACCATTTTCTACTCCTATCTAATCACTTTTTGAGTGGAGGCAGTACTTCATCAATGGCTGCCATAACTTCGTCCAGCATCTTCTGCTTATCCTGATCACCAGCGATCACTGTTGCATTGTACATTTCTGCAACCTTTTCATAACGGGGTTTACGGATTTCCAGATACAACGGGTCGGGAATGTCGTCCTTACGAGAGCAGCAAACTTCTACAGGAGTCTTGATATAAATAATTTTGTCCGGGCGCGGTGCATTCTTCCATTTACCATTCATGGTTTCTTCCATGTACTCTTCGCCCAAATCCAAATTTGCCGCATAAGTCACGACATTATCATAGATGTAACGATCCACCAGCAAAGTCGTACCAAAGAAACGCTTCAAACGAATTTTGAAGAAGATCTGCAATTTGAACTCAATGGTCGTTAGGAAAGAGAAAATCTTATAGGCACCGCCCTTGTTCGCATTCTTACGCAGGCTCTCCAAGTACGCCTTGTAGTCACCTGAAAAAGGATCACTGTCCTTCTTCATTAAAATCTTTTTTCCGAGCTTAATAATTCCACGCAGGAAAACAATAACGTAAGCAGCTCGAACAATTTCAACCTTGTAGCCACGCTTTTTCAACTGTTCGTAGGCATAGTCAATACTCGTTGATTTGCCGGAACCATCCAAGCCCATAAAGCTAATCATTGCCGGTTTCATGCATTTTCCTCCCGAACCATTCTTAACACACTCTGTGCTACATCCCCCCAGGAGCCTGTCTTTTCAAGCAGAGAATGGTCACTCTTTTTCTTAATTACTTCAGGCAAAACTTCATCCAGCTGTTCTGCGTTATCAATCAGAGTAATCGCACCTTCGGAACCTGTAATTTCATTCAAGTTTTCAAAGCTCTTATATCCAATCACAGGAACTCCACTGGAGAGTGCTTCCATTACGGATAACGGGATGCTGATTACAAACTCCGCAGACCTTGTTGGGAACAAATATGCATCCGCCATCTGATATACTTCTTCGACATTTTCCAAATAGCCCTTATGGATTTTCACCTTTGCATTATTCAGGACGCGGACCACATTCTCATCCTCAAACATTCCACTGGCCACTACCATTCGCTGCGCTGTATGGATCTTTGCAAAATCCTCCAGTCCACGTCCCTTTGAACAATGGCCCACATGAATAACAAGCGGCTTTGACGGGTCAAATCCGTACTTTTGTTTAAGCATCTTTTGCTGTTCTACTGAAACAGGTGCAAATTTATCCGCTTTGATGCCCACAGAAAACAATTTTTTCTTACAGCCTGAGACGACTTTTACATTCTTCATATCACCTTCTGTGATAGAGAGATAACTGCACTTCAATGGATGCTTATTGTTTCTCGCCATGAAATCCGAATCCGGCTTCTGTACCAAAACAATCCAAGTGTTTCTGCACATCTTCGTAACAATCGAAGCCAAGGTATACACCAGCTTGTTGGCACGAGCAAAAATCATCGTAACATCTGCTCGCCTAGCATTCAGTACAATCTGCGGAATCTGCTTCAGGCCAGAATAAAGTACGGTATTCTCTTTTTCAAATTCTTTAGCCAAATGAGTCGCAACGTTACGCATACCCTCATTGACTTGTCCATTTACTGTTCCAATTACATGGATTACCATACTTCACCTCAGCACATTACTTCAGCAGACTATCTTTCAGACGCCAAAATGCTTTCAAACTTCTCTTCAGATCCTCCGGATCACGCAGACCACGAGCAAGGCGATGTCCAATGTACCACGGACGCATATAATACTTCTTTCGTGCATAAGCACAGAAGTCAACCAGCTCCTGAGCAGAGAGTTCCGGAGTGTTGATAATACAATTCAAAGTTCCATCCTCATGGATGTACTCATCGTACTTACCATTAATATAGCCGTTGTTCTTCGCCCAGTTATATGCACCTGTTCCCGGATAAGGAATCAGCGGGAAGAACTGTGCCGTATCCGTCTTGAAACGCATAGCTGCGGCTAACGTTTCTTTCATGGTCTCGTGGGTCTCACCCTGATTTCCTACCATGTAGCAAGCATGAATCATCAGACCAGCTTTACGAGCATTTGCAACATAGGCTTCAATCTGCTCAACCGTGGTTCCTTTGTGAATGTTCTTCAGAATCTGCTGATTAACGCTTTCAATACCCGGAATAATCAGATGGCAACCAGCCTTCTTCATCAAACACATGGTCTCATAATCCAGATTTACACGAGCATTACACAGCCAGCGAATCTTCTTATTGATGCCTTTCTGAATCATCATATTGCAGATTTCAGAAACGCGCTGCTTATTAATAGTAAAGGTATCATCCTCGAACACGATTTCTTTCACGTCCGGGAAGTTGTTTACGATATACTCGATTTCACCAATGACATTTTCCGGACTGCGCAGACGATAGCGATGACCATGCAGCGTCTGAGGATAAACACAGAAGTTACACTGTGCCGGGCACCCGCGTCCGGTGAAGATCTGAATAGACGGGAAAGCGGCTGCCGGGAAAACATAATCAGTCACACAGAGCCTACGCTTGATAAACTCTGCTGCGTAGGGAATCTCATCCAAGTCAGTGATATGCTCTGCGTCAGGGTTATGGACTACTTCACCATCTTTGCGATAAGTTAAGCCACGAACGGTAGCAAGATCTGCGCCATCACGAATTGCAATAGCCGTATCACGCACTATGTAATCGTACTCATGGCGAGCCAAACCATCAATCAACTCGCTAATGCCCATAGTCTCATCCGGTGTCGCAGAAGGATGAGTGCCGACCAACATAGTGAAAGCGTTCGGATACATCTTCTTGATAATACCTGCAAACTCTACATCACTATAAATAGAAGGAGTACTGGTGTCGAACACAAAGAGCTTAGCATCCGAAGCTTCCTTCTTCACACGCTCCAGCGTCTGCTCCTTGTTCATCTGCTTAGCAGGAGCATCAATAAATGCCACTTCAAAACCATTCTTTTCAGCAACGCAGGCCGCATAAATCAGCCAAAGGGGATAATACAAAACGCCGCTATGACCTATGGAGGGGCTTCTGGATTCACGAGAAAACTTGCCGTATTCAGCCTTGAACGGAGGGTTGATAAAACATACTTTCATTTTGATTCTCCTATTTTTATTTCAAGTTCTTGTATTTAAGCAGACCTTTCACCATATACCAACACTCATAATAAAGTGCTGCCAATGGGTTCAATCCGATATACCGATATGTATTCCAGTTCATCTTTGCGGCCTTGACTTTATTGCCTGACTTTGATGATTTTGCAATGCGATAAATGAGCAACGGCTCATCCACACCATAGGCTTTCTTTCCTTCTTTCAGGATGCTGAGCCAAATCGCAAAGTCCTCGTGCATCCCATCTCCGATTGCATAGTGCTTTGCATATAGCTCTTTACGCACCAGCGCAGAGGAATTGGATAACACATTCTGCTTCAACAACTGCCGATAGGTCACTTCTGCCGGAGCATGAAGATACCAGTCGATTGGCTGCCCATCCGAGTCCACAAAAGCTGAACCCGTAAAAAGCAAATCAGCATTCGTTCTCTTTTGAAGTTCAATCTGCTTTTCCAGCTTATCGGGAGCCCACACATCATCACTGTCAAGAATCGCAATCCACGAGCCATTCGATTCTTCCAAACCGTGTTTGCGAGTAAAGGATACACCGCTGTTCTTTTCATTAGAAATCAAACGCACTCGGATGTCTTTTGCCGCAATGCTTTTGACCAATTCCACAGTTCTGTCCTTAGAGCAATCATTAACCACAAGCAGCTCAAAATCCGTGTAGGTTTGACGCAACACCGAGTTAATCGCCTGCTCTATTGTCTTTTCCGCATTGTAAGCAGCCATGATAATGCTTATCAAGCCGAACTCCTTATGTAACATCTTCCCTAGTCCTTACTCCTCTCCGCATATCAAAGATTACAGCCCAGACTCAATCTCAAAGAGTCTGAGCCGTTTATTCCTTATAAAACTCTACTAATCGTCCTCAGCAGTGTGAGTCACGCTGGCGCTATGTCTTATACCGCCACAATGAACGTTGCTATGGCAAATTCACGCTACGGTAGACACTGTCTTTAGCCCTGATGACACTATCACTCGCTACGGTAACCCCTGCCTTTATTCCAGGTTCCACTCATCCACGCTACGGTAGCACCCCTGCTTATGACGGATTTCCCCACACAATTGAGCATCTCTGCGACCATGTGTTTATCATCATCTTGCTCACATCCGCCTTGTTATCTCCAAGACCGGGATGAAATCGCAGATGATGTTATCATCTCTCAGCCCCGAAACCGCTATGTGAAAGTCACCGTAATCTCGGTACACCCCCTCACTGTGCAATCAGACATAAACCCACGAGCTACCGTCGCATCCATAAAAGTGCTTTTTCGGGGCATAAAAGCTTCAATTCACACTCGTTTTGCCCTCTCTCACGCTTGGATTCTCGGCATTTTGCAATACTAGATGCAGTATTTCAGCCTCATGTAGGGCAATATTCCGACTTTTTAGCTTGACGCTACTGTAAGAGCTGCATTTATGCCTGACTCCGCCTTGGAATATTTTCAATTTTTAGCAACTTAAAACGCACAAAATCATCGATATTTAGCGATTTTCTCCACTCGTAGCAGTGGTTTGACCCTCGGAAATTCCCTCGGTACTTTCAGGCATAAACAGAATTTTTACAGTGGCAAACATAATCTTGAAATCCTCTACAATGCTCGGATGAGCTATGTACATTAAATCCATAGTCAGTTTGTCGTAAGGTGTAGTATTGTACTTGCCATAAACCTGTGCATACCCAGTCAATCCAGCCTTGGCCTGCAGGCGCAGGGAGAACTCCGGCATTTCCTCACAGTACTGAGTTGCAATCTCGGGGCGCTCTGGACGGGGGCCGACGATGCTCAAGTCACCCTTCAAGATATTTATAAGCTGCGGCAATTCATCAACGCGGCAAGCACGAATGATTTTGCCAACGGGCGTGATGCGGTCATCATTCTCACCGCTGGAAAGACGGGCAACGCCGTCCTTTTCAGCATCGACCCGCATGCTTCTGAATTTGAGAATACCGAATTCTTTGCCATCCTTCGTTAAACGAATTTGCTTGTAAAATACTGGACCGTGATCCGTTGCTTTGATGGCAATAGCCGTCACAAGGAAGATCGGACTCAGAATCACAAGCGCAATAGCAGAAATGACAATATCCAGCAGTCGTTTTACAAACAGATACTCCGGCTGAGGATTATACCGGCCAACACGAAGCATCGGCAGGTGGAACATATGCATGTGATGTGCACCGGACATGATGGTGTCACCGATGCGCGGGACAACAAATACGGTAATGTTGTTTTCTACACAGTATTTCAGAATAATATTCCGATCATGGCTGTGGATGCCGCTCAAAAACACTGTGTTGATGCCGTCCAGCATGGAAAGATTCTCGATGCACTCCCCCGCCGTAGCTGTGGAGACCACTTTGTACTTGGCATCAAGACCGTACTTACCAATCAGCCGCTCCATACCGCGTCTGGTATCATAAATAACAGCTGTGGCTTGCGGCGGGAAGGTTTTAAAGTAGGCGTGGTGAGCGTTATAAGCCCAAATTGAGGCCATAATAACCTGTCCCACAAGAGCTGCCACGCCAGGAAGAATGTTGGGCAGGTGCTTGGACAAAAGCCAGATCACGACATACATGATAAAATCGCTGACCGCAGCCGCCAAAAATTGCTCGTAGATAATTTCGGAGATACTCTGCATCGACATCAGAAAGGCGTCATAAACGCGTCCAAAGATGATGAACAGCACAAAGAACAGTGCCACGACCAGGTAATCGCCCATTGCATAGTACGGCGATGCAACGCGCTTAGCATAGTATAGATACCAGCACATTGCAAATGGTATCGTCACAAGCACAGCATCTAACAGCTTTATCATCCGCAAAATCAAGTCATGCCTAAATCTTGTCATGTTCTTACTCCTCGTTCTTCTTTGCACATATTATTTTCAATACTGCAATTGAAATCAGGGAAAGCAGTTTTGAGCAGCAAAAGGCATTCCCACAAATTACTCATGGAAAATCCTTAGCACAATTCAGCATTCTACCAACGCAATATTTTGCCACTATATGCATTGACATAATAACACACAATTCGACATTTATCAACAAATCGGATTCACTTTAATTATACAAGTACACAAATTCAGCACATTTTACAAATACACCCTTGTTCATAAGGTGAATGAGGCTAAAAATCGATAGATTGTATATGTAACAGTCAATTGGTACATGATTTAAATTTTGCTTAAAACGCAACTGATTCAAATAAAAACGGATTGCTACGCTTGCAGCAATCCATTTTCATTTGAATCAATATTACCTACTAACGCTCAGATCATCACCTGCGTCCGAACTTCTTCCGCTTCTTTGACGGGTGGTTTTCCTTGTTCAATTCACGCTGATACGCATCTTCAGAACTGAAACCAAAGATTCCTTCTGAGACCCGTTCAACCAGTGCCGTAAACATCTCATAATCGCGCAAGTAGTTATTCCTTGCCTTGTCATCCATTACTTTAAAAAACCTCGCCATCAAACTCATGTATGCGTTATAGTCGCCATTCTGCGCAGCCTTGAGCAGGCATTCAAACCGCCTTACAGATGGAGTCCACAGTTCTTCCCTTTTCATCTCAAACCAGCTTCTTTCTCAATTCTCTTGCAATTTTTCTTCGTGCCTTAGAAATCGTGTTGGGTCTAACCTTAAGCTTCCTCGCCACAACCTCTATAGGATAATCCAAATAAGTACGAATAATCATTAGCTCTCTGGGTGAGAGCCTTTCCAATTCCTGCTTCAATGATACCAGAAGCTCTACTCGAGCGAATTCATCTTCCGCACGAACATCAATGACATCAGCCACATCATCAATATTGATAATAATTGGCTGATTCGCATTACCAGCAAGTCGCCTTTTCCCCTTGTTCCTATATCCAAGGAGACGTTTCTCTGACCTGTATTTAATTTCCTCTTTGTCTAACAAATCAAGGATATGGCTGTTGAACGAATTACTAAGCCAGTTTTTTTCTATCGTCTGGTTAAGCTGATTATAATTGGCCCATAAACGAAGTGTGCACCAAAGTTCATACATTTCTAATTCAGTCATTTTGCCCTCCTATAGCGATTTGAATTGTTTCGGTCAAATCACATCTAGGAGGTCCCCTGCTCCGAGCGCAACTAAGCAGTTTCACCACAAAATCACCTATCCCCTCAGTTACAATGGATTGCGTCGTTTAGGTGATTTGGGAATCATAAATATAAATTTCACAATTCCCGCATGTGGTTTATAAAGAAGGCCACCAGAGAAGCCAAAAAAAGACTTCTTAGGTGGCCATCATACTGACTGTATTTAATTTACTATCCGCATCCAGTTGAATGATTCGTATCATACTACATTTGTCCGTATTAGTTATAATACAACCTTCAAACAAACCATTTCAACGTGTTCTCACTCTTTTCCTGTCGAACTTTGTTAAAATTCCAATAGAATTATATTCCAGTATTTATTTCAAGCTTTTATTCCCGCACTCATTTCATCGACGCAATCAATTATACTTGATGGATAATGTGAACAGGCCAAAATGGGAAAGCCGAACAGAACATGCTGGATAGCGCTTGCAAAAACGAAAAAAAGCACGAACACTTCATGCCTCTTTCGGTACAAGAAGTTCGTGCTTTTGTAAGCGCATAATAGGTTCTTCTATTCGCAATATTAGCAGCATTCTGAAAAGCAAGCAGAGCAACTGGCGTTCAACCTGCTGGTGCTGGTGGGAGCTATTAAGGGCTGTGACCGTATCGTGAAAGAAATTATGCAGAGATCTATTGCAAAGAAACGATATCCCTGTACCTGAACTAGACGATTGACTTCTGCTCTTCCAGCGTTTTTGCTGGCAGAGCTTTTTACCGGCATGGAGGTCGGACGAGGTGGCCTAAACATTCCGACAGGGTGGCCCAATCTGTTCGTGCAGATGGAACTTCGGTTCTTGGATGTATGGCTGTGTCGCTTTAGACCGTGAAAGTGTCGCTAAAACTCCGTACAAGCGTCGCTCCTGCACCGATATATGCACACAAGCACAGCGCCGGTTTGTTAGGTATCTATTGAAGCTCTCACGTGTGAAAAAATTACAGATAATCTTGTCAACGGCGAATATTTGAGCCACCTAATGGCTTCCCGTATAATAGATGTAGACTACTATGCGGGAGGCGATAGAAAGGTGGTCACATCGGTGGATGTCTACAAATCAATCCGCGCGCTGCAACTTGAAGGAGTAACCAGTCAGCGTGCAGCAGCTAAAATTCTGGGAATTTCTAGAAACACAGTCAAGAAATATTGGATGGGCGACGCAGTTCCATGGGATCGGAAAGCCTACCAGCGAGAAGCCTCTGTCATAACGCCAGAAGTAAAGCAGTTCATTGAGCACTGCCTCGATACAGATGCTGCGGAGGGTGTAAAGAAGCAGCGTCACACAGCACGGCGGATTTACAACCGGCTCGTAGAAGAATTTGGTTACACGGGCAACGAGTCTGCCATCCGAGCGGCAGTTCATGAAGCCAAGGCAGAGCGCAAGGAAAATGAAGTTTTTATTCCATTGAGGTTTGCTCCTGGTCAGGCACTCCAAATCGACTGGGGAGAAGCCACGGTAAAACTGGCCGGCGAGAAAGTAAAGGTAAATCTGTTTTGTGCGCGTATGAGTTATAGCTGCGCACCCTATGTTATTGCTTACTGGCGGCAAAACTTGGAAAGCTTTCTCGATGCCATTATCCATACGCTTAATTATTTTGGCGGCGTTCCTCGATCCATGATTTTTGACAACGCTCGTGTGGCTGTAAAGAGTGGTTTTGGTGCCCATGCAGCAGCACAGGACGATTATTCCAAACTGGCCGCACACTACGGATTCCAGCCTGTATTTTGCAATCCGGCATCCGGAAATGAAAAGGGTCTTGTAGAGAATCTGGTAGGATATATCCGGCGCAATGTATGTGTGCCGCTGCCTCAAGTGGATTCTTTGGAAGATCTCAATACAAAGCTGTTAGAGCAGTGCGCCAAATACATGAACCACAAAATCGACGGACGTTCTCAGAAAGTGGGACAGATGCTGGCCGAAGACCAGGCGCATCTCCACCCGCTTCCCAAATATGTTCTCGATATTTCAAAGAAAGCCTACCCGAAAGTCAATCGCTATTCAACGGTTCTCCTTGATACCAATTACTATTCCGTTCCTTGCAAATACAGGGGAAAAGACACCACTGTAAAGGCCTATCCCAATAGAGTTGAGATTTGGATCAATGGCCTTCTGGTGGCCACCCATGACCGCTGCATGGGTCGAAAGCAGGAATCTCTGGATTTACGGCACTATTTGCCAATCTTAGAGAGGAAAAGGCGTGCAATTCGTTACGCTCGTCTGGTTTTGAATGCAGTGCCTGCTGAATTCTTGAATTGGATGGAAAAGCAGCATTTGAACTCCAAGCAGATGGTTGAATTGCTGGAGCAGTGTTTGACAGATGGCTACTTGGCTGTTATGCAACGTGATCTGCCGAACCCGGATACGTCGATTGCAAAAAACGATGTTCCTGTTTTGTCCGTTGATCTGAGCCAGTATCGCACCTTGGACAGACGAAGAAAATGTTTTCATCTTGATAGATGTGTACTGCGCTTACAGTTTTGGGTATACGGTATGTAGGGGAGAGCAACAGATCAAGGATGACGTGGGCAAGAGTTGGTTTTACGTGATAGTCCATCCATTCCTCATCATCAAAATCCAAATCATCTTCTTGCGGAACAGCATCGATCTCATGCAGATAGGTGCTGATTTTCGAGGAAATAGTTTTAAGGATAGCAGATTTCTTGAGCAATGTTTTCATTATAATCACCTCTACATTTAAGCATAGATGATTATTTGACTGCTGTGTTGTATTTTTGCTTGCTACCCTTGAAAAACACCAGTTTTTAGTATAGTATAAGGCTGTGGGAAAGTTCTCACAGCTTTGCCGCTCGAAACTTTGCACACCTCTACGCGGTGGGCGGCAGGCAACACAGTGATGTGACTAAGGGGCAGAGAATAATTAAAGCCGAATCATTTCGTTGAGCTTGAGGTAATATTATGCTTTATGACGGATTTGTTGAAATCGCAGAGAGGTTGGTTCCATATCGATACATAGACGGAAAGATCATTATTTATTTTGGATTGAATCCAGTATCATTACCCGATGGAATTGATACGCTGGAGACAAGATGTATCGGCTGTCTTACATCAAAATCCACTCTGTTCAAACTAACAATGCCGTTGCAAAATAGCAGAACATTGCAGGAAAACGGTGAGGCAATTGATATAGTAGCTTTTAACCATAAGTGCGATGTTGAATTTAGTGTTGAAGACTATGGCGATGGCGCAGTATATACAGAAGTGCGCTTCGATTTCCCGGAGTTGGATTATTTTTGCCCCTCTTCGAATATGTGTAATATCGAAGAGGGAAAGGCAGAAGTTATTATGCCTCCTATTTATTCACTGAATGACCAGATTCGTTATAAGGAAACAGATGTCAAGGTTGCGTTAAGGACTTTTACATCGATTAACTATGAGGTTAAAGCCGTTGCTGAAACAAAAACTAATCTGGTACTAACTTTTCCAGGAACCACTGATTTTGACTATATTTCTGGTCTTTATAATTCAGTGAAGGCATTTTTTGCATTCATTTGTAATCGGCAAAATATTGCGCTTCATCATGCGATGCTAATAGGGACCTATGTGGGAAAGCAAATCAAAGATGGTCATGTTGTTGAGAAGAGAAAATGGCTATCATCTCGGTTTGTCCCGGCTGAAAAGTACATTGAACCAGATGAAGATAGCAAAATCATAGCAAAAACAATAAGGTTGGAATACTATAAACCGCAATTTGTCAATCTTTTTCAAATGTTTTTTGAAAAGAAAACTGGGGAGAATGCACTACTTGGATCTGGTGAAATTCATGCATCAGTAAAATATAGAAACCTGATTGATCTAAAGCAAAGTTTGCATATCATCTCTGCGTTTGAGTTTTATGTCAGAACGCTTCTTCCTGAAATGCATTCGCAAAGTTCTATTGATTTTTGCAAGGATGTATCAGATTTTTTGGATAGCTATATTGATAGTCATTCGGGAAAGTTAAAAGCAAAGGCTAAAAGCTTTAAGAAGGGACTAAATCCGAGTATGTCTTTGTCTGAAAAAATGAGAAAAGTCATAGATGGCTATGACGGATGGAGTCCGGTTAAGCCAATACTAAAGGATTGGTTTGGAAATGATTATGAATTATTAATGAAAGCCGCAAATGACTGGCGTAATGAATTGGCGCATGAAAAACGCTCATATGAGCCAGATTTAAATACTGTTAAAGCTGTGCGCCTGGTAGAACATTTAAATTACTGTATTGTGTTGCGAAAAGCCGGCTATAACGATGATGAAATCTCAGCAATTCTGGAATGCACACTTGCAAGGTGAAATATCGACATCCAATCCCGTACAGTGCTATACTGACCACGATACATAAAAGCGGAGGTATCGTCCCATGCCCAGAACTAAAGGAAGCAAGAATCACGCTAAGACCGGCTTCGATGCTCAAATTGCAAAGTTGCAGAAAGACAAGGCGATGCTCGATGAAGGTCTTTCCAAGACGGTCGCCCAGATCGAAGAGCTGAAAACCGACATCAAGTCCCTGCGTGAAAGTCTAAAGCCGCAGAAGGCGGAGATCAAGCAGACCGAGAAAGAAATCGCAAAGCTGGAGGCCAAGAAGGCTGCCGCTGAGGCGAAGGCTGCCGAAGCGGCTAAGAAGGTTGAGGCTGAGGCTGTGCTAAAGAAGCTGCTGGCATCCGGTATGACGGCAGATGAGATTCTTGAAAAGCTGAAATAAAGGAATATGCCGTTGGACTGAATTCCAGAAGTTCACACGGCGTATTCTTAAGCACGATATATAGTTTGTGACGGAAATAAAAATGAGGTGAAAACCAGTGAGTAATACACGCGCACGCAAGCCCGGCGGTGGGCGGAAGCCATCAAAGCCAGAGTACAGTGCAGCCAAGAACCTAGCACAGCAGATGAAAGCGGCTGCTGACCTCTATACGGAAAAAATGAGTCTGCAAGCCACCGCAGACGCACTGTCCCTCAACCCCATCAAGGTTCGGAAGCTGCTTATCACCGCCGGAGTCTACGAGTCAGATACCGCAAAGTTTGTCCGGCAGACCTTCAATACCTTCAGAGAAACACAAAGCTACTCCACTGCCGTCACCTCCACTATGTCGGCTTTGCAGTTGTCCCGCCCTTCTGTGACCGCTTATCTGCCGTATGAGAAAGGCGTGTACTTCCCGGAGGAAGCTGAAGCGACGAATATCAGTGCCGGGGCAGAGAGGCAGCGACACTACCGAGCTGTGGTTGCGCTGAGGAAGAACCCCTGCGAAGAAAACCTCTGGAAGTGCGTGGTGGCTTTTCGGGGATATAAGTTCAAGACTCTGTCCGGCTTGCCCTTTACTTGTAAGCTGAAGAAGGGCAGGGGAGAGGAGTTTACCAAGGAACTGTGGATCGACCGCAGAGAGGAAAGCAAGAGTCTTGCTTGGAGTTCTGTGATGCTGGCGTATCACAATATTGGTAAAATCGGAGAGGTGATGGACAGACCCAAGGCGCTGGGAGATATCCGGGGTGTGTCGTATATCTATGGACTGTTCTACCGCTTTGGCTTGATCGACGTGCCGGAAAAGGTTAAGGAGAAGATGACGATGTGATAAGGACACGGGAGTATAGTTTGTGACAGAAATAAAACTGCCCTCCGTGGATACCACAGAAGGCAGTCAGTTGGCTTATTCCCATTCCTCATTCCTAGCCCGCAGAAGATCCTGTACTTCTCTTTCGGTTGCCGGGCGGATGGCAGGTCTGTTCTGGTGGTCCGTTTTGCCGCAGTCTGGGCAACGGTCGGGCAGCGACTCTGCCTCAAAGCAGTAATGGCAGACATCGCAGAAATAGTAGTTCACGACATTTTGCACTTCCAATCTGTGTTTTGTCATAGTCTTATGTTTCATCAGGATACTTTTCTATCCAAAGGTAGTCCTCAATACTAGTGATGCCCTCACCGGCAAGATCGGCAATGTCATCGAAGGGAATGATGACCGGCAGCTTTTTCTCAATGCCCACAGCTTTTCTATCACTGTCCTGCATGACTTTCAGTTCCCGATAAACGGGGTCGATTATAACAACTGTGCCAGTCAGACTTATGTACTTACCGGTACTTTCTGCGGTCTTCATAAAGTACCGCACTACGACCTTCATGCCTTTCTTTACCTGCAGGAGCTTGTCGGATAAGTCGTTCTTCTCCTCATCGGAGAGCTCTACCTTCTTCACCAGCAGCTTGCTGGCTCCCTCGCTGGAAATTTCATCATCGAAGCCACGCAGCGCGGCGAAGGGGCTGAATATCTTTGCCCGGTTTGAGAGTGCCATCCGGGGATGCTTTACGGGTGGCTCTGGGCGGCTGAGATGGAGGATGTCCGCATACTTCTGTGCGACGTTTCGCCCTTCTTTGGTATTCTTGAAGTCTGCCATAGATTCCTCCTTGCTGCGTTATTTGGCCTTGTGGCCGCCAATCTGACCATTCCGCTCTCGCATAGTGGCTCCTTCCAGATAGTTGGTGCCCTTCAGAACAGCGTTTTTTCCGAACTTCTTCTTGATACCGAGCATGGTCACCTGTAGCGATTTCTCTCGTTCCAGTTTGCTGGTGTCGGTGAACAGATCCACTTGCAAGATGCCCTGATCCTTGACCACACGGTTTGCTGCGATTGTTATTCTCCGCACAGTCAGATTTCTGTTGGCGATGCGGTCGAACAGTTCCGTGGTAGCAGCCTTCAGTTGGCTGCTGAGATTAGTCGGGTTATCCAGCCGTGTACTGCCGTGGGCACCCTTCGGGACAGTGCGACCGTAGTGATCGATGTGGACAGGACCGTGATAGATGCCCTTGTCGCAGTTCTCCCGGTCATAGCCGATGTCCAGTGTCAGGCTGTCCGTGACCAGTCCCTTGTCCGTGAGTTGGAATACCAGACTGTCGGTCATCTCCTGGACGATGATTCGAGCCCTATCATAAGGATAAGGACAGGAGAGTACTTGCCCCTCGGACAGGCTGTTGGTTTCGGGGCGATAGGCGTTGATCTCCTTCATCCCGCAGGGTTCCAGCCCCCAGGCATGGTCGATGAGAATCTCAGCATCTATACCGAACTCCTTATATAGTATCTCAGGAAAGTGAATGCTGGCTCTTGCCAGCTCACCCATTGTATGGATGCCATGCTTTTCCAGTCTGCGGACGGTGCCCGGGCCAGTCTGCCAGAAGTCCGTGAGAGGCTTATGATCCCAGAGCAGATATCGGAAGGATTCTTCGTCAAGCTCTGCGATGCGGACACCGTCCCTGTCCGGGGCAGCGTGCTTGGCAGTAATGTCCATTGCCAGCTTCGCTAGGTATAGATTGGTGCCGATCCCGGCAGTGGCGGTGATGCCGGTGGTGTACAGTACCTCCCGGATCATGGTCATGGCGAGGTCGTGGGCAGACATTTTATAATGCGTAAGGTATGCGGTGGCATCGATGAACACCTCATCGATAGAATACACCACAATGTCCTCTGGAGCAATGTACTTGAGATAGATGCCGTAAATCTGCCGTGAAATCTTCTCATAGTACGCCATCCGAGGCGGCGCTACCAGATAGGATACCTCAAGAGAGGGGTCTGCTGCAAGGGCAGTGGCATCGTAGGACGCAGCCGCAAGAGAGGGAACCCCATCTTTGTACACAGCGGTCTTGTTCCGGATGGCATCTCGCAAACGACCGTTGTTGATCTCTTTGACACGCTGCACGACCTCGAACAGTCGAGCTCGACCGGGAATGCCGTAGGACTTCAGCGATGGGGACACAGCCAAGCAGATGGTTTTCTCCGTGCGGCTGGCATCGGCCACGACCAGATTGGTGGTCAGCGGATCGAGATGCCGTGCGGCGCATTCTGCCGAGGCATAATACGACTTGAGGTCTATTGCCAGATACGTGCGCTGCGCCATGCTGTGTCGCTCCATTTCTGTGGTGAATTTCGCAATGTCATTTGCTTGCTTTTTCAAGTTCCTTGATTTTTTCCTTAAGAGAATCGATTTCCTGCGTTTGCCGATGGAAAATCTCGCGGTTAGCTTGCTCGTTTTTGTTATAGGCCAGAGCAAGAACCACCAGAGCCAGACGAAGTTCCTCGTCTGGAATGATTTTGCAGGCTTTAATCATTTCATCTTGGTCGGTAATCTCGGCAAGTGTACTCAGTTTCTCAAAGATGGTCATTGATAAAACCCTTTCGTTGGATGAGCTTATTGTGCCGTCCGCTCCACATACCAGCGGCCGAGCCGTCCGGTAAAGCGAGGGTCGATGTGTTCAAAGAACAGGTGCTTCTCCTGTCCTTGAATCAGCACTGTGAAACAGTCGCCGTTGCAGTCGTTGTCTGCGGTTCCTGCCGGCCGGAAGTCCCGGACGGTTTCGATAGGAAAGGTCCTGCCGTCCGCCCAGGTGATGGATGTTGGCTGCATATAGCCGGTTGAATCAAACTCCGAGGCGACCTTTACATAGACACGCTCGATCTTGATTCGTTTGGGTATCGCCATGTGGGTCACCTTCGATTCCTTAGTGCTTGGCCCGCAGGAAGCGGTTGTCAATATCAACAGGCAGTTGGAGGTGCTCACCCCGGCGGATCAGGCTGTACATCTTAAACGCAAAAAAAGGCGCTGGAATGCAGAGCTCTTTGGCAACGCTGAAAAAGTCGGTGTTGCCGGAGTGAATCAGATCCAGCACCTCCTCATCATCCAGTAACAGATCGGCGGCGAAGAAATTGGCCTCCCTTTCCAGTCTGCCGGTGGCCTGATAAATGTCGAAATCCTGCATGGCTTGACAGCGCAGATGATTTGAGTGCTCAAAGATATGGCCCAGTTCGTGACCGGCAATGACACGCTGTTCCTCGTAGGGAAGATGAGGATTGACTGCTATGTATCGGACACGATTTACAATCGTAGCGAAGCCACGCAGACCATCCGCATCGAGTGATCTGGCAGGCCAGAGCTTTGTGTTGGGCAGCGCATCAATCAATTCAAAAGGGTCACGGGTACCATATTTCTGAATCAGTTTTTGAGTATCGTCAAAGGTTTGAAGTTGTGTCATTCTTTCACCAACTTTCTGGCAGAAAATCAGGTGTCGTTATCTTCGGCATTCTTCCGGTATTTCTTCGGCGTGAACTTTTCACGTGCCACCTTCTTGGAATCCATAAAAATCCGCTGCATTTCAATGGCAAACGCCTTCTGATCTTCCTCCGAAAGAGAACCGCCGGCGAATAGCTCACGAGTTTGGCTGAGAATCTCGCTGGCCTGAGCTTGACCGCGCCGCCCATAGAAGGAGCCTACCTCGGTCATGAACTCCTCATTTTCGGTCATCAGATAATTGACGTCCGTTTCAAGCAGCTCGGCCAGCTTTGCATACATATCGCGAGTGCGGGGATAGGTGGTACCGGCCTCATAACCGCCAATGGTACGGCGGGTTACGCCCATCTGTTTCGCAAGTTCCTCCTGAGACCACCCCTTCTGTGTGCGGAGGTCTTTTAGTTTTTCCCCGAAGTTCATTGCTAGTGCTCCTTTCCCTAGATGATGTTTTCCCTGGACGTTTGCTCTAAATGTGTTATTGACAAGAGCTAAGAGCGTCGTTATAATCGAAATGGGAAAACAGATTTCACATTTATTATATCAATGGGAAAATAACCTGTCAAGAGGTTTGCGTTAAAATGAGAAGCTTATTTTCTCATAGTGTGCAAAAGAAGAACCAGCAAAGAGGCTGATAGAAAACGAGGGGGCGAGGAATTGGAGTGCTTTTCGCATGATATCGGACCGGTTGTCCGTATGGCTCGACCGGAAAATTCCAATGAAATAGATGAATATGTGAATCCGTTCTGCACAGAACTGGACGAAATCGGATCTTTTCAGAGCTACTGTATCGGGCACTTTGAGCACGAGTGGTTGGATGCGCTGGGCCAGATGATCGCGGAGAGGCGAGTACCGATTACGGATGCACCGAGGGTGGATGATCCAACAGAGCTGCGCCACATGGATAGCGGGTACATTCATAGGATGGAGTTTTCACGTCTGGATCGGGGCACTTCTATGCGGATGCCATCGTATAATGAAGCCAACGGATTAGAAAAGATTCTGCCGCAGACATTGACGTACACTTAAAGCAAAGTGTCAAAACTTATTTTGCTGTGAGCGCGGACACACTTATGAGCAGGCGATGGACAGATTGACGGTGTCTTTTGCCAGGCCGCGATAAAACTGCCAATTAAAATTATAACGAGGTATCCTCCATTTTTATAATGGAGGATACCTCGCTTTTTGTTTATATATGTATAACCCATTTATAGTATAATAACACATAAGCCGACATTTTTCAACAAATCATGTAATATTAAATTGTACCGGATTTGAAATTGTCAATTTCACCAGATATACCGGATTTTTTTGTCAGCAAAGCAACCAATATGTGACAATTGTTATCAAATCAAGGCTTAGTATGGGGGAAGTTTCACATGGCAAGACGAGGAGAGAACATTCGCAAGCGTAAAGATGGTCGTTGGGAGGGTCGATATATCAAGGGCCGCAAGCCTGATCGAACAGCAGCTTGGGGATATGTATACGGACACAGTTACACCGAAGTAAAAAAGAAAATGACAATGCGCAAGGCCGAGGTCAGAGCCTGCGCACTGTCGGAACAGAATCCAACATTTCAGGAGCTTTCTCATAATTGGGAAGGCTCCATTTCTTTAGGGGTCAAAGCGTCGACAATTACACACTATCAGTATACTTTGGAGCATTACATAATTCCTGTACTTGGCGACTATCGTGTGCAAGAGTTGGATGAATATACCTTAGAAAGGTCGTTGCTTGAGATTATCACGCCAACAGACAACAGCCACAAACCATTAGGGGCGACTATGGCGCGCGAATGTCTTGTGCTTGTACGCCGCATTTGCCGATATGCAGCACACTTGCACCTTATGCGATCACTTGAGATTGACGTTAAGATGGCAAAACCACCTATGGCTACGCCTGCTACGCTCAGCAAATCTGAACAGCAATGCTTGCAGAGCTATGTTGAATTTGCCCCAACTACTCGGAAGCTTGGTTCGCTGCTCATGATGCAGATGGGACTGCGCATAGGTGAAGTCTGTGGTCTACAGTGGGCTGACTTTGATTTAGATCATGGCATTTTATCCATTGAACGGACAGTAAAACGAATTTATGTGGGCACAGGCCAGACGAGGGTTGTCATTCAATCGCCAAAAACGCGAAGCTCTGAGAGAAAAATCCCGATTCCTCACGGCATTTTGGGAATGCTGAAGCAGTTACAGCAGAAAGGAAGCTGCAAAGCCTGGTTTTTGACGGGCAATGAATCCAAACCTGTTGAGCCGCGCTGCTACCGCAAAAGTGTACACTGCTATCTCAAAGGAGCGGGCGTTACGGTAGTGAATCCTCATGCGTTGAGACATACTTTTGCAACGACCTGCTTGCAGGCAGGCTGCAACATAAAAACGTTGAGTGAACTGTTGGGGCATGCCAGCTCTGACATTACATTAAAGCGTTATGTGCATACCTGTTGGGAGTGGAAGCAGAATGAGATGAACCGCATTTTCCAGTAATTGATGGTCAGTCAAAGGGGCAACGGCAGCATAACCACCTATCTTCGCTGTTTTATGGTATAAGTTTTCCATTATAAAAATGGATGACACCTTGCGAGGAAGTGAGGTGGACAATATGGCGCTGGACCTGTATGAGCATAATGCGAATGCTTACATGGTCGCGTGCGAGATGATGGACAAGTACGGCAAAGCTGCTATTGTTCACCCAACCGGCACGGGTAAGAGCTATATCGCGTTCAAGCTCATTGAAGACCACCCCCATGAGGTGATTATCTGGCTGTCACCTAGTGAGTACATCTTCAAGACACAGCGGGAGAGCTTACTGCGGCAAGACCAGGACTTCCCGCTTCAAAATGTACGATTTTATACGTATGCTAAGCTGATGTGCAGTACACCGGAGCAGCTTAACCAGATAGCAGAACAGAACCCCACCTACGTTGTATTGGATGAGTTTCATCGAATTGGTGCGGAATTTTGGGGTGAGAGCACGCAAAGGCTGTTGGCTCTCTGCCCACGTGCAAAACTGCTGGGTTTGACCGCCACCAATGTACGCTACCTCGATAATAACCGCGATATGGCCGAGGAATTGTTTGACGGTCATGTTGCTTCCGAAATGTCCCTGGGCGAAGCCATCGTCCGGGGTATTTTGCCTGCCCCGAAGTATGTAACCACCGTGTTCAAGTATCAGCAAGATTTAGCGCGGTATCAAAATCGTGTGAATAATCTGCGCAGCCCCGGCATTCAGGACGTGAACCAGAAATATCTGGACGCCCTAAAGCGCGCCCTGGGGCAGGCGGAGGGACTGGACAAGGTCTTTGCCCGCCACATCACCAACAAAAGCGGCAAGTACATCGTGTTCTGCTCCGGCAAGGAACACATGGACGAGATGATTTCCCATGTGCCGCAGTGGTTTGCCGCCATTGACCCCGCGCCGACGGTTTATCGGGCTTTGTCCGAGGACCCATCCACCGACAAAGCCTTTGCTGACTTTAAGGCGGACAGCAGCGACCACCTCAAGCTGCTGTTCTGCATTGATATGCTCAATGAGGGCGTACACGTTGCGGGCATTTCGGGTGTGATTCTGTTCCGCCCGACCGTTTCACCCATCATCTACAAGCAGCAGATCGGGCGCGCCCTGACGGCAGGGGACAGTGCCACACCGCTGATTTTGGATGTGGTCAACAACTTCGAGGGACTGTCCAGCATCAGCGGCTTGCAGGACGAAATGACCGCCGCCGTGCAGCGTCTGTACGCCAACGGCGAGTGCGACAAGGTTGTCACCGACCACTTTGAGGTCGTGGAGCAGGTGCATGACTGCCGCGTTCTGTTTGAGCAGCTGCAAAGCAGCCTGTCCTCAACGTGGGATCATTACTTCTCCGAGGCAAGCATCTACTACGCCGAAAACGGCAATCTGGACATCCCCAGACGCTACAAAACGCCGATGGGGCTGAGCCTTGGCGCATGGCTGCAAATGCAGCGGCAGATTCGCAGCGGCAAATGCACGGGCAGCCTGACCGAGCAGCAAATCGAGCGACTGGACAGTATCGGTATGCGCTGGGATAGTTACAACGACCTTGCGTGGACGCGTGGGCTGGCGGCGGCAGAGCAGTATTATGCCAAACACGGTGACCTGCTGGTGCCCGTGGGCTGGGTGACGGATGATGGCTTCCTCTTGGGAACCTGGGTGTGCAACCGACGCGCCGAAAAGGCTGCGGGAAAACTCGACGATGACAAGATAGAGGAACTCGAAAACATCGGCATGGTGTGGGACGCCTTCAGCGAAAAGTGGGAGCGCGGCTTTGCAGCAGCTGCCCAATATTACGCCGAACACGGCAATCTAGTCATGCCTGTGTCCTACACAACCAAAGACGGCTTGCGTCTGGGTGTTTGGGTAAGAAATCAGAAGCAAACCTATGCAAATGGCACGCTGCAACAGGAAAAAGCCGCGCGGCTGGAAGACATCGGAATCCGGTGGGAACAGAATAATTATGACTTCCAGTGGAGTGAAGCTTATGCGGCAGCCAAGCGGTATTTTGAGGAATACGGAAGTTTGAATGTCCCCATCGCCTATACCACAGCGGATGGCATTGCCCTCGGCAAGTGGGTGGCGCGCCAGCAGTATGCACGCAACAATCCGGGCAAGAGCAACTGCAAGCTCACGCTGCAGCGCGTAGCGCTGCTGGACGCTATCGGTATGCAATGGGAAAAGCCGGATCCGTGGCAGCATCGGTATGAACAGGCACAGGATTATCTGCAGGAACATGGCAACCTATTGATTCCTGCTAAATACAAAACAGATGACGGTATCTGGCTGGGGCGCTGGCTCTATGAGCAAAAGGTGCTGCTGCGTAAGCAGTCACCGAAGTTAAGTGTAGACAAAATAGATAAGTTGCGGAAGCTGTTGGGCGAGGAACCGGCAGAAAAAGTAGGGTAAGGTTTAAGGAGAAATCATGACAAGGTTTAAGCACGATTTGATTTTACGGATCATGAAAACACTGGACGCGGTTTTGGTAACGATCCCGTTTGCACTATGCTGGTATTTGTACTATGCAAAGCACATTGCATCGCCATTTTACGCAAAGGGCGATTATCTGGTGGTGGCACTGTTCTTTGTGCTGTTCATCATCTTTGGGCGCGTATACGATGCCTTGTTCATGTCCATGCAGCGCATTTCCGAGATCGTCTACGCACAGTTCTTGGCAGTAGCGGTCAGCGATTTCATTATGTACATTGTGATTTGGCTGCTGAGCAAGCACCTGCCCAACATTTTGCCGGGCGTTGCGGCGTTGATCGGGCAGGTGATTTTGGCAGCCGTCTGGGCATATAACGCGCACCACGCGTATTTCAAGATTTTCCCGCCGCAGGCAACGGCTGTGATTTACGACATCCGCCAAGGTATGGAAAAACTGATTGGCAAGTATGGGCTGGACGATAAATACAAGGTTGTGCTTACCGCCACGGCAGATGAATGCATTGCGAACCTTGCCATGCTGGACGGCGTCAGCACGGTGTTTATGAGCGGCATTCATAGCCATGACCGCAATGTGATTCTGAAGTACTGCGTGGAAAATAACATTGGTACATTTGTTATCCCGCGCATCGGGGACACCATTATGTCCGGCGCGTATCCGATGCACATGTTCCACCTGCCGATGCTGAAGGTGGGGCGCTACCATCCGCAGCCGGAGTATTTGTTCATTAAACGTCTGCTGGACATTGTGATTTCTGCTGTTGCGCTGGTCGTTCTCAGCCCGATTTTCCTTGTCACGGCGATTGCCATCAAGGCGACCGATCACGGTCCGGTGTTTTATAAGCAGATTCGCCTGACCAAGGACGGCAAGGAGTTTGGCATCCTGAAATTCCGCAGTATGCGCGTTGACGCAGAAAAGGACGGCGTAGCCCGTTTGTCCAGCGGCGACCATGATGACCGCATCACGCCTGTCGGGAAGGTGATTCGCGCTTGCCGCATAGATGAGTTGCCGCAGCTTGTCAACATTCTGAAAGGTGAGCTTAGTATCGTGGGTCCCCGCCCCGAACGCCCTGAAATTGCTGCCCAGTACTGTGAGGAAATGCCGGAGTTTTCCCTGCGCTTGCAGGCAAAAGCTGGTCTGACCGGCTACGCGCAGATTTACGGCAAGTACAACACGACCCCCTACGACAAGTTGGTTATGGACTTGATGTACATAGCACATCCCAGCATTGTCGAGGATCTCAAGATCATGTTTGCGACAGTGAAGATCCTGTTTATGCCTGAAAGCACCGAGGGTGTGGCAGAGGGTCAGACCACTGCAATGAGTGGAGAAAACCACTAAAAATCGACGTTTTATACATTTCTCGCTGTCAAAAGTTGGAAGAAAATCCAAAGTGGAGTCAGGCATAAATGCGGCTCTTACAGTAGCGTTAAAGCTAAAGTTGGCAAAATGCCCGGTATGAAGCTGAAATACGGCTTATAACAGTGCAAAATGCCGATACCATGGGCGTGAGAGAGGGCAAAATGAGGTTGAATTGAGGCTTTTACACCCCGAAAGAGCCCTTTTATTGATGCGACGGTAGCTCGTGGGTTTATGTCTGATTGCACTGTGAGGGTATTAACGACACTGCGGCGATTATCACATAACGGTTTTGGGGCTGAGCAATGATAGCCTCATCTGCGATTTCATCCCGGTCTTGGAGATAACAAGGCGGATGTGAGTAAGATGGTGATAAACACATGGTCGAAGAGATGCCCATTCGTGTGGGGGAATCCGGCAAAAGCAAGGGAGCTACTGTAGCGTGGATGAGTGGAATCTGGAATAAAGGCAGGGGCTACTGTAGCAAGTATTGGTGCTATTAGGACTAAAAACGAGAGCTATCATAGCGTCAAAAATGGTGCAATTTAGAGCGTAGTAGAGACCCAATGCAACGGTACAAGACATAGCGGCAGTGTGACTAACACTGCTGAGGACGATTAGAAGAGCTTTATATAAGGAATAAACGGCTAAAAGTACAAATGTGAGGTGATATTGTGAAAAACAAAGAAGCAAACTTTCAGATTCTAAAAATAGCTGCGATGCTGATGATTGTTTCACATCACCTTGTGGCAAAGAATGCATTTAACATTGACACGCAGGTTATAGGAATAACAGGTAATAAACTTGCATTGCAGATACTAGGGAACAACGCTTTTATTGGCAATAACCTGTTCTTTTTGGTTTCGGCGTGGTTTCTGAGCAAAAAAACAGATGAAAAGGTAGATCTCAACTATTCGGCAAGGTCGTGCTGGAAAATTGAAAAAACGGTTTTATTTTACGGACTCTCAATGTGTATTGGCGCATTTATTTTCGGGGGGGGGCAGAGCAAAATATTACTGCTCCGATCTGTATTTCCAACACTGACAGGAATGTGGTGGTACCCAACAACGTACATGATTTTTCTTTTGATCTGGCCTTTCTATCACAAAGCACTTATGGGGTTCTCTGTGGATGTCCTAAAGCAGTTTACGACAGTCATGCTTGTGATTTGGAGTGTTTCAACAATTGTTCCGTTTGTAAATTGGGGCGCTAATAATTTGCTTGCGTTTTTAATGCTGTACTCAATTGTGATATTGATTAAAAGAATGGGAATAACGTATGAAACCCATAAATCAGAATTCAAAGCACTGGTACTGATTCCGTACATCGTTGCAGTTATAAGTATTATTGTACTTGATTTAGTAGGAAAAAAGATATCCTCTGCTGCAGAGTATAGTTGTTATTTTATGCGTGGAAATTATCGTCCTGTTTCTATGATGGTATCGATTGGATTCTTTATGTGGGGAACTTCATGGAAGGTAAGAACCAACAAAGTAATTGACTATTTGGCAGAAGCAACTTTTGGAGTTTACCTCTTTCATATGTATCCGGCTAATATGACGTATCTCTTTGAAAAGCTGTTTTTACTTCAGCGAGTGATTGAAAAACCATACGCCGTTTTATGGGTTGCTGCAGTTACCGCTATCATTTTTGTAGTAGGAGTTGCAATTGACTCGTTGCGAAAGGCGATGTTCTCTAGCCTTGAATTTTTGACAAATTTGATTCGAGCAAAAAATAACTCAGCATGTAGCTGAGAAAATGTGGCTCAGACTCTTTGAGATGAGTCTGGGCTGTTTTAGTGGGAGAGAAATTCGAGATGAAAAAAGTACTTCTAGTGACATTCTCAGACAATGCGGATCATCAGGACATAAGCTTTGGCATGTTTGAAAGCATTTATATGTCGGAAAGTGATAACTGCGATATTTGGATTATGGGAATCAATAATCCAAAGGTCCCTGTTATGGATACTCCCCATACACATTTAGTTGACTGTCCAAAGCGGCCTGGAATTGAAAAGAAAACTTTTGACATTAGGGAATTACATAAAATTATAAAGTGGATTAATTCCAAGAATTTTGATGTGATTTTCTTTGAAACGCTGCATGTTTGGAATCTTGCTATTATGATGTTCTGCCATAAGAATACTGTGATTTTTCAAATGATTCACGATCTTATTCCTCATAAAGGCGACAAACAAGAAAAAAGTGTTCATTTGATGAACAAAGCAGTCTGCAAGCTGGCTGATTACATTGTTTTGTGTAACGAGAAATATGTCTCAAAGGTTACGGAAATTTATGGTGTACCACAGGAGAGAGTTCGCTTCGTTGATATGTGGCGGAGATTTCCGAGGTATACAGAACCTAGCTATTCAAGACGGGCTTTATTCTTTGGACGAATGAATCCTTATAAAGGAGTAGATAATCTGCTGGAAATTGCAAAAAAATGCCCTGAGATTCAGTTTGATGTCGTGGGTCGTGTTGATCCTCAAGTACAAGAACTGGTAGATGAATTGAAAAAGCTGCCAAATGTTATGATGAATAATGGATATGTAACAGATGGGGAAATGGCAAAAGCATTCATTAAGGCAGATTGGATTGTACTTCCGTATAATTCTGCAACGCAATCTGGTGTAGTTATAGACGGCTACCGATTTGGACGTCCATGTATAGCGTTTAAAGTTGGTGCAATCGCAGAACAGGTATGCGAAGGAGTTAGCGGATACCTTATTCCAGAGGGTAATAATGCAGCATTTGCAGATAAGTTAAGAGAAGCGGTCTGTATGAGCGAAGATGAGTATAAGAAGATGTCGCAGAATGCTTATGAATATGGAAATAAAAAATATTCGGCAGAAGGGGCAATCGATCGATTCATGAAATTGATTTCTTGATAGAAGAGAAAGGATTTGTTTATGAATATTGTTCTTTTGTCCGGTGGCTCCGGCAAGCGTCTGTGGCCTTTGTCCAATGACATTCGCTCCAAGCAGTTTATCAAGATTTTCAAGAAGGAAGATGGCACCTATGAGTCGATGGTGCAGCGTGTCTATCGCCAGATCAAGAAGGTAGACACGGATGCAACTGTGACGATTGCTACCAGCAAGACGCAGGTTTCTGCCATTCACAACCAGTTGGGCGAGGATGTGGGCATCAGTGTGGAGCTGTGCCGTCGGGATACCTTCCCGGCAATCGCGCTAGCAACTGCCTATTTGGTGGATGTGATGCACGTTGACCCTTCTGAATCCGTGGTTGTATGCCCGGTCGACCCCTATGTAGAGGATAGCTACTTTGAGGCGCTGAAAGAACTGTCAGAGCAGGCGGATAAATGCGAAGCCAATCTTGTGCTGATGGGCATCGAGCCGACGTATCCCAGTGAAAAGTACGGGTATATCATCCCGGAAAGTGCGGATCATGTGGCTACAGTCAAGACCTTCAAAGAAAAGCCGACTGCCGATGTGGCAGAGCAGTACATTGCGCAGGGCGCACTTTGGAACGGCGGTGTGTTTGCTTATAAGCTGGGCTATGTGATGAACAAGGCTCATGAGCTGATGGATTTTACCGACTATCAGGACTTGTTTGATAAGTACGATACATTGAAAAAAATCTCCTTTGACTATGCGGTGGTGGAGCATGAGCCGAAGATCCAAGTCGTTCGTTTTGCCGGTATGTGGAAGGATCTCGGCACATGGAACACACTGACCGAGGCAATGGAAGAAAACGTTATTGGTAAGGGCGAACTGAACGACAAGTGTTCCGGTGTCCACATCATCAATGAGATGGATGTTCCTGTGCTGGCCATGGGGCTGCATGATGTCGTTATCTCCGCATCGCCGGAGGGAATTCTGGTTTCGGATAAGGAGCAAAGCTCCTACATTAAGCCCTTCGTGGATAAGTTTGAGAAGCAGATCATGTTCGCAGAAAAGTCTTGGGGCAGCTTTAAGGTCGTGGACGTGGAAACCACCTCTCTGACCATTAAGGTAACGCTGAACCCCGGTCACAGCATGAACTACCACAGCCACAAGAACCGCGATGAGGTGTGGGTCGTTATTTCCGGCAAGGGCAAGACTGTTGTGGACGGTATGGAGCAGAGGGTCAAGGCAGGCGACGTGATCACTATGTCCGCCGGCTGCCGCCATACGGTTATGGCAGATACCGAACTGAAACTGATCGAGGTGCAGTTGGGCGAAGAAATCAATGTCCACGACAAGCAGAAATTTGAACTGGAATACTGATACAGCGCAGGAGGCGTATATGCCAAACGAGAATAAGCCTCTTTTGCTCCGACCGTCCGGTAAAGATTATCTTTGGGGCGGCAGCCGTTTAAATGATGACTTTGAAAAAAATATCGACCTGACTCCGCTGGCAGAAACGTGGGAATGCTCCACGCACCCCGATGGACCCAGCTATGTGGTGGGCGGTGCATTCGATGGGCAGGAACTGGCAGCGGTGCTGAAAACGCATCCGGAGTATCTGGGCGAGCGCCATTAGGGCGAAAACACGCTGCCAATCCTCCTCAAGCTTATTGACGCCAAGAAGGACCTGTCGGTACAGGTGCATCCCACCGATGCCTATGCGCAGGAGCATGAAGGCGGGCAGCTTGGCAAGACGGAAATGTGGTATGTGCTGGATGCCGGACGGGACGCAAAGCTGGTCTATGGGCTAAAAAAAGACTGCACAAAGGAAGAAATGCGCAGGGCGATTGCGGACGGCACGGTGATGAAATACCTGCAAAAGGTGCCCATTCATAAGGATGACCTATTTTTCATTCCTGCGGGGACGGTTCATGCCATCGGGGCAGGGGCGCTGGTGGCAGAAATTCAGGAAAGCTCCAACCTGACCTATCGCCTGTACGATTATGACCGCATCGGCAAAGACGGTAAAAAGCGTGAGCTGCATATCGACAAGGCACTGGATGTTGCAAATCTTTACAGCAGCGCGGAGCCGAAACAGCCGCTGCGTGTTCTGAAATATCGGCAGGGCGTGGCATCTGAGTTGCTGACCCGATGCAAGTATTTTGAGGTGTATCGGATGATCGTCAACACCGAACGACGCCAAACTGTGCATTACCGGGCGGATGAATTGGCTTTCCGTGTGATGCTCTGCGTAAACGGCTGCGGTACGATTTCCCATGAGAACGGAACCATTCCGTTCTATAAGGGAGACTGCATCTTTGTCCCGGCAGATTCCGTAACTCTAACCATTCATGGACAGGCACAGTTCCTTGATGTAAGAGGCTGATATATGGAAAAGTGGAAGACAATAAAATCTGAACCGCTTGTAGACAGCCGATGGGTCAAGGTGCGAAAGGATTCAGTGGACTTGCCGAATGGTCAGCACATTGATGATTTCTATGCCATTTCACTCAACGATGCAGCGGCTATTGTGGCACTGGATGATGCCGGAAATATAGTTCTGAAAAAAGAATATCGGTATTGCCTTGACCGTGACCTTATTGAAGTTCCTGCAGGAGGCTTTGAGAGAGGTGAAGATGGCTTGGCAGTTGCTAAACGAGAACTTCTGGAAGAAACTGGATATGCTTCGGACGACTGGCAATATATCGGAGCAACGGTAGAAAGCTCGGCAAAGCTAACGAACTATATGCATCTATTTTTTGCCAATCGTTGCCGAAAGGTTAGCGAACAGAATCTTGACCCTACGGAAGAACTGGATGTTCTCGTTGTTCCGTTAAAACAGGCGGTTGAGATGGTGATGAATAACGAAATATGCTGCAATAGCTCTGCACATGGAATCCTTTGGGCTGCAAGAAAGCTCGGAGTGTAATGAAAGGTGACCGGAAATGGATATCAAGAAAGAATACGAACGCTGGTTGGCAAATGCCACCGCAGATGCCGACGTTGTGGCAGAACTGAAAACGCTGGATGACGCCAAAATCGAGGATGCATTCTATCGTGACCTTGCATTTGGCACGGGCGGTCTGCGTGGTGTGATTGGTGCGGGTACCAACCGCATGAATATCTATACTGTGGCTAAGGCTTCTCAGGGTCTGGCGGACTATTTAAAGAAGAACTATGAAAAGCCTTCTGTGGTGATCGGTTACGACAGCCGTATCAAGAGCGATGTGTTTGCAAAAGTTGCCGCCGGGGTGTTTGCTGCTAATGGCGTCAAGGTGAATATCTGGCCTGTTCTGATGCCTGTTCCTACCGTGTCCTTTGCGACCCGTTATCTGCACACCTCTGCCGGTGTCATGGTGACGGCTTCTCACAATCCTAGCAAATACAACGGTTATAAGGTCTACGGTGCAGACGGCTGCCAAATTACGACTGAAGCCGCAGCAGAAATTCTTGCCGAAATCGAGAAGCTGGACATCTTCGCAGACGTCAAGACCAGCGATTTTGAAGCAGGTGTGGCAAACGGCAGCATCCGGTACATCCCAGACGATGTATATACCGCCTTTGTGGAGCAGGTCAAGAGCCAGTCCGTCCTGTTCGGCGAAGAAGTTAATAAGAATGTAGCCATCGTATACAGCCCGCTGAACGGCACCGGGCTGAAGCCGGTGACCCGTACCTTAAAAGAAATGGGTTACACCAACATCACGGTAGTCAAGGAGCAGGAGCAGCCGGACGGAAATTTCCCGACCTGTCCGTACCCCAACCCGGAAATCAAGGAAGCCATGGCACTGGGCATGGAGTATGCCAAGAAGTGCAATGCTGACCTGCTGCTGGCGACCGACCCCGACTGTGACCGTGTGGGGATCGCTGTCAAGAACAAGGCAGGGGAGTACGAGCTGCTGACTGGCAACCAGACGGGTATGCTGTTGCTGGATTATATTTGCAGCCAGCGCGTAAAGCACGGCAAGATGCCTGCCGACCCGGTCATGGTCAAGACCATTGTCACCATGGATATGGGCGAGCAGATCGCTACTCATTATGGACTGCGTACCATCAATGTGCTGACCGGCTTCAAGTTCATCGGTGAGCAGATCGGTAAGCTGGAAAAGCAGGGCAAGGCAGACAGCTATGTGTTCGGCTTTGAGGAAAGCTACGGCTACCTGACCGGCTCCTACGTCCGCGATAAGGATGGTGTGGACGGCGCGTACATGATTTGCGAGATGTTCAGCTACTATGCAACCAAGGGCATCAGCCTGTTAGACAAGCTGGACGAGTTGTACAAGACCTACGGCTACTGCCTGAACACGCTGCACAGCTATGAGTTCGATGGCAGCGCCGGTTTTGCCAAGATGCAGAACATTATGCAGGCATTCCGGGGTGACATCAAGGAGTTTGGCGGCAAGAAGGTCATCAAGCTGCTGGACTACGCACCCGGCCTGGATGGTCTGCCTAAGTCCGATGTGCTCAAGTTCCTGCTGGAAGATAACTGTTCCATTGTGGTGCGCCCATCCGGTACCGAGCCGAAGCTCAAGACCTATATCTCTGTCAGTGCGGAGAATAAGGAAGCTGCCGAGAAGGTGGAAAGAATTCTGTCTGATGCGTTTGCAACTGTAATGAATGGAGTGCTGTGATGAAACTAGTATATCTTGTACAGTATTTCTCACCAGAGAAAGCATCCGGCTTGCAACTTGTTGAGGATCTCTTAGAAGGTTTTTCTGCTCATGGTTGGAAAACAGATGTATTCACACCTACTCCTACTCGAGGTGTAACGGACGAACAGCGTAAAGAGTATGCCCGTAAAAGAGTTGAAGTTAAATATGATGGTAGACTGACCATTCATAGGATGCATTTGTATCGTGAAGGAAAGGGCTTCGTTGGGCGTGCAATCAGATATCTCCTGTTTAGTATAGAGTGCTTTTGGAAGGCAGCTACCGTTCCGGCAGATTTCATTTTTACAGGTAGTGGTCCTCCAACACAGGGAGTTGTTGTGGGACTTGCAAAAAAGGTATCTGGCAAGAAAGTAATCTACAATTTACAGGATATTTTTCCAGACTCACTTGTAACATCGGGAATATGTGGGGAAAACTCTTTCTTGATGAAAATTGGTCATGCCATGGAGAACTTTACTTATCGCAATGCTGACCATATTATTACGATAACTGATGATATGAAGGCCAATATTATGAAGAAAGGTGTCCCAGAAGATAAGATTTCAGTTGTCCGAAATTGGATAGATACGGATAAGGTAAAACATATTTCTCGTGAGGATAATTTGCTTTTTGATGAATTGAAGCTGCCAAGAGATGGATTTTATGTGGTGTACGCTGGAAATCTTGGAAAGGTTCAAGGCGTGGACGTAATTCTAAAAAAAGCATCTCTAATGAAGAATTATAAGGATATCAAGTTTGTTATCTTTGGCAATGGAAGCGAAGAAGATAATCTAAAAAAAATAGTAAGAGATAAGCATCTTGATAATGTTTTAATGTTTCCGTTACAGCCGATTGAGCGAGTATCAGAAGTTTACAGTATGGCTGATATCAGTATTATATCTTGTACGCCTGGAACTGGTGGGAGTGGTATGCCGAGCAAGACATGGACGATTATGGCTGCGGGCATTCCAATTATTGCTTCTTTTGATATGCCAAGCGAAATGGAGCGAACAATTGAAGAGGCTGGATGCGGATTCTGTACGAGAGCCGGTGATGAGAATGAACTTACTGAAAAGATAATTCGAGTTTTCGGAGATAGTCGTTTGAAAAAATGTCTTGGACAAAATGCAAGACGTTATGCAGAGAAAAATGTCTCCAAGGCAGAAGCAGTTGAACAATATATTAAGTCAATTGAAAGATTAGTTGACAAGGAGAAATGATCATGAGAGTTCTTTTGTTATCGCCTCTGCCGCCGCCTTCAGGTGGAATTGCTCGGTGGACAGAACGATATCTAGAATGGTGCAACGGAAAACATGATGTAGCGGTTGTAAATACGGCATTACAGGGAGAGCGTGCAGGAGAAGCGGGAAAACAGAGGAAACTCACAGATGAAATAAAAAGGGCGCTATATGTTATTCGTGAGACAAATAAAGGATTAAAGAGGAAAACAGATATAGTTCATATCAATACATGCTGTTCGAGATTTGGTATCTTGCGCGATTGGATATGCATGGAATTGGCTCACAAGAAAAAGGTGCCCGTAATTGTGCATTGTCATTGTAATATCGAAGATCAGCTTGGTACAGGGAAAATGGCTACAAAGCTGTTTTCAGATATGGTAAATAAATCAGAAAAAGTTTTGGTCTTGAATAGCAGTTCCAAGAATTATGTTGAAAAGATAAATTCAGGAAAGGCTGATTTGTGTCCAAATTTTGTTTTGACTAATCAAATTTCTGATTATCATAAGATTAGAGATCGAATCGAAAAAGTTATTTATGTTGGAGATGTACGTCTATCCAAAGGATCGGATGATTTTTATCTGCTGGCAAAGCAAAATCCAGAGGTGAAATTTATTGTTGTTGGCTCTGTAACAGAAGAAATAGCACAGCTAGATAAACCAAAAAATGTACATACTCTTGGAAGGCTTGAGGCAACTGATGTCGAAAAGCAGTTGAACGATGCAGATGTGTTTGTTTTTCCATCTCTTACAGAGGGATTTTCAAATGCAATGCTAGAGGCAATGGCACATGGATTGCCGATTATTGCAACAGATGTTGGTGCAGCAACAGATATGATAGAAAACTGCGGAGGGACGGTTGTTTCGATTCATGATGTTAGTGCAATGCAGAGTGCGCTAAATAATATGAACAAGCCAGAGACGAGAAAGGCTATGTCTGAATGGAACATCAATAAAGTAAAGCAGTGCTATGAGTATAACCAAGTGATAAAAAAATTATTTCATGTCTATGAGGAAGCTATATGAATAAATTAGTGTGGACGGTTTCCCATGTGGTATCCAAGAGCGTACATAAGCTGATAGAGGAACCCATCAAAAAGTGCATGTTGGGAAAGCACGGAAGGAACGTACATATCGGTCATAACGTAACCGGAAACTTGGAAAATATCTATTGTGGTGACAATGTATCGCTGGGAGGAGAAAATCTTTTTCTGAGTTCAAATGCTAAAGTACATATTGGCGACAATGTTATGTTTGGACCGCGCGTTACAGTTATAACAGGCGACCACAGAATTGATGTGCCCGGAAAACCGATGATTGCTGTGACCGAAAAATTGCCAGAAAATGATCAGGATGTTGTATTTGAGGGTGATAACTGGATAGGAGCCAATGTTACCATCTTAAAAGGAGTAACGATTGGTGAAGGTGCTGTTGTTGCTGCTGGTGCAGTAGTGACAAGAAGTATAGATAAATATTCTATCTGGGGGGGGATTCCAGCAAGAAAATTGCGGGATAGATTCCAAGATTTATCTAGTAAACCCGTCGATATTGCTGGACAAGAAAAATGAAAAAAGTAATGGTAGTTATACCCGCTTTAGGAAGCGGCGGTGGAGAGAGACTCGCAGTGTCGTTGATTGCGAAAATGGATCCTCAAATCATCAAAACAAAACTGGTTGTTTTATATCCCTATGAAGACACTGATAACGCATTATTTGCAAAGAAAAATGCAATCGACACAGTGTACTTGAACAAACACCGTGGTGTGGATTTTTCGATTGTTGGAAAATTAAAAAAAGAGATTGATACTTTTATGCCAGATGTGATACAAACGCATTTGTATGTTGTGGCATATGTTCTTTTAGCTGCGCCATTAAAGATAAAAAAATACCACACAGTACATAATGTTGCAGAAAAAGAAGCATTTGGATTTCGGAGGATTATCAATAAAATAGCGTTTAAATTTGGAAACTTTATTCCAGTGGCAATCAGCCCATATTGCGCTAAAACTATAGAAGATGTATATGGAATTCAATTAAAAAATATTCCATGCATAATGAATGGGGTTGACACAAGTAAATATGTGGTCTCTCCTATTCAACACGAAGGAACTGTATTTATCAATGTTGGAAGGCTACAGTCACAAAAAAATCACACATTATTAATTAATGCGTTTGCAAAGGTACTGGGGAAAGATCCAACCGTAAGATTGACCATAGTTGGTGAAGGTGAACTAAGAACCGAGATTGAAAAATTGATTCAAGAATATGGAATAGAACAATACGTTAGTATGCCAGGGCAGTGTGGTGATGTTCAGAGAAGGCTGAATGCTGCAGATATATTTGTTCAATCCTCTGATTATGAGGGATTACCGATTTCTGGGCTTGAGGCAATGGCGTGTGGATTGCCGATTATTTCAACAAAAGCAGGTGGCACGGTAGATATCGTAAAAAACGATGAGAATGGCTTTTTGGTAGATATCGGAAACGTAGATGAACTTGCAGAAAAGATGCTTTTTTTAGCTCGAAATAAAAAAATTTGCAAAAAAATGGGAAAAAAGTCTAGAGAAATCGTCGAAATGTTTGATATTGATAAGTGCGCTCAAAGATATCAAAATCTTTATTTGGAAGAATAATTTGGAAAAAATAAAACTTTGGAGGAGCCATGAACAGGGAGTCAAGATTAATTATAAGGCTAAATAAGGCATTTCTGATATATGCATTTGTTATTGCGCTACCTTTTTCGTGGGCGTCATTTGCCATTGGCTCAATTTATAGGGCTGTAACCCTGTTGCTGTTTATTCTATTTCTTTTTGAATCGAGACTTATTATAAATTATTCAAGTAAAAAAAGGTTTCTGTTATTTGGCTGGCTTCTCTATTTGGGGTATGCGGTAATAACAATGCTTTGGGCAGTAAATCAAGATGCGGCTATTACGAATAGTTTGAGCCTTGTCTTATTAGGATTCATTGTTATAATATTCTTTTCCACAGATTTGCAGGAGGAAGAAAGCTATAAAACTGATCTTTGCTGGATTGTCTCAGGGATAATATGTATTTTTCTGTATATTTTTGGAGATAAGACAGCGGTAGGAGAATATGGATCAAGAACATCAATGATTATAATGGGTACGGCAACTGATCCAAATGAATTTGCAAGCGTTTTTATTGTTCCGTTATCGCTTATGACGTTTAATTTGTTAAATAAAAAAGGTCCACGCATTTTACAGATAATAATCATGTTGTTATCACTCTACTGCGTCCTGATGTCAGGGTCTCGAGGAGCACTTATTGCAGTTGCGGTTGCGATGATTATTACTTTACTTCAAAGTGGTAAGGTTGACGTAAAATCTGTGTTGATTATTATTGCATTTGCAATTATAGTTTTACTTCTATCAACTCGATACATTATTCCATTAATTCCAGATGATGTTTTAACAAGAATGTCATTAAAGGCTCTTTTGACAGATGGTGGAAGTGGTCGTGGGGATCTTTGGACAGATGCTGTAAGGAAAATCTGGAATGGATCCGTTTTGAGAATGATTTTCGGATATGGCCAATATGGACTTACTGTTGGAACAAAGGGCGTGTCCCAGACGATGCACAACCAATTGATTCAACAACTATCAAATTATGGTATCGTTGGGTTGATGTTGTATTTGATTTTAATATATAAGTCATATAAGTCAATCAAACTAAACTGTCCAAGATATATGGGTGCTTTTATTGGTATGATGGTTATGAGCCTTACAATAACAATGAGTGTAGCATATAAATTGGTATGGATTCTATTGTTGATGCCAGCAGTGATGTCAAACAAAGGCAAGGAGATAAGATTTGATGATGGAAAGTAAACCGATTGTGTCATCATTTATATGGAAATTTTTGGAGAGAGGAGCGGCACAAGTTTTTGCTCTGATTGTCCAAATTGTCCTTGCAAGACTGCTTGCACCAGAAGATTTTGGCGTACTTGCGGTCTTGTTGGTATTCATTAATCTATCTAATGTACTTATTCAAAAGGGATTCGCAACCGCACTGGTTCAGAAAGAACACATTGAAGACATCGACATTAATACTGTGTTTTGGATTAGTGAATTCATTGCGTCGTTTCTGTATATTCTTCTTTGGTGTTTTGCACCACTATTAGAAAATGTGTATGGAACCTTGCACTTAGCAAGTTATTTGCGTATTATTTCAATTTCCCTTTTTGCAGGAGCATTCTATAGCATAGAGAATTCTCTACTTATAAGAAGTATGCAATTCAAAAAGATGTTTTTCTCAAGTTTTGCAGCGACGCTTATTGCAGGAACACTTGCAATGTTTCTTGCATATAAAGGAATGGGTTGTTGGGCGCTTATATGGCAAAATATTGTTCAACAGATACTTTTATCAGCTTTTTCTTTTCCTTTTTGCAGGTGGAGAATTAGAATACAATGCTCAAAAAACTCATTTCTCGAGGTTTTTCGTTTTGGTTCAAGTGTTTTACTCGCAGAATTACTATATACCGGTGTGGAAAATCTTCGGACGCTGATTATTGGCGCAAGGTATTCTTCCACGGATTTGGCTTATTATGATAGAGGACAAACATATCCTTCCGTTGCAATGCGTAGTATATATGACACGGTAGGGAGTGTGCTGTTACCTATTTTTTCGAGAGAACAGAATAATACAATTGAACTTAGACGGTCTGCCCAAAAAGCGATAGGATTTTCTTTCTATTTAATTGCGCCATGTTTTATTGGATTTGCTGCGATAGCTGAACCGTTTACAAAGCTGTTGTTGACCGATAAGTGGCTTCCCTGTGTTCCGTATATGAGATTGTTTTGTGTATATCAACTTGGTATTCTTCCATATTGTATTTTAAGAAATATTCTTTATGCGACTGGAAAAAGTAAAAATAGTTTATTCCTTGAGATTTTTAAGTCTGTCCTTTCTTTGGGAGCTGTTGTAATAGGAATGTTAATTAATCCGCTTGCAATTGCCTTTTTTTCCACACTGGCTGTTTGGCTTGCTACCGTTGCATATGGTGTGACAATTCATAAGTTTTTACACTTCGACTTAAAAGAATTATTGATCGACTTCTTACAAATTGTTATGTTTTGTATAATGATGATAGTCGCCATATTGATTGTTGATAATCTCATATCATCATTGGTTTTCAAAATTGTTACTGAAATTATAACTGGTGTTGTTGTATATGTAGCATTATCGATCATAACACATTCAAAGTATTATACAAAAGGGCTTAATATTTTAATGAAGTCGTTAGAACGAATGAGAGGAAAGAACCTTGAATAAGGCAAAAAAGATAATAAGGCATCTGGGATTGTATAAGCTGTGGTTTTTTCTTTTTGAAAGAAAATATCAATTGGATTGGATTGATTTGAAAAACACAAAAATAGAACTTGAAGAATACTGTCACAATGTAAAGGCATCATGTATTCATGATTATACAATGAATACGAATGAGCTGAAGGCATCGATAATTGTACCTGCGTATAATGCTGAAAGCTATATAAAATGCTGCTTGAATTCGCTGATATCGCAAGAAACGGTATATAGCTATGAAATTATTGTTGTTAATGACGGCTCTACAGATTGTACTTTGGAACTACTAAGTCATGTTAAAAGTGATAAACTGCGAATTATAGATAAGCCTAATGGGGGTATTTCAAGTGCACGTAATGCAGGCGTTATGAATGCCTTGGGTGAGTATCTGATTTTCTGCGATGCTGATGATTGCATGGATGTAGGTGCGGTTCAACATTTGATTGAAAAAGCAGAACAAACGGATGCTGATATTGTCGAAGGATCATTTCGCTACATATCTGAAAACGGTCGAGTTGGCCGGGTTGTGAAGCATAAAGGTATAAAGAGAAAAATTGTGAATTCATTTGGTGTCCCGTGGGGAAAATGCATGAGAAAATCCCTGTTTCAAGGAATATGTTTTCCAGAGGGTTATTGGTTTGAAGACTCAATAATTCATCAAATTATTTTACCTAGGGCAAACAAAATAGAGTGGATTGAAGATGTTGTTTATTATTATAGGACAAACAGCAATGGTGCGACATCGAGTTCTGCCGGAAATCCAAAGAGCATCGATTCGTTATGGATTTCGATTTCTTTACTTGAAGACAGAAGAAAACTTGGTCTTAATGATACAGTGGATTATTACCTGTACATGCTTAACATGTTACGTTTAGGATTTCATAGAACAGAGCTGCTACCAGAAAAAATCAGGAGAGATTTCTATTATGAATATGCAGCTTTTCTAAATAGTAATTTTGAAACACGAAAATTTGGATTGAGAGATTTGGATTTTGCAAATATGCAAGGTTTAATTACGAATGTCAGCTATTCTAAATATTGTGAGTATTTTAGTAGAACATAATTTAAGGAGGAAAATTAAAATGTCTGCATTTGATAACGCAACCCTTATGATCACTGGTGGTACTGGTTCTTTTG